>Ga0058701_10005258_pt1 | contig 10706 bp, 4 predicted proteins | sample AgamicOrMae_FD_97039 | JGI IMG/M metagenome (GOLD analysis project Ga0058701, IMG submission 97039) | Agave microbial communities from Guanajuato, Mexico - Or.Ma.e | ecosystem: Host-associated > Plants > Phyllosphere > Phylloplane/Leaf | place: Guanajuato, Mexico | collected 2012-06-04 | reverse complement strand
GGGTTAAGAGGGGTCATTCCCACTTCCCTTGGATAACACGTAAGGCCTAAGAATCTGGAGCTCCGTCACACCTCGTACCGTACAGGGCCTAGCGCCCCAGGTACCGAAGCTTTCTTTTCCGTACGCATGACTTAAGTAGTGGTTTCGACTTGAATTAATCGAGCACTCTTGTGGCATAGTGGATAGCGTGCCAGACTTCTAAATAGTGGTTTCGTGTTCGATTCGGGAAAAGAGCCGAATTTTTTTCTCATATGAATACTTATGATTTTAGGTTTCCTTCAATACTAGGGCCGTTTACAGACCGTTAGTTTTCTTTTTTTTAAGTATCGCTCTTAGCTAAAAAAGATATTCAATCGTTATATTAACTTTAGTTGGGTAAAGCTCCAAATCTTCAGCTCTTTTTTTTGGCGAACTTGGGCTCAAGTTTAATGCATTCCACCTGTGGAGTGAGGGGTAAGACAATCGACGCTTTAAATATATATTCAAAGAGCCTTTATTTTATATCCCTTCATTTCTCGGTAAGATGAAAAGTTGAACCAACCAGGATGGATAACAGTCATTTGGACGACGATTTGCCGTCGAAACGACTTTCGGGTGTCAAAAACTGCCATTTTACGTCAACTCGATCACGAGCAGTCAAAGTGGGCATGCGCCAAAATAACTCGACGTCAGAATTTGTCAGATTCTGAGTCGTAACGTCAGAATAACCTCACAATTCGATCGCACACTGTGTACATGATGGCCTCCTAAAGAGCGTGCCTGTGATCAGACGTGTAGCTGCAGTTGGGGATTATACACAGAGGATGCATATTTGATCCCAGGGGAGAGGGAATGGTGCCTCCAACAGGCGGAGAGAATCATCCCGCTCTAGCTGCTGTGGCCTGAATAGGTATCGAATCATAGATTTGAACATTAAGCGTAAACACCCTAAACCAGCTGTTTTGCCCCTTAACAGTTTATTCAGTTAGCCGTTCTTATGAACATATCAGCGGAAAAGAAAACTTTCTCCAAAATGTATAACTACTTTCTCCGACAAGAAACTGACCGAATCTATGCATGTTTAATTGAAGAAAATTACCCAAATGGCGTGCTTTAGAGGGAACTGAGTTAATCCAGTCAACATAAGAAGTGCCTCACAGCCCGCCGAGTCGGATCAACCTAAACCTACAAGAACAACCTTCGCGGTTGTTTTTGTTCACTTAAATCGGTCCTCAAGCTCCCCGCAAGCTAACACAGCAACGAAACAGCGTGCTCAAATAGCGTTGCCTCTCTCTCGCAATAAGAAGCCTCAGATGTCTTTCTTCGTCTATATATTGTGCTGGTTGCCTATACACTCCATTTTATTATCTGACTTATCAAAGGCAACTATTTCAATCAGCGCAAAAGAGAAAGCTGCCCTTTTCGAGGAGAAATACAGAAACAGGAGAGACTAGTTACGAACTTTCTACTGGAAATAAACCATAGTTTCCGAGAAAAAATCGTCAAAAATATTCCTAAAAATACCACGCACAACTGTTAAAAGGGAATCTTAAATTCAGATAGAATCAAATCACTGATCTGAAATTAATTGCAGTCCAATTATTCACTGTATTCCAGACATCGTTTTTTATTTCTATGAAGTGCTTATTTTAAGAACTATCTGATATTCAGTGAAAATATTTGGAATGAAATTTTTTCAGACCAGTGATTTGACTTTTGTCGCATATGAGTTTAAGATTCTCTTTTTACAGTGAACGATAGCAAATCCAAGTCCACAAGTAAATCTAGATTAGGATTACCTAAGTTTATTTTTGTCACTTGCCCCGCTCTGATGTAAATCCGGTCGGCTCGGTGACAAAAAGTTGTACCACTAAAAGTGGAAAACGCCACTTTTTTAATTCGTAGTAGATTTTGATAGATGGAGATGAGTGAGTGTAGACTCACGATAAATGCTGACGTTGTGTTGCGATCTGCCTATTGTTAAGGGATTTCCGGATCAATACTGATATTATTACATAGAATGTTGTCGTCTTTGGGGGTTGTGGTGTGCTATTGACACAAGATTCTCTGTTCAACGCGCCATTTCGGGAAATGCCAAGCAAGCAGCCTTTTCCGGTCTCTCGAAAACAACAACAACAACTACCTGACCCAGCGAGTATATTTTCCTTGCCTCAAATACATTTACCTTTATTTACGAACGTGTTGTGTTTAAACATCTCTAAAAAGGTCGTACTTTCAGCAAACTCCATACCTTTCATAACAAAACCGAAAGGGGTGAGGCGCAAAACATCTCTTATACGATTGCATATACATATTTTAAGGAAGATATGCGAACCGTACATCATCTTTGTAACCGATAGGTCATTTATGAAACCGAACTTCACTAGCAATATCCTCGCTTATGACTTCTATAAGTAGAAAATTTTATCTTTCAAAACCTTCAGGGCATGACGCGCATTTATGGGCCAAAACTTTTCAACTCATTTTTTTTCGAAGTGACTACTCACACACTGCCCTATTTAAAATGTAATGGGTTGGTTTCTGTACGTTCAAGTCTCCCTTGCATTGACATAGGCGTGCATGTAGAGCTGACCTTATTTTTCCCGCAAAGAATTTTAAAAACTATCTTATTGCTTCTTTTCTGTGGTTTAATCTTGCCCCGCAAAATAATTCTGCTGGACAAACAAGCACCGCGGCTTGTAAAACACAATCTTAATTTTACAGGCGACAGGCGAAGCAGTCAGTCGGAATGAAACTGTCGTAATTACATTACATCCCAAAGATATGTCTGCCTGCGACTCATCACACCCACTGCCAACATAACAGCGGACTAAATCAAAACAAAGCCTTAAAATTTAAGTTTCTATTCTTCACTTTTCAGTGAGTTGTTTGGGCATGCATAATGAATACCGATAATGCTTGTTTTTCACCAACTTTAGAAGCGTAACTAGGCTTGTTCTCGCGAACTTTTCGTTGCTGCATAGAAAACTTCTCGTGTATTTCGCCGAGATCCATGATATATACGGTACCTACACGGAAAAAGGGGTTTTGTTATACTAACAAAAGCATTTTTAAAAATAGGGATAACAAAAACATTTTGTTACAACAACAAAATGTTTAGTTCTATCAACAAAACGTTTGGTTGCTGCAGCAAAATTTTTGGTTGTAGCAACAAAAAATTTATTTGTTGTCGCTAATTTTGTTGCTGAAACAAAACCATTTTTTCCGTGTAGCTCGTGCGTGGTGTTGTTTATATCCAAAATCCTCTTACCTTCCGGAGAGCATCCACATTATTCCGAACAAAGGTTTCTTTTTTTCCATTTTTTTAAAGGATGATTCCAGTTTTATGACTTTCTGTCCAACAGCGTTTAGCCTTTCCTGCTGTAAAACTCGCAGCTGTAGAGGTGGCTGCCGCTTTAAAGCTATTCATAAAGTTAGTTAGTGAAGCCGCGCGGCGGCAAAGTAGCAAAAACACTCTCCTGAGACAGATCCATTTCCGGGCAATTCATTGTGGCCCCATATCATATTTTCTCTTGTTGGAAAGTGATCGATATCTTGTCTGTTCCTCATTACAGTTTACCAAAGTTTCGAGAATGTATTTACGGCCATAGCATACTTTTTCTGCTTGATGGAACTTTAGGAAGGAGGAAGTAAACTTTGGTCTGCTCTATGCAGGGCATGTAACACGAGATGCAAACATACTACTGAAAATGCATAAGAAATGCTTTTAGAAGAAAAAGACTAATTGCAGGTTTCGGGTAGTCCTGGGCTGTAAATTTAAAAACTCGAATTTTCCTCCTCGTGTATTTTAGCTTTATTCTCTGAGCGGAGCACGGCACAAGGCACTTAGCCTAACCTTCCCTAGCGCAAGTTAACCTAACCTAACTTAGCCTATGTTAACCTATCCTAACTGATTGTGAGCCTAAGTAAACCTAATCTAACACTGCGTAACCTAACCTAACTTACCCTAGGTTAACCTAATCTAACATTGCCTATTCTAACCTAACTTAGCCTCGGTTAAACTAACCTAACATAGCCTAAGTTAACCTAATCTAACATTGCGTAACATAACCTAACATCGCCTCGGTTCACCTAGCCTAATTTAGCCTACGTTAACCTAAGCTAACTTAGCCTAAGTTTAAACTAACCTAGCCTAAGTTAAACCTAACCTTGCCTGAACTCAGTGGTAACCTAACGTCTGCTGCGTTAACCTGGTTTGACTTAGCCAAAGTTAACCTAAGCTTAGGTTAACCTAACGCTTAAAAGGTCGCTCGAAAGGACGCTTGCAAACTCGTTCTCGTAAGGTAAAAGGTTCAAAACGTCTCATCGAGAGACGCACGTTAAGAGATTACTTCCACGAATGGATTTACAGGGAGCGAACGAATTTATCCGTAGGTGCTTAGCCATCGGGGTGTGTACGCCAATGCGTTGAAATATCCTTGAAACTAAATTTCCGGCGTGGTTTATCTTCGATTTCCGGTGTGCGGCGCAAGCCTTGCTCGCAGCTCGGCTCGGCACGGCGCGGCGGAGGCCGCTGTAAGCGCTCCAGGTGAGTGGTCTTAGTTAATTGGCGGACCGCGGGCGCTTTGACGGGCTAGTGCGCAACGCACCCGTGCGCCGTGAGAAAGTTTATGATAAACGCATCATGGGCGAATGAATTAGGAGGGGAGGGGGAATAAGGTTAGCCAAGCACGCGTTTCCTTACGTAAATGACGCGTTACTGCGCCGTTTGCCCTCCTCCGCCAATTCCGAGAAAGTGTCATAAACTTATGGAAACAACTCTCATCGGGTGGAATATTGGGCCGACAAGATAGGGGGAGGGGATTATGGGAAGTAGTGGGGAAAGGGGAGGAGGATAAGAGGGATGAGGAGGTGAGGAAGAGGGTGAAAGGAGGAGAAAGGGAGAATGGGACCTGGGGGGCATCTGCAAGTTGTCTTAGATGTTCGACGAGGGATACTTCTCTTTAAAGAGCGAAGCGTCGGGAGGATATCCAAAGAACAACGCCACTCCAAAAACAAATATAAATAAAAAAAAAAACACAATTATGTACCAAAAACTGGAAATGGAACACATGACAAGAAGTTTACTAGAGGTAAATCTATGAAACAAACGCTTATATAACCGATATACTCCTTTAGTCGTCTGAATAATGAGCACCTTTTAGGATAACGTATACCTAGTTCCAAAATTCAATCCGCGGAAAAAAACTGGAAATTTGTTGATTGGCTTCAAGCATGTTCTAAAGTAGGATAGATAATTTAAAACAAGAGAGAATCGGTGGATTATGATTTTTGATAAATAGGACTTTTTTTTCGCCACACTAAGTTTGAAAATTTAAAGCGAAAATTCATGGAATATGGGAAAATTTTCACTCGATTGTCATAAATTAAAAATTTTCAAGCATTCCCTTGCGCAAATCAGTGAAAAGCAGAGCAGTTACGGTTTGAGGTTAGGTAAAGCTTTAACTCCGGAACAGCGTTTCCGTGTTGGAGATCATCCCTCTCAGTTCATCACAGTGCGCCTTTCGTTTCTCTTTCCTTTTCTGCAAACCTTAATTAAGGCAAAAACCTTTTCAAATGGACAAAGAGGCAACCCGCACGACATCGTCCCACCGGACTGGAACACAGTAAATTATCCCTAGGTAAGCCGGGTGATCAGTCAGTCCACGGCGGCCGCCGCCGCCGCGCGGCCCGGCGCCGTGGCCGGCCGGTCGGCGCAGTCAGTGGTCGGGGCGGCCGGCGAATTCAAAGCCACGACTAATGCTTCGACGCTCCGCTCGTATCCGACCCAAACACCGGAAGTCCTCTCTGAAGCGAGACCCTCTCAAGACAAGTAGAAACCATTCAACACTGCAAGTTTTACGGATTGAACTGTCCATCCCTAGCTTGACCTTTGCCTGAACCCATAACAGCCCGAAGTATTTGGAGTGAAGTTTAGCTTAAGAGAAATTCGAAGGATTTTTTCCATTCAATTACGCATTTTTAAGCTTTGGAAAATGCCTAAATTATTAAATTTTAGGTTTCCAGAGGGGTGATATTTTTTAAATTGTGACAATACTGAACAAAAAAGATCCTCTAAAATATAGTTTTCTGTTTCCGGACGGAATCGCTGGGCGGTAGACGGTCAAGCGGGAGTCATAGAGAGCAAGGAAAAAGACTTTTGAACTTAACCTAATGGTGACCTACCGGTAACCAAGTTTTATGCCGTTTATTTCCAGAGCTTCCAGAAGATTGCGTAGTTCCGATTAAAAAGCTTGCTTAACTTACTCAGCGAAAATCGTTTTTTGCACTTGCGTTTTTTGGGCGTTCAATGAAATTGAGAAGCAACAGGCCACGTTTCTACGTAGTCATTTTTAGTATCCCTCGATAATTTTCAATCATAGTAACTTGAAAATTCAAACATATTTTTTTCCAATTTTCAGCCATTTTTTTTAATTTTCAAGTAATTACGATTAAAAATTGACGAGGAGTACGAAAAATTACAAGAAAACAACAACAAAAAAACGTTGCCGGTTGATTTATAATTTTATTGACCCCTCCAAAATACGCTAGTGCAAAAAGCGATTTTCGCTGAATGAGCTTACAGCAAGCTATCTTGTCGAAACTATGCCATCTTCTGGACGCTCTGCTGGTACGCTACCGATTACGCCAGAGGAATAAGCATTCGAAAAACGAGAGTATTAGATAAAAAAAAATCCAATATTTTTTAAAAACCTTCAAATGAACAAAACCGGCCCACATATCCGCGAAAACGCTCAGGGCAAAAATTTTAGTGAACCGCAATCCTAAAAATAATAACACTATCCGAGAAAACCTCTCGCAACTTCATAAAAAGTAAGCCGTATAAGGCTTACCGAGGGCTGAGACACTAACCACGTGATCTAAGTCCAAGTAAACAAACGCGGTCGACGATTGACGATTGTGCTTGCACGAATTCCCTGTTACACGTACCGATTCTCATTTCTGTTGGCGGCGGGACAACTTTTTGAATCAATAGCATTCCTGAAATAGGACGATGATTAAAGCTGGGCGAACGACAGCGGGCAGCTGTCGTCCAACCTTTGACCTGGGGCCATCCCAGGGGTGTTTGTGGACATTCCTTGTTTGATTGTATGAGTGGGTTGCATTTATTCAGCGTTGAATTGGAGCACACCGCCACTACCTCTCATACAAGGCCGCTGCCCTAGTGCCAACGTGGATATTCGTTTGTAGTTTTTACTCTACGGAAAAACTAGACAACTAGCATATTAATTCGAAAAAAGATCAAAGCAAAAGTCGATATAATGAATTTTTTTAAGTGAACTTTGTTTAAAGTAGCTTTATGCTATTTTATCATTTCGAAAAAAAAACTCAATAGGTACTAGGAAAAAAATCAATACTCACGTGCGGTTATTTTTTGTTATGATAGTGCCGGTTAGAAAGTCGCAAAATGCACACTTCCACTTGCTCACGTAACCATCTATGGACTAAATCCTACACGCAAGAAAACGACTTTGTCAAAATAACAATTTTCAGACAACAATTTTTTATTGGTTACAGACACTAAAAAAAAACGTAATGGTGACAAGAAAATAGAAAGGCAACAAAAAATGATTATTACTTCAGGAGATACGTTTGTAGTCTGCATAGGAACAAAGTGTGTCACTGTCACAGACATTTGTTACTGAGAAATTTTTTTTTGTTGTAAAATCTACCATATTTTATGTAGATTGAATTTTTGCCACCATATTTCCTGTATATTTAAGTCTTTGTTGAAGAACTCGGAAGTCACTCTTACTGAATACACGCTTAATTGATTACAAAAACTTCAGCGCACACCTTTAAGTCGTAATCTAGAACAGTAAAGATGCACCATTTTATGAATTGTGCATTTGCAATTTAAACGTGGGCAGTTTGGTGGAAGTCCTAACAAAGTTGATTTTGTTGGTGTGAAAATCGCAGTGGGTGGCAATGCAAATACTGAGTAGGATGAACGAAAAGTGCGGGCCAACGAACCGAGCCACAGAGCCACACTCTGCCAATGTTTAAACAATAAATTTGCCTCCACTGTTTGTCTGAAGACAAAAACGTTTCTTCTGTGCTCGTCTTCCGCAGTCCATTGAAATTCAACTAACAGTAAGAATAAGAGAACATCATTAGGGAAGTCACTCACAGTGACTTTTGGATGGAATGATTCGTTGATGTTTATTTCTAATAAGTGTCAATCAATTCATTAGATGGTTTAGGTTTTTTTTTTCATTTTTTTGAAGCCGCATTACTTTAAAATTTCAAAACTGCTCTCGTCGTTCGTATCACCGTAAAAACAAAACCCCGTTTTGGGGAATCCTATACCTGTTTTGGGTATGAAACCAAAACGGGAGTGGTACGTATTTTGGTTATTTTTCAAGATAGGCTTATGTTCAGTCAGATCATTTAAAAGGTCTCGGCAAGAGCTTTCCATTGATGTGGCTGAACATAGGTCCTTCTTGGAAAATAAGGGAGTGGTGCGTATTTTTATTTTCCGAGGTAGACCTATGTTCAGCCATATCATTCAAAAGGTCTCGGCGGGAGCTTTCCATTGATGTGGCTGAACATAGGGTTATGTTCAAAAATGACCGAAATGCGCTCTACCCTCGTTTTAGTTTCATACCAAAAACAGGTACAGCATTCCCCAAGACGGAAGTTTTGTTTTTACTGTGATCGTCCAAGGAATCTCGGTGGTTGTTTTTACAGTTTGAAAGGTGGAATTTCCACCTTTAGCCTCCCAGATTTCGTCGCAAGGTCGAATGGGCTCGGTTGACGGAACCTACGCGGTGATGTGGCGTTGAGTTGAAAACTTGAACTAGGGTAGACTACAGAGTAAGGAAATCCAGCTATGAAAAGCAGTGTAGGCGCATCTGTATGCCGAAACTTGACCTGAGAGTAAAGCGAGTTTTAACGACGAAATATGCCTGTTTTCCCATACAAATGAGTCCGGACAAGTCCAACCGGAAGGCTGAGTGGAACTTCATGAGTTTCCTAATCCCTAAATCACCATCGCAGACCGAAATCGATAAAAAAGATATTTGTCCCTCCCGCCATTAGGAGACTTGTGACACTCTTATCAATAGGCCTACTATAACGCTATCAGCCCTACACACAGTCAAAAACAAATTTTAATCGCGCGTAGGTTACGTTTTAAGGACAGCTTATGTTAGAATAAACGCTACTATAATAAACTGTACTTACATTTTAAATACGGCATTTTCTCTTTCTCGACAAGTCGAATAGATCATATGTGAGTAACTCACATTAATGGGTTGACAAACGGAGCTCCCCACATAACCTTAATTAGTTTGATTGAGAAATTAATGGTGTCGAGTGCTTTGTTTTTCCAAAACTTTGTTCAGCAGACGCTAAGCCTCAAGCCGCTCACTCATTGGCGGCAGGCCGCGTTGTCACCGAGAAATAAATGGCCTCTGACCATTGGGTAATCATACGTTAACTTGGGTAAGTTTAGTTTCGGTTAGGTTAAGTTAGGCTAGCTCATAATAAGTTAGGTTAGGCTAAGTTAAGTTACGTTAATTTCGGTTAGGTTAGGATGACATATATCGTGTTATGACAAGTGCCTACTCTCGGCTACGAAAAAAGACGTAACATCACAGGTTAAAACGCCACTTTTAAATTTACAGTGTAGTTGTTCTGTTTGGTGAGAGGGTGGGAGGGGATATTTCTAGGGTTGTATGCACATATTTCGAAGGGTATACTCTACAAGGTGCACGTCTGGTAAAGGTTTAACATGATGTGTATATTCAGAGCGTTGGCTTATAGTGTAATCTAGTTCTAGAGCTGGACATCAATCTACTGACACGAAGGATAATGAGACAAGACGATGGAACAGGGGTGATTAACTATACCTGCTAGTCGCAGATTAGTCTTATCTTAGATGTGCTTAACAACCTGGCTTGACCAACACGCGTATAACGCAGACCCCATTTCTTAAAAAAAATCCCATTTCTTAAAAAATCAATTTCTTAAAAAAAAATAATGGAAACATCAAGGCTCCTGGAAGCAACAACCTCGGCAACACGCTAAACGTAGAAGTGTTGCGATTGCCTACCCTCGCTTTGTCAGGCGTTCTGACATGTTGATTTTACCCACGGCGAAAATTCGAATTTGCGGCCAATTACGCGAATACACGCCAGTGTTTAGTGTTGACAAGCCACATGATATCTATTTGAACTTACCAGTTTGAACTATTAGCATAGCTTGTCGATAGCTATCTCCATAACTTGTTGACAACTATTTGCACAACATTTAAGTTCACTACAATACAGACAACACCTTTAGGTAGACACTATCCCCTTCGTCCGCACAAATAAAATTACCTGTTCATGGAGAGAAAACTATTTAAGAATTCTAAAGAAGTTGAAGCTGTTGTTAACTATCTACTACCTTGTATTGTAGAAGTGTATCGGCGACATACCGGTCTTGCGACAATTTTCGTTAGAGGTCGCGTAGCGCAGTGGCTAGCGCATGCGATCGTCTGTCGTATCGTTGCGGGTTCGATCCCAGGCGACATAAAATAGTTTTTTCTTTGTCCTGTGGCCAAACCTGAGAATTATGAGCGACTCTAGATCACCACGTGAGCGGGTCGGACTGGTGGTCGTGTGGTTACAGTGCTTGCACGTAGCTCGCGGCTCGTAGCGCATAAGCACACCGAAAGGACAGCGCGCTGCGGTCAGCCTTGATCGAGACTCGGCAGTGGG
>Ga0058701_10005257_pt1 | contig 10706 bp, 4 predicted proteins | sample AgamicOrMae_FD_97039 | JGI IMG/M metagenome (GOLD analysis project Ga0058701, IMG submission 97039) | Agave microbial communities from Guanajuato, Mexico - Or.Ma.e | ecosystem: Host-associated > Plants > Phyllosphere > Phylloplane/Leaf | place: Guanajuato, Mexico | collected 2012-06-04 | reverse complement strand
CAGACTAGTCAAAATATTACATTTTATTCACATCTCATATGGAAGTATGAAAAATGCGATTCTCAAAATATCTAAGTTTGTATCATATATCACAATTGTGTTAAAACCTCACGCCGTTTTTTTTAATACACTAATGCTTATGAAGAGAAAAAAGGATGTCCTCATTGCAGCTCCTCGACCTTAGAAAGATTTGTATATGTGAGTGTTGGGAAGGTTAAGTTAGGTTAGAGCGTTAAGTTTAAGTTATTTCTTCAGGTTGGGTTAGGTTCGGATGCGGTTGTGTCGGACAAGTTCTCGTATCCCCCCCAAAAAAAAAAACAACAAAAAAACATTATGAATGATGAGGTCTTTTCACTTATCTATAACCTACAGCTTGAATTTCTCCACGACATATTTTAGTCTATCCTTGATAAATCTGACTAACTTTTGCGGTTTATGAAAAATTTCGCTGCAGAAAGATTAGGAAGCCCAAAATCGCGTTTGTTAGCCGCAAAGCAAATAAAAAGGCAAGCGGCGAGGCAACCACAATCCCGATTGGCTACCATAAGAAGCTAGGCCAAGTCTAGCATTGCCTATTTCAGCTTGCCTCGTGACTAAGATACTGCGCTCAAGTCCCTAGCAGTAAACCAGGCTACTCCAAACTAGATAAATCGTCCAACCTTAAAAAGGAGTATTCGTAATCACGGCGCACGAATCTTAAGGTCGTCTTAAGAAGGAAAATGAAAGTTTTTGCGGGCCAAAGTCGTCATGGGCTGCGCAGTTTCAATTTCACACAACCCTTTTCTCCTTCCAAAACGTTTTTCGTACGCAAAAAGGTGAGTTTTCATCGATAACAGCTTATTTCGATACCTCCATGCAGAAAGGTCATAACTTAAAAATCCAGTGTTGTAGGTCATAACTTTTAGGCCGAAAATTTTCGTGCTTTTAAAATTTCAATTTTTACACCCAAGAAAATTTTGGTGTATATTTCGTGTTGGAAGCCTCCTTTGATATGTAAAGTTTGTACTTGGTAGAAAAAAATGCCTGAAAATTTATTCGCGAGCTTAGAAATCAGAATTCTAAGAGCGCTGAAATTTTCATGCAGAAAGTTATAGCCTTAGAGCGCTGGGTTCCTCATTATGACCTAACAGCGCCGGGTTTCTCAGTTATGACCTAACAGCGCCGGGTTCCTCATAATGACCTAACAGCGCCGGGTTCCTCATTTATAACCTCACAGCGCCGGGTTCCTCATTTATGACCTAACAGCGCCGGGTTCCTCATTATGACCTAACAGCGCCGGGTACCTCATTTATAACCTCACATTGCCGGGTTCCTCATTTATGACCTAACAGCGCCGGGTTCCTCATTTATGACCTAACAGCGCCGGGTTCCTCATTTATAACCTAACAGCGCCGGGTTCCTCATTATGACCTAACAGCGCCGGGTTCCTCATTTATAACCTCACAGCGCCGGGTTCCTCAGTTATGACCTAACAGCGCCGGGTTCCTCATTTATGACCTAACAGCGCCGGGTTCCTCATTTATGAACTAACAGCGCCGGGTTCCTCATTTATAACCTAACAGCGCCGGGTTCCTCATTATGACCTAACAGCGCCGGTTTCCTTTTTATGACCTAACAGCGCCGGGTTCCTCATTATTACCTAACAGCGCCGGGTTATTCCTCATTTATAACCTCACAGCGCCGGGTTCCTCAGTTATGACCTAACAGCGCCGGGTTCCTCATTTATGACCTTACAGCGCTGGGTTCTTTAGTTATGATCTACCTGCATGGTAGTTATTGATTTATCAATTTCAAAAGATCACCAAAAAGAAGTGCTTATGGAGTGAATGTTGCTAGGAGAGATATTTGATCGACTTTATCTGTGAGGGAAATCCTAAATTATTTTCTTATACATCAATTTGTCATCGCTCGCTTGAATCTCTAAACGACAGAAATGGCCTTGACCTTTCAAGGCTTCAGTTGCACACAGCAAATGCGCTTATCACTTTTTATCAAAGTGGAATATTGTACGTAAAATACGCTAAGTTCGTTTAGGGTAAGCAGAGAAATCTCTCCTCTTGCGGACGGAGATAGCGAGGTAGTTTTACTTATTTAATATGCAGTAAATAACCCCTCTTACGTAAAATTGTGGAAAAATCAACTATTAATTTTTTCTCATCCCTAGGGATCGTCCTGACCTGCGCATCGCATTAAAGCCCCTCCATGCTACAAATTCTGACCCAATTTTAAGCAAAGAATTTCAGAAAAAAACTAAGAAATTCTAACAAAAAAAATGTACTGAAAAAGTTCAATAAAAAATAGTATGTGGAAACTTTAACTTTAAATAATTTTTTTAATGATCCGGGGTTACGAAAGAACTTTTCTACTATCATTGAGTTTCCCTGTTGAGGTTTCTGCCTTAAGGGGGTATTACTGTGTTTATCAGAACACTCTCACTCACTGATTCAAATTTAGAGTTAAACGACCAAAAATGCCGCTTCATTCGTAGATACTCTACGGAACAAATGTTGCCTTAAAGTACCTGAACCAAGAATTGATTTCTGCAGTTTTAAATCATTACTTTGCTGAATTTCAGTTGCCATTTTTTTCCATGACTGCAGAATTTTGAAGATATCATTGTTTTAGGCTCTATTAGCCGTAAGCGAATGCTCGTGTAGGTGGGGGAGGGGGAAAGATCACAATGAGACAATATAAACCTGTCATAGCATGCAATCGCCAGGTTCCTTACGTTGTCAGTAACGGGTGTGTATAGTTCCAATCTACGTCATAATTTGGCCCTATCCTTCGACACAAAAGCGAAATTTTCGGTCATAGTGTGAAGACATGCGTAAGCTTAAACAATAGCAGCTTGTTAGCTAGTCGCTGTTTGTAAGACCTTTTACCGAAGACAAAGGACCTTTTCTTTAACCGGAGCCTTTTTTGTCCGAACAATTCTCGTCTAAAAGGGTCAAAGGGCACGCTGTTTACGGTGCCCTTGACCTTGAAAGGTACCTTGTTCATTCCTGTCCCGTCCTTATTTTCGTTCTTTTGTTTCTTCGAAAACAATTATTGAAAGTGACAAATCGTTCGTTCCAATTGGTTAATAGTCGAGAGAAAACGAGGAAGCCTGAAAAAGATGCTTCTCCCTTTCACTATTCAAATCTCCCGCCAATATAATACCCTGGCTGAACTGCGGTAGCTTGACTGATTATGAAGACAAATGAGCATCGGAACAAAAGATTCTCTTCAAATAAGGGAAGGCGCTCGAGTAGGTCTACTCCAATGAAAAACCGTGTCACAAACTGCGTAAACAGAATTTATACAACAGTGATAATAAGTACAGCCCATGATAGGTACATTTAAAAGGAGACATTTTCTACCTTGAGGATGTTCTAGCGGAATCGTAAAAATAAGACAGAGACCAGAAATCCTACGGTTAGGTTTGGAACATGTATCTTCACTATACCGCCAAGTTGGGAAAACTTTGACCGCTTAGTTTTTCAGTTCCAGGATTCCTAAAATGACCAAAAATATATATGGTGCTATATGTGGAGGGAGCAGGAAAGAAGGCACATTTTCTAAAATTTTGGACAGTTTTACAAGACCCAGGATTAGTCTACAATACTTTTTCAATGATTTGAAATGATAATACAAACAATCCAGCACCAAAAATTAACACTTCACCGTAAAATAAGAAAAATTATGGTAATAACCTCTTAAAAACTAAAAATTTAGGCGTAAAAATAAGTCAAATCAGCAATTAAACAATTTTAAAAAATCGAAACCATTGTTTTGGGCGGTCGGATATTATTGAAGACGGTTAGTTTGCAAAAGTTTGATGCTGCTTTGCCGTTTTCAGATTTTTCATTCATGCGTCAATTTGACTTCCTTAGTTGCGCTGAAACATCCCAAGGCCGAGGGAACCAATAGTGGAGCAAGTCTCAAACGTAACCTAACCTAAGTTGACCTATGGGCCAAGCATGGTATCGCTTACTCAGCCGCTTGTCGCGTGGAGCGTCATCAGGATTGAACGCAGCCGAGCGGAACCAGTCACATGTCCTGAACTTAACCTAGGTTAACCTAACCTATGTACACCTAACCTAGCGAACTTAAGCGGTTGCACATCGTTAATCGTCAATGTAATCACATGTCGATTCAGGGTGGAATACAAGCGGTAGGAAATGCAACTCGTAACGGTTACAGCAGTGTGCAACGCAGAACACAAGATGGCTTAATTGCACGTGTTAATTATACACCTAATAGCTGTGTTCTCCACCTCAATAAAGTTCTCGTATGATCGATTCTCCGTGAGTTTTCGTTCGGTGACGGAAACCTTTATTTTATTATTTTATGAGTCTAAAAACGACACCAAACTTTCCTTAGGTAAGCATTTAATCAATTTCAAAGTAGCATTAACGAAATCTCCAGCCAAAAAATTGTGTTATTTCTTTTCATACCAAACTTTTTCAAGCATTTTCCGAGTTGGATTTTTAAAGAGACTAACGGGAATGGCGGGCCGATAAAAAACTAAATAAGGGCTTTGGAGCCATCCGTTAGAGGGCGTTTCAACACGGTCTCTTTTCAGATTAACAGATAGGTTAATAACGGTGACTTACCCGCGCCATAAAAACGGACGTATCTTACCATAAAACTCGAGAAGTCGATATTCAAGGGTCCTAACGGAATTCTTATCGGTGGATGCTGGGTATTCAACGGAGGATAAGCGTCCGAGTACTCTCCGGTACTGATTAGAACCCGCTCTCTTTAATCTGACAGACCTTTTATACAACGGAGGAAATTATCAAAACTCGTTTTAAATAAAAGTAAGCACTTCTAAAGAATACATCTACAACTGTGCTTACTAGATTAACTCTGGAATTTTCTTAGTTCAGCTTCGATAAGAGATTTTTTGTCGGAGCCGCATTAAAAACAAACTTTGTTTTGATGGAGCTCTTTGAACATCCGAGAAAATGCTATGAGCCCTCAGTTTTAAACACAGAAAAAAAGGGTTGGCTGGAGTGACTAACTTCTTTGTTGCTACTCAAACAATGTTTAGTCAAGTGAAGATCCCCAGTATAAACTTTCTTTGAATTACTTGTCTCTAAAGCGATCCAAAGCATATCCGATAACGGGTTATCTTAATTGGTGGTCATGTTTGCCGTTGGTAAATTTAACAAAATCGCTAAATTAATCTGCCTACACTGGATCAGCTACTAATTACGAAAGTTTACTTAGCGACAATAACTAATGCCCTTTAATATTTTTTACAGGTTACTATGTTGAAAACTAATCAAACAATTTTCAGGTCAAGTTTTTACTCATGACGGTTGTAGAAACTTCCATAGGTTTACTTTATGGTTTAGGGAATGGAAGTAGGCTTTTGGAATAAATAATAAATTCGCAACTGCGATCGAAACTTAAGGACACGTTTTCATCAGTTCTTGATGTGTTTCTGCTAAACCCGGCACGCGCTTTAAGCACACGTTTTCATGAGTGGTATGGATTTCTGCTAAACCAGCACGGAATACCGAATATCTCTTTGCATGCCATTAATTTCCGCTTCGTGTCGTGAAGACCAATAGTGAAAAGACTTGCAGTGCCAAATGTTGAAGGATGCGGGTGAGGTCCTCCATTTTGACATGTGACTTGGATGTTAACGGAAGTCCGCTTGAATGGCTTGCGTTGACTTGATCTTTCACATGTTCACTGCCTTTGAGTTTTCAAAAGGCGTTGGCGCTTCGGAAACGTTTTAAGCCCGATCTCCGATCTCTTCCAGGATAGGCCCTGTCAAAATGGAGGGGAAGAGCGGCGTGTTGGTGCTTTTTGCTCCTTTTCTTACACACTGTAAAGCTAAGAAGCGGAGTTTTCGAACTCTCTTATTTTACCTTATGGGGGGCATTCGATAGCGCCAAAAACCGCAAGCACCAACGCCGCAAGCGCCAGTCCGTAACCGCCAAACGAGAAGAGTCGCAAACGCCAAAGTTCATATAGGTTAGGTTAGGTTAAGTTAGGTTAGGTTAAGTGAGGTTAGGTTAGGTTAAGTTAGGTTAGGTAAGGTTAGTATTTCGGTTAAGACCTTCGGCGTTTGCGACTTTTCTCGTTTGGCGGTTACGGATTGGCGCTTGTGGCGTTGGCGCTTGTAGTTTTTGGTGCTTATGACAGCTACCCTACCTTATCGCCAGGCCGAGCAGAGCGAAGCAGAGAACCTAACCTAAATTAACGGTGGCTTCACGACGGGAGGGATTTTACACAGTAAAAACGAAATGCCTGTTTGGGAGTTCTCGGCGTGAAAATTAGACGAATTTCAATCATTTTTCAAAATAGACCTATGTTTAGCCACATCAATGGAAAGCTCTCGGCGAGACCTTTATGATGATATGGCTAAACATAGGTCTATCTCGAAAAATAATCAAAATACATACTACTCTCTTACTTTTCAAGATAGACCTATGTTCAGCCACATTAATGGAAAGCTCTTGGCGAGACTTTTTTGATGATATGGCTCAACATAGGTCTATCTTTAAAGATAACTAAAATACGCACCACTCCCTTATTATTCAAGATACACCTATGTTCACCCACATCAATGGAAAGCTCTCGGCGAGACCTATTTAATGATATGGCTGAACATAATTCTATCTTAAAAAAATACCAAAATACGTTCAACCCCCGTGTCACACCCGCAAATAGGTGATAACTCCCCAAAACAGAAGTTTCGTTTTTTTAAATATTTTTTTTAGCATCACCCTCTCCACAGGCAAAGGAATGTTAGGGTCCTAAACTCATAAGTTTTTGTGATCATTTCTTACAAGGCGCGCCTCTTTTTAAAAAATATTATTATTCGGAGGTTGGTAGCCGATAAGTTGGGTACTTGTTTCCGCAAACGGCGTGTCATGAACGGTATCAAATCAGTGGAGAGTATCTTTTGACCTCTGACAGGAAAACCGCCTCATGAGACGACCTTCCTTTTGTGAGCAAACCTCGTTACGCGGCCGGCAGCCGGCGGCGCCGCAGCGCAGCGCCGGCGCGGCGAATCGGCGCGATGTCCGGTTTTCAGCAGAGGCAAAGCCAGTTGCAAAGAATCATCGCTAAATCCCAAGTGACGCTATCTCTTTATGACTTCCTTCTGGGTCATCTTTATCACTGCTGACATACAATTATCAGCTCACTACACAACGAATGTAAACCGCTTAGGTGGCTTTGAAGAAAATTTTCCGCCAAAAATAAAAATCCTTAACCTAAAGTTCATCGCGTAAAAAAATAAATTAAAAAAAATAGTTTGGTTTTACAAGGGTTTCACGATATAGCTTGTAGAAGTCTTCTTTTTTTTCTCTAGATGTGATCCAGGCTTCTCGAAATTTTTAGTTCTTCTGTTTTGCTTTCTTTTTTTTTATTTATTCAAATTTAAAAACTTTTAATTTTATTTTACTTTTGAATAAAATTATTCTTTTAATTTTATTTTGTAATAATTTCATGTAAATTATTAAAACAATAAAAAAAATATTTTGGGTGCTAAAAATTGGCTTCTTTATGCATTATGACGACTTTTGAAATGTCTTTTGTTAGTCTTTTTGGTCAGTTTGACTGTTATTTTTGTTTTCTTCAATTTTTAGTTGTAGTGTGATTCTATGTCTCTGGGTTTGAAATCCGTGAGGAGAGTTGAAACTGTTCAGAACTGATGGACTGATAAGCTAGAGTTTATCGCAACCGTTTTAAAGGTAAATAAATAGCAAACCTTTAGATATGATAGGATGGCGATTTCCGCCCTGTTTGTCCGGGGAATACACAATGAGTTTATTTTCTCTTATTGTGTTTTATGATATTCCGGTTCCTGGTATTGTGGGTGGGTTGTGATAAATCGTTCGATGACCGATACCCACAGTAGCGGCCGTAAACGCAGATTTTGAATCCAAGTTGCTCACCAAAGAACATTCAGAATATGTCAGTCTTCTTTATTTTACTGCGATGAGAAGTTCGAAAACCACCTAAAAAGTAAGAATATCGATCAATCTTTTCCTCCCTCCCCTCCAAATTAATACTACGCATAATCAAATATCTTCTTATCAATTAACAGTAAAGATTCGTTTATACGTTTTCCAAAGGGAACGAGGAAAAATACGTAAAGTGAATAAAACATATAAGTGAATATGTCAAAAACTGTATAGTGTTTCCGCCGGGGAATAAAAAAATAAAAAAAAAACATCCCGTATGACCGAATAATATGTACAAGTGAATAACGTATAAACGAGACTTTACCTTACGAAATAATGTTCTAAAAACTTGGGTAAAGTGATTTGTTTTCTTCTGCGAATTTGTCATGATCTCTTTAAAATTACCAAATATTTATTCCTATTTCATTATCAACAAGGGACTGTTTGGGAGCTGACCGACCCCATTACAAGCCTAAATTCCAAGCGCACTAAAAAAAAAATACGGCCCAAACACATTTTTTAAATGTATATATAATCCTGAGCTCATATCTAACAACATTTGCATATGCCAAACCGCTAATCTGCTTGACGGAAGATCTTATAGCTTAGCCAAATCGTATTGACGGGACATTTCGATTAAATGCAACCAATCTGAATCACTCGTCGGTCCATTTTTGGCGCCATTAACAAACAGGGCTGTGTGTGTAGGTGAGGATTTAAAATGAAGAGGCGGCGGGTTGGTAGCACTGCGCCCGCGGCTCGCCGCTTTGTGCCGAGCCCGGCCTTTAACTCCACCGCCAACTTCGATGCCATTGAACTTGATTTTCGCAAAGGCGGTGCCCCATCCGGCCCATCGCCACCATGTTTAATCAACTGCATTGTGCGTTGGTCGGCCCAACACGGGATTATAAGCAACTCAAATTCTACCGGTTGATCTCTGATATCCATATCTCTTGGGGCCGTTTTTTTTCGTATTTTTATTGTTTTAAGAAGATACACTCAGGAATACAGAACTGATTTTTTTCCGTTTTTTTTTGTTTTTTTAGGCATTTCTATGCCTGTTTGCAGGTTCTAATTGAACAGTCCGGTGGCTGAGTGCAGGACAGTCGCTATCGAAATCGCGCCTCTGTGTAGAGTGGTTACCCCTGTGAATAAGCATAGGGATAACGACTGTACACAGTGGTGCGATCTCGATAACGACAGTCCTGCACTCAGTCCTTTTTTCTAGCGTTACAAGCTAATGGTCTTTAGTCGTAAAATTACCCTGTCCAGTCCTGTTTTTTGTTTATTTATTTTTATTAATATATTTTAAAAAACATAATTTTTATTTTTTTAATTTTTTTATCTAGTGTCCTTGAAACTCAAGGAATACTATGATTTCATTCAGTTCAGATTGCATAGTGAAGGATGCCAACAACATAAGCCTATTCAATGTCGAATTGGGTAAAATGTCGAAAATTTCGTAGTATGAGCAGGAGCCAATGCTCATAATGGTGTTTCTTCGAAAAGTGTGCTAAGTCGGACAGTATGAGTATGGGATGTCGGACAGCACATAGGATGTCGACCGATTTTTCTTTTTTCCTATGCTCTTTTTTTATACCCACCGATCTTGTTTTTAACTGAGCCACTTATCGTTCCACAAAGCCACATTACATCTAAAGAAGGCGTCTCGTTGGAGGTAAATGGTCAAATCTCTGTCGCTCAGTAGGCTTACCTTTGTCGGAAAGAACAAGAAAAAAAGAAAAAGAAGGCGGATAATCAAAACGGAGGAAGCCAAAGTTGACAAGTTCGCGAGGCTTCCTCGAAGGGGCAGAATAGCAGCTCACGTCAAAATTAAATTTGGGAGCGATTTCCTTAGACGTTTGTTTCCTTTGCCATCAGATGTAAAAGTTTTTAGAAATGGAGTGATTTCCCGCACGAATTAATTCGCAGCGAGTTGGCAGTGCGTTCGGTTCGCGAGCCCACCGACTGGCGCCGACGGGCGGGCGCCGGCGGGCGGGCGCCAGCGGGGCGCCCAGCTATCCCTGCCACTGCCAGCCAGGGCGATGTCTTACATTTACTCTCTCGCAAAAAGAAATCCGCGAATTCACACTGTTAATTTGTAATACGATTTTTCACGTTTTTAGCTCCACCTTCCTTGCCCAACTGAGCGCGAGCACTGTACGAATCCTAACCTAACATCATACCGGAAATGTAGGTAGCTGTCATACGCGCCCAAATCCACAAGCGCCATCGCCGCAAGAGCCCATCCGTAACCGCCAAACGAGAAAAGTCGCAAACGCCAAAGTTCGTAACTGCTAACCTAACCTATATGATAAACCTACCTATCGTTTGGCTGTTACGGATTGGCGCTTGCGGTTTTTGGCGCTATCGAATGTATCCCGGAAATGTCTTCAACACTTTTATTTTCTCGCAGAACATTACATTTTTAGCATAGCCGCGAACCCAATGAGCTGTAATGAGCTTCAAAAATGTTGATAATCTTCTACGGAGAGCTTCTCACAACGCTGTTGTAAAGTCACTTATCTTGAATGTATTTCCGATTTTCAGTTCCTCTGCTAGTTCTATACTAACGAAAATTCCTCGATGTATTGGAGAAGAGGTTTTTAACGCACAACTCTACCAGAACCGAGATTTTTTAATTAGTCATTAATGGACATCTTTATATAGATGTTTAGTCTAAATTTGAATCAGGGTACATCTACTGATTTTCAGTAGATATCCACTAATTTTTTATCATAAACCGAACCACCGAAGTGAATCAGTGGTTCGATTTTGACTGAGAATCAGTAGATT
>Ga0058701_10005256_pt1 | contig 10708 bp, 7 predicted proteins | sample AgamicOrMae_FD_97039 | JGI IMG/M metagenome (GOLD analysis project Ga0058701, IMG submission 97039) | Agave microbial communities from Guanajuato, Mexico - Or.Ma.e | ecosystem: Host-associated > Plants > Phyllosphere > Phylloplane/Leaf | place: Guanajuato, Mexico | collected 2012-06-04 | reverse complement strand
TTATTTTAAAACTTTGGCAGCAATTAGCTCCATCAAGAATAGTCCGATCGAGCTCGGGTAATTTTTTTAATTTTTTTCTCACCAAGTGGCATCATTTGAGCCCTGAGCACCATAACTTTTCGATAAAAGTTCATTTCGTGCACACCCTACGGTCGGTAGTGAGCCCTCATGTACTAGCATTAACCTCAGCTCGTTCCCAAAGTCACTACACTGCTAGCAGACTCGTTACTAACACTAGCTTACTTAGGTTTACTTTGGTTAACTTGTGATTATTAAGGTTGACATTTAGTTACTATTCGCCATAAAAAGAGTTAAACATTTTGAGCCAAAGTTGAATTTTGAGATTCCCGACGATAGGCGTTAGTTGGTCACATAAGCGTTATGTTCTGTATGCCAAAATAGGGATTGTCCCTCTAGGCTAGTAAAGGCAATCAAGGAGATAAAATCGAAAAGTTGATGTTGGTATTCGAAGAAAATTTCTTTCGAAATGAATGCTTTGCGCGTGATACGGCGTGGGGCTGAGTTCGGCGCGTAGCGCTCGCGGTTCCGTCGGCGACGGAGCGCATTCGAACCCGGGCCACGAAGCTAATAAGGGCAGGGGCATCATCGGGCACCTCGGGGACTCTCGAGGCCTCCAATCGACACTTTGCCCAAAATGGGATTCGTATCAGCGTGAGCTGTTTTAGACCGGGGAGATGCTTGAGTCAGGAGGAAATATGTTCTGACAGATCCGTTTTCAGCCGTCCGATTACTTGTTCGGAGGAAAAAAAAGATCAAATTGGGCATAATCGAGGGGTGACAACTCATGATATCCGGTGTACAAAAGGCCCTGATATCCGGCTGTTATCCGGTTGATATCATTGATATCCGACTGTTGGATTTGATCAAAACATAGCTGTTTTCAGCAATTTTTCAATTTTTTTACTCTCAGACCACTGTCTAATATGGCTAATATTTAGGTGTATCTAGCTGATAGTTTTGAATATTTTCCTGAAATCTGTCAGATGGTTAATTGAACTTTGGTCAATTTCCTCTTGATATCCGTTTATTATACCTCTGATATCCGGCTGATATCCTTGATATCCTGATATCCGGGGTACAGATGTCCAGCAAGATGTTGCCCCTTGGGCATAATTCACTTATATTGGACGAATCCGATAGCGAATCACCTTAAATTAAAATCAATAGACCAAAACACATTAAAAACAAAAGCCCCGTTTTAAGGAATTTTATCGGGTAAACTAAAACGGAGGCATAGCGTATTTTGGTAAATTTTCAACACAGATCTATGTTCAGCCACACCAATGGGAACATCTCGCCGAGGCCTTTTAAATGATATGGCTGAACATAGGTCTATCTTTAAAAATAACCGAAATACGCTCTATTCCCTTATTTTCCAAGATAGACCTATGTTCAGCCACATCAATGGAAGGCTCTCGCCAAGACGGTTCGAATGATATGGCTCAACATAGGCCTATCTCGAAAAATAACCAAAATATGCACAACAAACGTGTTGGTTTTGAGCCCAAAACAGGAATAGCATTCCCTGAAACGGGGTTTTGTTTTTACTAGATGCTTTTTGGACAAAATAATTACAACATAATAAAAATATTTATAAAAAGACCGCAAAATATGGGATGTGACGAAAAATGTGTCACGACTCACTTGTCAGACCAACAAGCAGATACAAAAATTGTGTGGCTATTTGAGTCTGCTGTTTGCTGTCGGCCTCTTTGTTGTCGTGACGTTAACAACCCGACCGGACATTTTAACCCCTTTGTGGCAAGCCGCGCCGCTAAACCGCGTCTCGTTGCCGAAACAAACCTTCCAGAAAATCCCTCTTCATTAAGCGGTTAAGTATACAACTTGTTATTCGAATGTTTTGAATAAACACAACTCGCTGCTGTTCCCCTGTTTTTTTTTGTTTTTTTTTTGTTCTTTTCTTTTTTCCATACTCAGGCATGAGATTACCTTAAACATGGGTAAGTTTTTACTGTGAGTACGTTGGTTCACTTCTCCTCTTCCCACCGCGATTGTTCCCCAAATGGAATCAGTATTACTCTGAGGTGAATGCGGAAATCAATTTAGGTGAGCGGAAATGAAGAGAAACTCACCTGTCAGAGTGCCGGCGAGCGTCAGGAGGACCAATGCGGCCCATCCTGGTCGGGCCCCCGGCCCGCCGACCCTGAGGGCCCCACCAACCCTGCGGGCCCCGCCGGTTCCAGTTGCCATTACGGACCCATCGTGGATCGCCTTCCTCATGAACGGCGGCCCTGTGACAAACACGTCGACCAATTAACACGTCTTTCCGACCTGGTTGATTTTCATAACAACCCGAGACTACTTATAAAATTTTTATTATTTATGCTATTTTTATCACACGAGAGATTTCTCCCAAATGGAATTCAATAAAAACAACTCAATATTAGCTGAAATCGATCCGCTGATTCACTGAAGTGACTCTGCTTATTCACTGATAAAAATCAGTGGCACTGCGTGATATCATTACATCCAATGAGAATGTATGGATTTCCGCTGGAATCGGCTTGACTGATTACATATTTTGCGAACGCGAGGAAAAGGTCGACCCCAAGAGGTAACACCTTGCTGGAAATCTTTACTGTACACCGGATATCAGGACATATCAGCCGGATATCAAAGGTATAATAAACAGATATCAAGAGAAAATTGATCGAATTTCAATTTATGATCTGTCAGATTTCGGCTGAATATTAAAAAATATCTGCTGGATATACCCAAATTAGCCAGGTACCAGCAAACAAAGGTCAGGGAGTAAAAAAATAAATTATATGAAATATTGCTGAAAACAGCCATGTTTTGACCGAATCAAACAGTCGGATACCAACAACATCAACCGGATATCAGCCGGATATCAAGGCCTTTTGTAAATCGGATAGCTTGAGTTGTAACCCCTTGGTCGACCCCATAAGTTGCGTAAATCGGTACAACGGATGAAAATTACGTATAACTCAGAATTATATTCAACTCAGACAATTTTGTCTATAAAATTGCTTTGACCCCGATATTTAAACTCCGAAATTAAATAAAGATTACGTGAAAGTTAAAATTGCTATCTTCACGCTCCTAAATTGAGAGCATGTAATAGGGTCCTATAGTTATATAGGCCTATTTTACAATAAAATATTTGGAAGCGGGAAGGGCAAAAGTGGCGGCACAAATATTAATTAATAACTTGTATGACTCATCATTTGAAGAAAATAGAACGTTAATGAAATAAAACGAAGGACGCAAACCGACCGGGCCACCGCAGTCTACGTCAACCAACAATTAGGACTGCAGAACCGACAAAATGTCCACTTTTCATGTTTGCTGACTGGAGACACCGCGATGCCGCGATATTGAAAGCGGCATTGTAAAAAATAAAAAATAAATAAGTACATAAAAAATACGGTGTACGCAATAGGAAAGGTCTTACCTTCTGTCCATAACAAATTCGGATTCCTTTTAAAGTACCGACAGGCCGTTTTGTTAACAATATGTTAAATAACAAATCATAAAATAATAAGCGAATAAAAAAATCAAAGTTAATAACGCAGTTTTCCTCTCTCCAAAGCAATAGACATCTCAAATTTTCAATATTTGAAAACAGTGAAACATACATTTCAAATGATCTAGTACTGTAATTACATCGTCTAAATTTCAAATGGAATTAAGTAATTTGTTTTAAAACTCTCCCGATAATGTTTGACTTTGAAACGCGTAAAATTGACTATCTGTGATGGGGAATTTAATTAATGGGCCAAAAATATACACTGTAAATATCTTCTTCCAAATAATATGTAGTTTTAAAAAATACAAACTTAAAGATCAATTTGACACAAAAAAATATTTGGTAAACCTGTTTCTACGAATTTTTGCTTCATTTAAGAGTCAGGCTTCCGGAATTAAATTACATCAAGCCCAATCAATTTCATAGTTTGACCAAACAAGATTTCATCCGACAAATCATATTTTCGTGTGGTAAGCTGGTGTGGTGCTCTTTTTGGCGGTGATACTGTTCGGCGTGTAAATTGATTACAGGTTTTTTATTGTTTGTCTCATCTGAAGCGGCGAATATTTGCCTTTACAACAAAACTGCGACGCCGGAGATGCGGGTAATTTTGCAGAGATAATTTCAGCGATGCCAAAGGCCTACCCTGCATGCGCGACTCAATACATCAGGTGAAGCTAACGGAATCATGTTTCAGCACAGCGAAATTCAAAAAGGTTTTTTTGTTGTTTTTTTCCTTTCTTTTGGGACGAAAATTGTACGTACGTCTGTAAAATAGGCTACAGTAAAATATGGACAATGCAGCAATAATAATGTAACTTTCAAAATACTCAATATTATGATAAACTGTCATGCAAATAATGTTGCCTCAAACTCTTATGCTCGCTGACGTGAGCTGACTTTTTTTTTGGCATGATATAGAAACTTTCCACTAACTGTGAGAACCTGTTCTTACAAGGGATATGAATTCCAAACCTTTTTACTACATATTCGTGCCTGTTTACTTCACTAATAGGTGACTTTTTGCCGACAAAGTTTGAAGTCCATTAATGTCGTCAGAAAAAGTGAAAATCTCCAGTTAAAATATGACTATAATAGTATATATACTTGACAAAACTTTGGGAATTTAGTGGTGCCTTAATAGGAGGCTAAATTGTGTGCTGTTTGGAAATAGTTTGTGTTGGAGGCGCTTTTAGCGCACGTCTGCTTTGCTGAAAAACCTCTTAAACTCTTTAGCAAGTGCAAAAATGAAAAATTATTGTGCGCGAACTTTGGGCCGTTCAAAGTTGGGGTGCCTTTTAAAGAAAAATATTCTATTCTTCCAGGCGTATATCTCTTTTGATACAAGAGTGCTCCTTGAGTCCTTGAGTCCTTTGTTGAAATAAAAAAAAAATGGAAAGAAACTTCTGAATAGTCCACATGTATGTGTAGAACGGTTCTTATTCTTCTTTACTATGATAAGGGGAAAAAATAATTTACCAAAAACATTGATCTCCCGAATTCAATATATTTTTGTCTCTAGAACGGCAGCAAACTCTTTTTCTTCAGGGGGGGTAGGGATCTAAAACTGCATATTTTAGATAAGCCATTTTTAAAAAATAAAAATCGAAAAAAAAGCTTTTCGAGGTTGAATCTTAAAATTACTGTATGTGTAAGCCCTTTTCATTGTGTAGTGTAAATACTACTTAAAGGCGTTGAACTGATTAAAATTTCCGAAATAGGTAATCTTTCTCTATTCAAAAACTAAAAATTTCTCATCTCTAATTTCGAGACTTTTTCACCTGCTTTCAGATAATTACTAAATTATGAGTTAATTTATGAGTTTGAAAGTAAGACGGGGGCAGCAGCAGACCTCAACTCGATAAGCTTTTCAACTGTAGGGAATCATTGGCCACTTGTCTACTTGACCGCATAAATCAAACTATCCAATTCGATCCATCCCGGTCGATTTACTCGTGCATTTTTGATTTACAGCCTGATTGTTACAAGCGAAATGATTGCTTCAAATCTTGGTTGGCACTGCCATTGTAATAAGAGATTATTTTTCTGACGCCCCTGATGTATTGACAGATTAACCGTAATAGGTACGTCGTATTCACGCTGTTGATTTTGGCGCGATTTTTTATAATGCAAATAGCAAAAAAATATAAAATAAAGTAGGGACGATAAAAATTTGATTAAATTATTCGCAGAAGACCTAGCACTGTCTACTACAGCATTTCTAAGGTAATACCTGATTATTATACAAACAGCTTTAAAAGCGGGTTCCTTTCAGTCAGTACAGATTAAGGCGGTATAGTGTATGATCGTGTTTCTTTTCATGAGAGAAGACAGGCGGGGGGCAAAGGGGACAGGGAGGCACTCAAGGGCTAATATCACGTGACAGAATCGCGGTTCCTAATGGGGAAGGGATTAAATACAGCTGACACATACTGTATATGGAGTAAGGGACATTCGAGTCAGCGTTGATGGACGCCATTGTTTTGGAATTTCCAGCGATAAAATAATCAGACGTTAAGTCTGCAAAGGAGATATGATCTGGATTAATTTCTGTCTCCACCATCATTAGCCTCTCTCGCATTACGATCTCTCACAGTAACCCTATCCCACTCGCAAAAAAAAAAGAAAAAATGAACTCGTTAAAATTACCATTGTTAGATGACAATTTTTGTTGGGTTTCAAGTACTAAAAAAAATGTGATGGCAACAAAAAATTATAAAGGCAACAAAAAATGATTGTTATTTTAATAGATATGATTGTAGTCTGTATAGGAACAAAGCGCGATTGTAAGAGTCACAGATATTTGTTACTGTGACAAAGTCATTTTTGCTGACGCCTTCAACCTATCTACAGTAGTTCTTGTAACAAGCGATTTCGGCGGCGCTTTTTTATGGGTCGGTGTTCGATGGACAGAGTCCATAGAGAGGCAAGGAAGCCGTCCGCATCAAACGTCAATCGCTCAATCAACCTGATTTATATCCAAGTCCGGCTGATTTATCAAAGCACGTAGGTTGCAGTCGCGTCGGCTAGCCGAAGAATCACACACGATAAAAGCGAAAGCAAGACGAAACGCAACAAAATGTTTACGCTCGTAAGTGAAACACGACACTATTTCCGGTGCGTTTTTAGTGCGAATCGTAAAAACGCGGCTTGACACGACAAAACGCCTCGAAACTTTATAAGGCACACTAATTGCGGCGCTTTATTCATATATGATGCTTTGGTTAACTTCCTAATTGAAGGACTCCTGTACTTTAGTGCTACAAACTATTAATGCGTCAAATAAGGCTAATCAAAGTTTAAGGGCGAAATATTCCGGAATTACTTCAAAACGTACTCGCTCCGTGTCGGCGATCACTTGCGTCGAATACCAAGAGCCCCTGTCAACATGGGCATAGGCATCACGCATTACACAGAAGTATTTTGGTTGCCTATCCTCGAACTCGCAGGGGCTCTGAGGCGCTTCTCCACAACGCAGAACAGGGTTGAGTGAGTCCGCCAAGGGTGGTTTTGACTAGGTTGAGCTTAACCACGTCAAGCAAGATTATTTTAAGTTCGGTTAACTTAAGTTAATCCATTTCATTTCCCGCTGTCATTTCTCGACTCTGTGGAAGCCTTTCTTTTAAGAGCGCAGATTTTTGCTCATTCTTTTAAACTTTTCTTAGACATTTCATGAACAGAAACCTGGTAATAAGTTATGGTTAGATTAATAATGTCATTAAATTGATCAATTTGATTGCTTATGTTAGACCATCGTTTTGGAAAATAAACCATACAGCGTAGTTACGGAGCGTAACTGGAGTTTATAAGCTTCAATTTTGCTCAAATTTAGCCAAAATAGAGTTTAAGCACGATTTCAAATCAACTAAACCAACATGAAATCACTGCGATTCGACCTACAAAATTGACAATTAGGAAAATATAGACCTTCCTTGACACAAGGATTTTTGAGCGATTCGGAGCAACTTTATTTAACCCGTGTATCGGGCCGGTCGCGCTCCAACTACCTTAAGGTTCTTTTTCTGGGTGATAATCACCTTCGATATCACTGAGAGTGGAAATCGTCGTTCATTTCCCACCTCTGTCGGCTGCAACATCCGATTTTTTCCTGGCGATATCGCGCAGTTCATAGTTGCCAGTGTTCCGTCGTGAGGGGCATGCTTGTGCGCTGCGCTCCAAGTTGAGAAGGTCCTTGAAAAGGAAAGCGCTCACGACCCACTTGACTCCCGATCCTCAGCAGGCTTCACTTTATGCCTCCCCTCCAGCTTACAAGAGAACTTGCCAAAGGATGTTTCCCTATAGATTCTTATTGTCAAAAATTGAGGAGGGTGCTTTGGTCAGCACCTCCAAACTGACATGAGAAAATGTAAGGGTTCATGTCAGCAACAAATGCGATTGATACATCTGCTTAGAATGGCAAACTAGATGCCATGGATAGAAGCAACTACCTGTTTAGAGGAAACTAGATCGATACCTCCCTCAGAAAGGTCATAACTGAGAAGCCCAGTAAGGTCTCATAACTGTTAGACCAAAAATTATAGTGCTTTTAGAATTTCAATATCTAGGAACTTACAATCAACCAAATAAACCGTACGAAAAACTGTTTTAAAAAGCCATTTCACAAAAAAATGCCCCCAAAATTTTACGCCCTTTAAAAATAATTAAAAAAACAGGCTCTATGTGAGCTTAAAGCAAAAAAATTACGTAGTTTTAAAACACGATTTCACATTATTTCTCGCAAAAACTTAAGCACTTTTCAAACTAAAGAAAGAAATCGAGGTGTTTTGTGAGCCTAAACTAGGAAACTTAAGCACGTCATTAACACAACTTCACAGAACTTTCGAAAAAAAATTCGTTACAATGTTTGGTAAAAGAAATTTCTTTAAGCGGCCACTGCCATGAGCACACATCGGTTAAGAAAGCGGATTCGGCTTATTGAAGTAAAAAAAAAGCTAATCATTGTACATGAAGTGTATGAGTATACTAAAACGGAAAGCTTTGAAGGAAACATGAAAGCTTCAGCCGTCAAAAGGCGTTTTAAAGGCTCCTTTGTGTTCAGCTTTTGAGCAGGATTTTTTAATAGAAGATGAAGGTCCTTTTTTTGCGAGGGCCTGGAAAGCGGCAAGGATGTACTCAAGACCATATTTGCCGCCTTTTACATTACCTTGAAAAGGTGATAAAAAGTAAGATAAGCAAAACATGCAAGCCCGATGGAAAGATGTGGTGCACTTGAAAGAAATGACTTCTAGGAATGAACTATACATTTGAGAAGCTGAGTTTTTCGCCTCTTGTGTTTAAGATTATTAGCAAGGCTGAGAAGAGCGAGGCACAAGGAACCTAACCTGACCTAGATCGAATAATACCACTCCCTTCTCGGAGAGAGTTATTGCCATGAAGATGTAACTGTATTACGTTTAGGGACGGGAGGAGAGGCATAAAAGGGGGGTACTAATTACCCAACCTAAGGTTAACCTAACCTACTTTAACCAAATCTATGTTAACCTTATCAAGTTTAACCTAACCTCCGTTAACTTTACCTAAATTAACTTAATCTAAGTTAACCTTATCTTATTCAACTTAATTTAAGTTGATCTAACATAAGTTTACGTAGCCTAAGTTCACCTTACATTTTAACCTAACCTCAGTTAACCTAAAACAGATGTGATTGGTTAGGTTAAAATGTATTGCGTTAGTTTACATTGGATTGGGGTGCACTTGGGACATGTTAGGTTAAAAAGACTATAATAGATTTTTTAAAAGGGCCGAATTTTAACTTTCAGTCTGAATTATGGCCTAACAACAAAAGCTTTCAATTCAAGCTATTGACATGTCAAGTTGGAAAACGAATTGAATTATGAAATATAATAGGCCTACTCTCGGTCATACCATAACTACGTTAGGCCTATTTGTTTAGCGGTTTCCATATCGCTTCCTTCGGATAGCCAACCATCTCAGGGCTATCAGAACACGATCTTGATCCGCTAACCACACCAAATTAGCTAGAAGTTGTGTAAACAATCGTTTGGTCCGTCTTGCAAAAGCCTTCAAATTTGCGAGCACCAAAAGTTTAGAGGGTTTACCTTGTTAGCGATTTGTCGTCGAATGAGAGTACTTGCTAGGAGTTTGAGATCTCCCAAAAGCGGAAAGAGGCTTGCCCACTCGGTTGAGAGGGCTCATCTCCCTTCACCGCCCGGCCTTGCAATAATCTGTTATAATGATGCCAAACTTTCAATGAGGGTTACATTGAGCTGAACGACATTGACAGGTGACGTAAGTCAAGCGATTGTCCAGTAGTGTTGCCAAATTTAGCAACTCCTTCAAACTTAAACGCGGCTAGATGACTTTGTCGAGTGATCCGTCTATAAGATGCTCCACTTGAGTTAGGTGGGTTACAAGGTGGATGGCCTATGGTTAGCACAGGCCATAGTCTTTCGCGTGTAGCATAGCATCGTTGATCTACGCGGCAAAAATCGTATAAAACCTAAAAAAAAAACAGCATAAAGTTGAGAGGGAAGATGCAGAAAAATAAGCACTGACCTCTAAAATACGTTTTTTTTGGGTTTTTTTTAGTAAGCAAAAGTGAGGTTATGTTTTTGACGTACAATTAATGTTTTCACACACACACGGTACACTTTTAATTTGAATCAGTGAGAGTCTCTGAGACTCAGTGAAACATCATTTTAACAATCGTTTGAGCAATCAAAATACACCACCTCTCGTGTTTCCATCAGCCTTTTTTTGTGAGCTCTGAAATAAGCCGATGATGAAAGCGTATGTGGATTTTATAGGCATGTCATAATATGCTGGGGAGCAATTTAACCTAAATAAGAGATTATGGGAGTCCTAAAAAGTTGTGCGTTTAATGAGCCCATAAATGATGCCATTCCCCTTACGGTTCGCGATCACATTTTAGCATAACAATAGGTTTTTACGCGAGAAGACAGAAAACTTTATGTCGCACGAGAGTTGGTCGTTTTGGTATGCAATGTGTTCCTTTGAAATTCCTCTGTGACGAAGTTAGATGCGTGTATTTTGTGAGTTACGATGCTCATTTGAGGTTTTATCATTCAGGAAACTTGTGCGTTACATTTCGTAATCACGAAAGCGAGATGAGATGAGGGGCCTCAAAACTTTGAGCTAATCATAACCGCCAGCGAAAAAGGATGAACTGCTTGA
>Ga0058701_10005255_pt1 | contig 10708 bp, 6 predicted proteins | sample AgamicOrMae_FD_97039 | JGI IMG/M metagenome (GOLD analysis project Ga0058701, IMG submission 97039) | Agave microbial communities from Guanajuato, Mexico - Or.Ma.e | ecosystem: Host-associated > Plants > Phyllosphere > Phylloplane/Leaf | place: Guanajuato, Mexico | collected 2012-06-04 | reverse complement strand
GGGATGATGAAATGGTGGTGGCGATTTGGGGGTTCTCGGGGCTGTGAAGGTTGTGGGGGGGGGGGGGGGGGGGAGGGGGGGGCTCTATAAATCTGGAAACACCTTGTTCTTGTTAATGCAGACGCCAGCACGAATTTCGATAGGCAACCCGCATGCCACTGATGCACGAGGGTTTGCCTACCTTTGACATTCTGTTAAGCCTTTCTCTTTTAAAACTTCGAGTGGAACTGACTTTCAGTCTTTTTAGTTTTTTTGATTTTTTTTTAAATTCTAATCTAACCACGTTTGAAAGTTTTTGTAGTCATTAAGCTTACTCAAAGTTGTAAAAAAATAAATAATAAAAAAAATCACTTCTTTGATAACACTTAAGTCCACTAAGGCAAACGTAGATCAAAATCCCAATACACTGTACGGGACAACGTTATTAATAGATCGTTGGATTTCCGTTGATCCCACAAAGCCGAGGTTATACATCATCATATTTCAACTATGTTAACTTTTTGTTTTCTTAAAAAGAAAAAAAAATGTAGAAAAAACCGTAAAAGTAGCTAAAATGTTTTTTTTCGGCCAACACATTTTAACTACAAGGTAAAGCGAGCGCATTGATATGGTATTTCTAGAAATATTAAGAGAATTTCAAAAAATTCCAAGAAAATAGCCACTGAAAAATCGAACCCACTTCAGACAGAGCTACAAAACAAATCGCTAGCTCAAAGGTATCGCACCTAAAAACAGAAACTAAAACTTACAAAAACCAACGAAAGTTACACCGCAAATTTCCCGTTGAAAGTTACCAAGCTTACTCCGACTTGCCGTCGCAGCATGCTACCCAAAGTTAGCGGCATCATTAGCAGGCTTTCTAGAATTGCCTAACTTTGCGTAAGATTACGCGTCTGAAAACGATATGTGGATTAGAACGTGAATGAGGGTGAGAACAAAAACTCGTCGCGTTATTATTTTTTTTTAAAATCTTTTCTGTCGTTTGTAGTTTCTAATTAATCCGTCAGTTGATCAGTTGACATTTCCAATCAGAAAAGTCTGTTCTTTTTTTTCAGTGTACGATGTGACGTTAGTTGTTAGTAGTTAGTCGGAGTGGCACGAGAGGGCGGCACAGAACAGTATTAACGAGCGTGCGGTGCATTAAGGCAGTAATGGGTACTGCAAGAGTGCAATTTGTTTAGTAGCCAAGTGGACTGCCGACGGATTTGCTACACGATTGATTGCAATCCTCTCAATATTTTCACCCTTTGTAAGCGTTGTCGGGCGATTAAGTGGCTTCTATTAGAAGCCTGCATGATTTATACGAAAACCTCTCCTTAATACTCTCGTCATGACGTCGTGAGATTTTGAGATAATTACGGCGATAATTTGTCGAATAAATAACCCGTATTTTGAAAATATATATTATTATTGTTAAATATCCTAAAAAAATATTAGTAAAATCACTCGTATCTTGTTTATTTTGAGGCAATCACTCGACGATTCAGAGATGTCTCTATCGTCTACTAAAAACACGCATTCATTTGAAACATATTTTATTTCGGACGACAAATATTTGAAACCCAAGAACAGAAAAGTCTTTCTCTCTTTCCAAGCTACTGTATTTTTTGACGTTTGTTTCAAAACCTTCTTCAACGGTAACAAATCCATCTTTCTCAACATTTTTCCTGAATTAATATAAGGGTGTTGCTACTGTACAGGCAAGTAAATATAGGGAGACTTGAACGCATTTAACTAACCCAATGCATTTTTAAATGGGAGGGGACTTGAACGCACGGAACCCAACCTAATGCATTTTATGGGGCAGTCGGGTAAACAGACACTCCCTTAATGTAAAACGCAAGTAACGTCGGAAATCGGATGAAGTAGCATAAAATGGGTCATCGTTTGTTAAACTCAACTTACTGCATATCGTTTTAGTTGACCTCCATGCGTATCTTCTCCAACCGAAGACCTCCTGCGCGCCCGGAAATCCTATAAAAATATGAAAGTATCGACCACACTTAGTCCTGAAAAAAAAACAATATTAATATGACCCGCCCCGCGATTACAGCTGATCACAGCGCGTCTTTCGAACGCACCTCCCCATAAATTCGTTTGATCGGCAAAGGTTGTGTTAAGGCTGCGGCGTAGTACAGGGCGCAAGAACTCAGGCAGGACTAAAGGGACATGTCCCCGGTTGAAGTCACGATCGGCGGATGTCGCCGTTGTTACCGCAGTCGATCAGATATCCTATCGATACAAGTTCGATATATCGAAACCAAATCGATCCGTGTATATGATAGCTAAATCACGTTTCGCTCTCAACAATTTGAATATCTCAAGTTGCTCGAGAATTAACCGTTCGACCGCTAAAAATGGAGGTTTTGGAGACGTTATGAATTAGGCCTAGTTGGCATGAGCCGCGCCACGTAGGCACAGGTTGTCAGGTTAGATAAAGGCTAGGCTTGGTTAAATTTCAACTGCCTCGAAAAGTAGCATTAAACTGTTGGGTCAAACTAGGTTCATTTAAGTTAAGTAGGCTAAGTTAGGCTAGTTTGGATTCATAAGTTTGGCTTCTTTAGGCTAGGCTTATTTGGGTTAACACACTACTACCCGGCGATGCAGTTTGGAAACAGAAAAAAATATTTTAGAGGATTTTTTTCCGTTCATTAATGTCAGAATTAAAAAAATATAACCCCCCTAGAACCCTTCAATTATTCAGGCATTTTCCACAGCTTAATATTGCATATTTCAATGGAAAAAGTCTTTTCAATTTCTCTTAAGCTAAATTTCACACCAGACACTTTGGGCTGTTAACTTGTTCAGGTCAAGTTGGTAATGCTAACAAAGTTAGATATGACTGGGTAAGTTCGGTTTGAGTCAGTAAGGTTAGGGTAAGTTTTGATGGTACGAGAGTAGCGAAAAAGCATTAAAACGAAGATTTTTTTTTAGAGGGGTAGAAAATATCCTCCCCTGAAAACCGAATTGAAACCAGCGTTTTCCACGCATAAAACACACGATATTTGCATTAAAAGGTAGGGTACAGATTGTATTTTAGGTTAGGTAATCCATAGTTCTTCTCAATCCAATGCTAAAATTGACATTCACTCAACAAAGAAAAATATTCTCTTAATTCATGTAATAATTCTCTTTTATACAGAAGTTTTTTTTTTAACTTTCACAAAGGAATTGACTTTTATTTTCAGGCAAGACGCTCGTTCCCGTGGGTAGTAGAGGGCACCCGAAACATAAATAACCCGCCTCAGATCTTGTTTGGTTCGATCTTCGAAGTAGGCGTGTCCCCTAATTAGAACTTTAACACTTTGAAGGATTCCGTAAATTGTGTTAATTTTGTTTATGTAAAAGCGCAACAATTAGTGTTTCAGACGAAGGAAATATGAAGATGGAACAAAACTCAAAAGCGCCGAGTTACTAAAGAAACAACAAAGATGCCAAAACAAATGATAAGAACCGGTTATTGCCGATGACATATTAAAATACCTGAGATATTATATATGATAGACCATAGATAATGGTTTCATTTAAAACAGCTGCAATTATAGCATTACATGACAATACCATTGCCATTTAATTATATTGTTCATATGCGTATAATAAAAACATATGATGTAACGAATACTCGATATAGCTATTGGTTGTTGGAGCATGAACAAAATTATTTACAATATGTTCCACTCTAATTATTTAAAAACCAAAAAAGAAACCAAAACTATTTTTCTCCATGTCTTGACACAGCTACTAATTTTAAGTGAACCCAACATAACAGAATCTTATACAATAACTTGTAAAAAATATTCTAATCAAAGAACAATTTTAAACACAAGGTGTGATAATATTACAACAATAGTAAAAAGAAATAACATGATGACACTTCAGAATACAAGGCACTGACATTTTGTAAAACCAAAAACAGGGAGTCTTAATTTACATTCATGCAAAATTGATTTACTTCTCACCCTTTGGCTCCTGATTGAGCAACGCTTAAGGGTTAATTAGATTGCAAAGGTTTCAGTATCGAAGCTACTAGAGCGCAGACCGACAGTACTGCTAATTAGACATCTCGACCACGACAAAAAACACAAATTCATTCATTACCAGGCATCTGGACTGCGACGATCAGTTTAATCTTGTTACAATCAAAATCACTCCCGTTTCCCAGGCGATACGATTTCTAGAAGTTGCTCGCCTTTCTTCGTAAGCAAGAGCTCTCGAAAGGATTCCTTTAACACAGGTAAATTCTTTTAAGTGAACGAGCCGAGTCTAGCTATTTTAGTGAATTGAGATTTCTCCCAAATAAGTACCCTTTTGTCTACACAAAAATTGTTTGATTAAGCTCCTTAATTTCCGTGATTATATGATTCGATTTGCTGGCTCAATTCAATACGAATACACTATGAAAAGAGAATCTTAACTTCAGATGTAATACAAGTCAAATCAACGGTCTAAAAAAATTAGTCCAAATATTCACTGAATTACAGTTATATCGTTCTTAATTAAGAAGTTTACAGTAATTAAGAACGAATGCCTGAAATTCGGAAATTATTGGGCTGATTTTTTTTTCACATCAGTGATATGACTCTTACTGCATCTGAATTTAAGGTTCTGTTTTTACAGTGTACGGTAGTTAGCAGCAAAAAAAGCCTTCTATAAAAAATAAAATTAAAAAAATGGTCAGCTTAAAATTTAAATTTTAGGTAATGTCTACTGACCCGATTGCCCCTTTTAAAATGTTTTACGTTGGGTTCCAAGCGTTAAAGTCAACCCTAATTTGAAATTAGGTTGATAACTCGCGTTCAAGTCTCCCTATTTTAATGTATGTCGCGTCGATAGCAACACCCTTAATTTCATATACGGTAAAAAAATATAGAACTTAAATAATGTCTCAATTTTTGGCCTCAGTAAATCATGGGTTTCGATGTATTCCTCCAATAAAAAAAATCTGTTGATTTAAGGACATGAACAGTTTTTTTATTGTGGCTTCGGCACTCTGTCAAGCCAAAATAGATTGCATTCGCTCGCTACCTCATTGCACGCGTTCCGTCAACGTTGCCGCGGGTTCCGTGAGGTGGAAGAAGTTCTCGTGGGCAACACCTCGAACAAAACCGGAGCCACGGCCAGGAGAAGAACCGGCCAGAGAATAAACATGAGCGCGGTGTTATGACGGAATGATGTGATGACTCGGATCCATAGACAAGGTATAGAATCCTTAGCAGAGCAGCAGAGCCTCGCATGCTTCACAGACCACCCACAAGTGGTCTGATTGACGGCCACAAGACTATGCAGTACAAGAAATGCTTGTTTTCTTGTTAATTGCATCCCAAACGAATCATCACTTTTTCATTGCAACGTGTGGAGAATGCATCCTCGAGAGAACGGTTCAAATATCGCACACTTCCGACTCTAAAACATATCAGAAATGAAAGTATACGCCTTATATTTTGAAGAGTGCATCTACCTCGTGCGTCCTACCTGAGGCTGAAATTCTGCTTATCCATTTAAAATGACAATTTCGAAAAAAAGAAATTTATTTAGGATTCTTTTGAAAAGTCCAACTTTGAAAATTCATTTTCAAGAGAAGGGTTCAAATATATCCCACACTTCCGACTCTAAAAATTATCAAATGAAGTATACTTAGTAAATTTTATTTTGTTGTTTTTTTTTTGCTTTTGTTTTATTGTTTTAATATTGAACAAACTTTGTGTTGACTGCCGTGGTATTCTTTACAACTGAATCTATGGAAAAAAGTCCTACCTGAGGCTAAAATTCTGATTATCCATTTAAAATTACAATTTCGAAAAAAAATGAAGAAATTTCTCTATGATTATTTCAAAAAGTCTTAACTTCAAACTTCGTATAGTAGGTTTTGCAGATTTTCAAGCGAAATCATATTTTTATCCGGGAGATTAAACCAAAAAGAATCAGTGAGAGTCTCTGAGATTCAGTGAAAATTCACTGATTGTAAGTTTGAGTCAATAGCACCACAGAAAAAAATTCAGTAGTGCTTTATTGACTCAAAAGGAAAATTCCGTGAATTTTCAGAGACTATCACTGATTCAAATTTAGAGTGTCGTTAGAGAGCAGTCTAAATTTTGAAGGAAAGCATTTTAAGAGCTCGAAATATTTCGTGAAAAATATTTTGAGACAAGGAACTCCATTTTGCGACGGAAATTCATCTGTGAGAAGGTAATGAAAGACGATAGTTGTTCTGAACTTCCAGACATGGAAAGCTATCGTATTGACAAGTGTGTTACCTTGCGTCTTGCCTTCAGTAGGTCCACTCTGTGCTTTACGAAAGGACACACATAGACATTCTCAGCATACCTCTTAGATTCACTTCGGCATTGTCCACTATGAGTTTTCCGGCTGATTGTGAGTCAAGAGCGTTTTGATTTTTTTTCTTTTCACTCGCGGCAAGTGGAGCGAGCGACAAGTTGGAACGACCCCGCGCCAGAAGTAGATCGCCTTCCTCTGTTTATAGTTTAGCGCCCTGACCGGCTCTCAAGGACTCTTCAGGAAGGGGCTGACAGGACATTGCGCTGCGTATTGGGAAACGCCATCCTTAGAAAATAACATTTCACACAAGTTCCGACGATGATCCTTAAGGATTTACGTTCGGTCCTGAACTGAGAATAACTCATCTATATTTCTATATTTCCGTACACAACGTGATCTGATCTCACCGAACTTGATTTAACCTATTTTAACGAAGATCAGTTCTATTTGCACGCCTATGTTAATACAAGGAAGACTTGAACGCACGGAAACCAACCTAATGCATTTTTAAATGGGCGGTGACTTGAACGCACGAAAACTCACCTAATATATTTTAAATGGGCAGCGTGTGGATAGCCACCTGGTTTTAATAAATATTCCATACGTTACTACATGAATACAAAATGTATTTCCAATATACATCGCGTACATTGTGAAGACTTATCAACATGCCTTGAATCAGTCTGTAAGGTAAAAAAATGTTTTTAAAAGTCTTGTCATCAGTTTAGTAGGACATATTTTTCCAAAAGTTAAGGCGAAAATCCTAGTATGATTATTTTTTTTTCCAAAAAGGCACGGTACCTAAAAAAGGCAGTTATTCATAAAAGTTTTTTTTAAAGGAATTTGTGAATAAATTAATGTGATCTTCAAATAATCATTACTCAGCCCAAAGTCGATCGTAATCACTCAAAGCATGCGCAGCTATATCTGACATTTCTTTAACTATCCGCGGCTTAAGTTCACAGTCGCGAAATCTTGATAAAGTTACAGACTCAGTTTCTTGCATTTCCGAGAGCTGAAGCAGTTTTTTTTTCTCGTTTTGAAAAACGTGAAACTGAATGATTTAATTGTTTGTCTCTCGGATAATTAACCTAGTTGCCGCGCCCCCGTCGCCATTCCACTGGTCGCGCTGGTAGCCTAAAGAATACATGTGGATATGTTGACAGCACGTTTTCCCGACCTCATTTCGACAAGTGACAGTCGCGAAATTCGTTGGTGATGCGCCTCACGACATCCCGCATCATCGCGGATAAAGCAGCACGCAGCATCCAAGAGGACGCTCAGGATGGTGATGACAAGGACCACCACATAAGACCACCATCGGAACATCACACCCAGAGGTGGCTTGTCTTGATACCCCTCCGAAGACAGATTGGTGGATGGACGAGATTCTGCGATGGACCCATGAGGAGATGTTACAAACAATAACAAGTTTCCCGTTCCATGAATTATTTCAGAGTCAGCTTTGTTTGTATTCGCACTGCTTTACTCGTTGGTAACAATAGGTCAGTTTAATCGAGTAGGGTGGAATTGAATATACAGCATGGTTAGGTTAACTTGGGCTGGGCAGTGTTGGAGCAGTGTAGGTTTAAGCTGAAATGCATCATGGGAACTAGTAGATCTACATTAGATTCGGCAAATTCTTCTTCTCGAAGTTAATCTTCTCAATTTTTTAAAATTTGAGAAGACTTTAAAAGAGTGTGCAAGTTGATGAACAGCGACGAGCGCGGAAATGATGTAGAGGATGTCAGCTCGGTATCAGCAGCAGGACATCTTCCACTATACAGGAGACAGGAGGCAGTATAGTGGGTGGCCAGTTGCAGTCGCTGTCATAATACTCAAAAGCCGTTGGACAACACGGCCCCTTTGTCATGCATTACTCAGCGATCGACCAATTACAAGTGTCCTCTTTCAGTTAATGTACTCGAAAAGATTTCCATTATCATATATTTATCTACTGGTACTTTCGGCTCGGATGCCTACCCTGCCTCCGCTTTGACAGGACTTCTTTTCATATTGTCGGAAAGGAAAACACGAGGACACTCGAACCAAGAAATTATGAGCAACGAAAGTTTCAATGCATCACATACGAAATACGGACGAATGCATGAATATTTTGTTCGGAAGTACAGTCGATGGGAGTTTTGATACACAATACATATCATGTGCAGCTGATGAATGCAAGGAGTAGGCCTACATCAATGAAAGTTATGATGCATAATAGCTGATACATGTTTGAATATTTTGCCATGTTGATGAGGTGGTAAAAACGCTCCTATTTATCAACAAAGACTCGCAGTGAATTCTCAAAACGTTTTTATCTAATAATTAGCTAGTAATCGATTGTTCTTTTTTTAAAAAAAAATTACTTACCATTACAACAAAGGTGATATTTTCGAACTGCCGGAAAAAAAAATAGCTTAAGGCGAAGATTGGTCGCATTTTGTTTGAAACACAGATGATTACGATGACATTTTCTTTGATATCGATACGTATATGGTTGTGGGAAACTTACCGACCACCCTTACGATCTCAAGTATTTTTGTGAATCAGTTTCGGTTAAGTTTTACTGGAAATTAGTTCCTGGCGCGCATAATTACCCGGGCTAATTAACTAATCAAAGAAGAAGCGGCTACTGCATTAGCCGATATATTAGTAGTATCAGTATTGATTGAACCTTGAACTTACATCAAGTTAATGAAATACGTGTTTACATCCGAGATTGTTGGGTCAGTAGAAGTGCGTTCTCAGGCAAATTTTTATATTGACCATTTTTGAAGACATGCATAAATACTTTCCCTAAAAAGTTGAAAAAACAACCTCATTTAACAGCCCACATACCATGTGATATCATGGGTACTTACAAATAGTCATTAAAAGATGTATTTTCATTGAAGATTACGTGAAATTTACGATTGCTGTTTCTTTCTTTTAGATCGAGACAAAAACAACAACAATGTAGTTGGTCCTCCGGTGCCGATCCCCTGTAAGCGATTTCCGAAAAAAATATTTCACTCGCTTGACTAGAATGAAGATTAATGGTATTTTCGAAATCGCAACAAATGAAAGGCGAGCAAGACATTTTATTCCAACAGTCAGTCAGTAATCTGACACTTCTGCCTCCAAAAATAAGGCATCCACCTCGGAGAGGATAGCTGATACTCCAACCAGCTAATTTAATTGTCACGAAAACAAACGGATTAAATAACGATTTTAACATATTAATCCAGTTAGTCTGACCCTAAAGAAGGGTATATTTTAATGTCCTATAATGGTATTCTCAAATAAGATTGATTTACGTTGATAACTTTTGACTGTCTTTGCTGTTTAGACCCTCCCAAGAGGCATCTAACCATAGGTGCGTTCGAATACACCACTCGGAGGGTATTCTGTCTTTCTCTCTTACGCGAGCTCCATGTGTAAGACAGCGATAGAACATCCTCGGGTGCCGTTTTCGAACGCGTCCCATAGGGTTGTGAGTTGTGAACGTTAAACAAAGAAAAAAAATCACGAAATTTATAGTAATTACAGTTAGTCTCGCAGTATCCGTGATTTCATTTATGTAATACAGTAGTAGGACTATTCCGAGGTTGGAGTTCATGATATAAGAATGAGTGTGTCCAAAACCTAACCTTAGGTAAGCTGACCAACCGTAAATCGACAATGTCAAGAAACTGGAAATAACTGCGGCAGCAGCAGTCCATACGTTTTACAAATAAAATAAAATACGAAGATAACTTGTAGTCCAGGATTCGCACAATTGTGATAGCTGAAACTGATTTGAAAAAACGGAGGACACAAATAATCCCAAAACTTACTTTTTCGGTGCCAGTCTGCTAGGAGTTCTAAGGATAGCAACACGAATAAATAGAACTAAAAAGATATAATTGGTTTAACAACTTATTTTCATTACGTCAATTGGTATATATCTCGGCATTGAATTGCCGCCAATTATGCGAGTAACTTTTGAAGACGGATTTCAATCTGACCCAGTTCTCATCACAAAGTCAATAATGTCACTCAACTTGGGCACGCCATTATTTCATACAGTACCTGTTAAATATGTCCCGCCTTGAATTAATAGGCAACACTAACGTCAGCCGGGTCTTTTCAACAAATTACAACGGCAAACGATCATTTCATAGATTAACGGAAACACGGCAGGATAACGATTTTTGGCAGCAATTAAAAAAGCTTATTCTCTAGAAGGGAAGTGTTTAGTTAATGCGCTGTAAATTTAATTGCTGGCAAGTTTTTATTTCTTGTAATCTATTGTACTTATATCTTTGATTGCATGGTAAGGATAAATGCCATACACGCGAAGATTAAAATAACTTGGTAAAATTTGGTAAAACTAAATAAATTTACAAGTAAAAAGTTTTGTGCTCCACCCTGTTCCGTGATGACGACGAAAGGTGAGTTTTTTCTTTTT
>Ga0058701_10005254_pt1 | contig 10708 bp, 10 predicted proteins | sample AgamicOrMae_FD_97039 | JGI IMG/M metagenome (GOLD analysis project Ga0058701, IMG submission 97039) | Agave microbial communities from Guanajuato, Mexico - Or.Ma.e | ecosystem: Host-associated > Plants > Phyllosphere > Phylloplane/Leaf | place: Guanajuato, Mexico | collected 2012-06-04 | reverse complement strand
GTGGCTGGTTCGACAAAGAGATCAAGAAACTCGGCGTCAAAAACTGCTATTTCCCTATCTTTGTCTCGCGCTCAGTTTTGGAGAAAGAGAAGACGCATATCGCTGACTTCGCCCCAGAGGTACGTATTTTTGTCGCAAATCACCATTCTTGACCTGGCTGTATTTAGGCTCTAACCGGCCGAGGATAGGTACTGAAACTGTTGTCTACTTTAAAAAGCGTAGTAATTGTGTAGTTACGGTGAAAAGTTTTCCCTATTTTAACCCATTTCAAGGCAGTTGGCCTTTCTCAACTCCATGCAAATATCTACTCATCGATCGGAATCTTCAAAGAAATTATTTTAAGTAAACGTACAACACCGAATTTTTCGTAATCAAGAAATGAACCAGTTTCAAAAAAAAGATTTCGCTAATTTTTTAGACAAATATTTTTGTAAATTCTTTTCGATTAATTTTTTTAAGCTTGCTTTTAGCGCAAATGGTTTGCATGGGTTCTGCAAGAATAGATCAAGATGTGGAATGGGGTCATTTTTTTCAGGTGGCTTGGGTCACGAAATCTGGAGACTCCGATTTGGCGGAGCCGATTGCTATTCGTCCGACTAGTGAAACGGTGATGTACCCAGCTTACGCTAAATGGATTCAGTCTTATAGAGACCTGCCGATCAAATTGAACCAATGGAACAACGTTGTCGTGAGTATTTCACCTCTCGGTCAGGGCACTTCCCGCGAGACACCTTTGACGAACGGTTGTCATTTTCCAGAGGTGGGAGTTCAAACATCCCCAACCATTTTTGAGAACGCGAGAGTTCTTGTGGCAAGAAGGGCACACAGCATACGCTGGCAAAGAGGAAGCCGAGGAAGAAGTACTTACAATCCTAGGTAAGTTGTTTTTTTTTTGTTTTTTGTTTTTTTTGTCTCAACTCAACTTTGCCTATCCGAAAACCTATTACTGTTGAGCGATACTGCTCGGAAGCGACTGCATTGATCTGAGAAGGAATATTGTAAGCTGTATCATATCTTATAGTTTTTCAACCGATTGAACGTAGAAATTTTTACGTAATGGGATATCTTTAGAATAGGAAGTGCCTATTCGCCCGCCAGCGGAATGCGTGCTAGTCCGTGCAAACGTTATTCCCTTTCCTGGATCTCCCGCCCCTATGCCGTCGCTTTGGCGTTGATGCTAGCGTGCGACGCTACATATCGAATGGTTCAAGGTTCAATTCTTGCGTGCGGTACAAATTTTCCCTTCTTAAGCGGGCGAATAGCTACGTCCTGTAGAATAAGCACATAAATTTGTGGCTTAAAATGGTTAAAAGTAGTAATGTGAAACTGATTAAACTTTTTAAAGCCAGATCAGGGTCACATTTTTTTTAAACACTGAATTGAGGGGAAATTTTGTTTGATAGGGAATCAAAGTTGGCTAAGACAGATTCTGGAATGGTAGTTAGTGTTGTAAAAGTATCACTTTTTGTAGCCGTTAACCAAATTTTTAGAAAAAAAAGGAAAGGCGGTTTTTTTTTTCAAATTTATTTATTTATTTTTTGCAAGAAGGTCCTCTTAATGTTCTAGTGGTAAAATTTACTTATTAGTTGGGGCGCTGCTCGGCTAACTACATGCTGATATCCTATTCCCGATGTCGGATTATTTCCATGCGCTCCTCTCAGGTCAGACGAACGCTGTAATCTGAATTTCGTGTTTCAGACCTATACGCAAGGATTTACACTGATCTCCTCGCCATCCCGGTCGTCAAGGGAAGAAAGACAGAGAAAGAAAAGTTCGCGGGTGGCGATTTCACCACGACAGTCGAAGCATTCATCTCTGCCAGTGGTCGCGGTATCCAGGTTTGTTCAACAAAATCGATAACTCACGTCAACAAAAGCCAAGTCGATTCAATGTCTTAGGGCCCTCTCTCTCGAGCTCTTGCCTATCAATCGTCTGTACTTACGAGTAACAGACAAGCTTTAAGACTTACCCCGTACGAAATTTCAATCGAGACTTTGATTGAAAATTTACTGTGTAAAATTGGAACAAATGCAATTAGAAATTCTATTCCAAATCCGATTGGAAACATTACTTTCCGATCGACCAATTCATTTTCCGAAAGAAATTTTGTGATCAGATACATTACTTTCCTATCGGGCAATTTATTTTGCGGAAGAAGTTTCGTGATCGGAATTGATCTGAATTCGGTACTGGGTAGTTTTATATCTGTATTGCTTTGGGATATTGATCAAAACTATTAGTTTTATTTTGACTTTTCAGGGCGCTACTTCTCACCACTTGGGACAGAACTTCTCCAAGATGTTCGACATCGTTTACGAAGACAGCGAAACGAGGGAGAAGAAATACGTATATCAAAACTCGTGGGGACTTACAACTAGAACCATCGGTTAGTAGCACCGCCTGCCCTAACGTAGCGTCCGGCCGGATAAATCGCTCTCTTTCTAATTCGTTGCGACAAATTTTGTGTCATAGGTGTGATGATCATGATCCACTCCGACAACCAAGGCTTAGTTCTGCCTCCCAGAGTTGCCAGCTATCAGGTTAGTCTCCAACCTCGACATTTTTCCTTCCTCGTTAGGGTTCGTTTATTCACTCAGACTTGAAAGTTGCGTCCTCTTCACTACAACCTTACCTGCTTAACCTTTGATCTCACCATGAGGTTTAGCGTTATTAACGGCGTAATTAGGTGTCCTTTGTATCGCTTCGCTGTCATTCCGCTCTCTTAAGCGGAGCGAGGCATAAGGCAGGTAACCTGAACTGGGGAATTGAGACTTCGCTAGAGAGCCTCACATGCAGCCCAGGTACCACACCAGCGCTTTTTATGCGCATTAAAAGCGCATTTTGAATACCAAAATGCGCTTTTAATGCGCATAAAAAGCGCTGGTTTGCTACCAGGGAGAGAGTCGTCAGCCGTCCCGTTACCCTTGCATTCCACCAAACAGCGTTGCCGGTTCATGCATCCCTCGAATCAGCGCCCACCGCGGGAATTAGTTGACGCCTCTCTCCCCTCGAGGCTCTCTTGACTTTGCAATAAAACATTTGGTCAAGTTAGGTTGGATGCCTTGCACGCTCTGTCAGGCTTATGGACAAAAGTTCGGACTCCAGAGGCATGCAACTTTTAAATTAAGCGCGCTGACAGAAAATTTGGCGAGTAGATATAGATCCGGGAGTGTTGAGCGCCTGATGAGTTTTGAAACGTAAACAGATATTTTCCCTCTATGTATCATGTATCTTCATGTAATCTGTATCTCTGTGTATCACATATCTCTATGTATCCCTCGTAGGTCGTAATAGTTCCTTGTGGAATAACAGTATCAGTGAAGGAAGAGGAGAAGGCTGCTTTAATCAAATCATGTCAAGATCTCGAAAAAGATCTGTCAGCCCTCGATGTCCGTGTCCACGGAGATTACCGAGATAACTACTCTCCAGGATGGAAATTCAACGACTGGGAGCTAAAGGTACTTTCTTTGGAAACGCACAATTACTGTTCGCTCTGCAGTCTTGGAAAAAAGTTGCTCATTCTGTCCCGTCTTACGTGTCAAGGGAGTTCCGGTGAGAGTTGAATTGGGTCCGAAGGACATCAAAAACAACCAAATCGTGGCAGTTCGGCGGGACACTGGAGAAAAGATCGTCATTCCCAGAGCAAACGCCGCGAAGGACCTGGCAGCTCTTCTGGACAAAATTCATGACAGTCTTTTAGAACGGTATATCCAGTTAATAAAGATTCAGGATGTCCTCGGACGTGGGAGGTCTTCAAAAACCTAACCTCCATTTATCGAACTGATCTAAAATTTGCATAACCTAGCGAAACCCTTTCTAATGCACGTTATCTTGCACTGCAATCTATTTTCAACCGAGAACCTGTGCACAGAAATCCATGTTCGAGAACGTCGTCCTTAAGGGCAATGTCCGACAGCATACAGTAATTATTGTATGTTCGTATTTGTATAAATATTGTTGTCCCTTACCGTTGTCAGGAGAAAAATTATTTTGCTTGTATCATGAATCCCACCTCCAGCTTTTACATTTTCTTTTTTTAGGATGCTCGGCTGACTGCATATTTATAAGACTTTGCACTCTTACCTTCTCTGAAACGTTTATTCAATGTAAAGACCGCATTGAGTTGTGAGTCCTTGCGTGATTGAAATTACATTGACCGTTTTCTGTTTTCAGAGCCACGTCTGATCTGAAAACCCATACGATTGTCTCTAAAGACTGGAAAATGTTCTGCAGCGAATTAGATAACAAAAATATTATCATGGCGCCGTTCTGTGGCGACATCCCGTGTGAGGAACGTATAAAGGACGAAAGTGCGAGGTACGTATGTTTGCCCTGGGAATTCAGCATGCCTCCCTTTCGTCTATGCAGTGGACAGTGTTGTTAGACTCCGCGACTCCGTCAATTTTAAACGCGTCTAACTTTTTAGCCGTTAAAGGAAACATAATGTTTAACCCTATTTTTGGAATGCTCGGCTCGAGAGCGATCCAAAACATACCTGACATACTAGGTTATTTTTAATGGTTATCGAGTTAATCGCGATTAAAATTTAAGGAATTGCAGAATCTGGCAACACTGGCCGTGGAACGTGACGTTATGTATACTATTCACACGCCCGTTTGGTTATGTCCAGAAACTTGTCATACATTCCTGAACAGTATTTGGGGGAAAGAGCACATCTGGATATTTTAGAGTATCTTTTCCAGCATTGTATACAAGACTGTTGATCTAAAAAGGCAATTTTCATGAGTTACCACACCGACAACCTGCGCTGCTTTTAAATCTCTCTGACTTTTATCACTCGTATTTTCAGGGTTGACGCGCAGGATTCTAACGCTCCTGCCATGGGAGCAAAGAGTTTATGCATACCCTTCGAACAACCTGCTCCGATTGCTCCAGGAGATAAGTGTATTCACCCGGCTTGCAAGAATCCGCCCAAGTTCTACACTCTCTTCGGTCGGAGCTACTAAGTAACTCATGAATAAGAATAAACAAAATTTTAAACTCGAACCTCTCTTTACTGATTTTTACCCTCAAAGCGGAAAAAAATTCTATACCTCGAGATCTTCGCACACTGTGCGAGTCACATCTTGGTAGAGGGTCCGTCGTTATCTCATGCTTTCATAATAAGGAGACTCCTTACTCCATATTGGATTTATCATTTTCCACAAAATCGCTCTTCGAAAATGGCCCACTCTACAGAGAACAGACTGTCTCCTAACTTCTGAGAACTTTGTGATTGGCAACGGTTGTTTGCCGTTTAAGTGTGAATCAAATTTCGGTCTATGTTATTTTGCATGTATGGTGTAAATTTCATGAGTTGAAGAGGGTGCCGGTAGTTTATGGAGCTATGTGAGCTGATTTGCCAGATTTCGCCACTCTCAAGTTTAGTTGTGATAGAGGTATTTAAAATAGTAATTAGCCCCATCTTTGGATTGCTCAGCTCGTGAGTCATCCAAAACCTCTAAGATGACATGCTAGGTTTGTCGCTATTGGTTTTTAAGATCGGCTAACAGGAGAATGGATTATGTCAAAATCGTTGAATCTGACATTACTGTGAAGCCCGTATCACTGGAAGACAATTTTCGAGGTTTGAGTAAACTTAAACCATTCAAAGTGATAGGAGTGTTTGGTATTCGTGTAAGGAATCAAATATTAAAGTACAGATTGCCTGGATGATTCCGTAACTGACGCACGGTTTGTGTGATCTTGATACGGAAATGTAAGTGTTTTGCTGTGAAAGTTTCTATCGCGCACCGATCAGAAGAGTCACCGGTTACGTACTCCAGAAAACAGCACATATTTGCCAGTTCCAGTTGCATTACGCGCATCAAAATGGTTTCATTAATTTTTTTTTTTTTTTTTTGGCGAAAGAGGTCGGTTGTTAAGTGGTTTTTTTTGTTTAGAGAACAGAACCCTATTTTTTTTCTTGGGGGGGGGTGGAGGATGAATTTTGGTGGAATTAACCTGATTTTTGTAATATTTCGTATTTAAAAGTTATTTCATTTTTGTTTAGAAGAAGCAATTAAAAAAATAGCTCAAATTACAGTACGGTACTTGCTTAGTAATACAAAGCTATTAATGCCGTGGAAGAAGTATCCCAAGATAAATACATATTACCTCAATGAAGTTAAGGTTGGATATTTAACCTTAAATGAAGTAGTTTTTCATTGAGCAAGTTCCTATTTTCACAGCTCTATTTTTGGTTTTTAGACGGCAGCTTATTAAAATGCTTGTTGATAGACTTGACCTCTGTGCTTTTAGATTTGAAAAGGCCGCCCGCTCACGTCGTGTTTCGGAGGTGTTTCCTTTAAAAGTTTAAAAGGCAGTGAACTGGGTCACGTGATCTTGAAGAACAAAAACAACATCGAGTGTGCAAGACGTGGCGTAAATTGTGGCAGCGGTGTTTTGCAAATTTTGTATTTATGTGCTGTGTAAAGATTATTAGTGACAAACTGTGAAATGTTAAAGAAGTTTGAAACGAAGTCAGCCAGGGTGAAAGGATTATCCTTTCACCCTAAACGACCATGGGTCTTAGCCAGGTGCGTGCGTCGTTTTTGACACATCATTAGCATCAGGAAATTAAACCGAAAGTCGCATTTTACGTCCCTAATACTCCCTTAATACCTCGATTTACATCAAGTATTTGTCAACCAGTCGTGCCGGATTGCCTGGTTACCGGTGTTCCCAACCATCACCGCTTGCTGTCATCCTCAGACAGGTGCCACCATAACCTCAACCTATCGTCAGATTGACATTTCTCCCTTTCGTTTTGATACGAATAATTCAGTTTTAATGCAAGAATTGAGCGGTGATTAGATTTTTATATCATATTATGGCGATCTTGAGGCTATTCAAGCGATGGAATAGCTATATTTGTCTGATGTGACATCATTGTTTGTTGCGTGTTACTCAGCGAGAGTTAGGTTACCTGATCGGTAAATTGAATCGGCGTTGAAAGCCGTGTTTTCTCGATTCGTTACGAAGTCGGAAAAGGTACTCTTTCTTACTTCTCTGCCTGTCAGTAGCCACCGGTAGTGTTTTGAATAATATTTCTTTTGAGGGAATGACTAAATATGGTTAGTAGAATTCTGCTCTCTTACATCCAGTGTATTTTCTTAAATTCCAACCTTAATGGTTTAGAACATAGCCCAATTAGGGTTCTATTGATTTTGCTTAGAGTTACCTATATGATGATTTTTAAAATCCATTTTGAACAAGGTCCAATACATTCAAGTCTATCTTGTCCAACATTTTATAGCTTGCACATTATACTGTTGAAGTATATGATTCCTTTAGTTTTTGTGTGACCTTGTTCATTGAATAAAAGGGAGGCTCTTGTAACAGTAATGATTTATTTCTGAAAACTATGTACAACTTTGTAAAGACCATTTCACATGAAAACAAACCCAAGACATGGCTGGAGAATTTGCTCTTTCATAACAAGTGTACAAACCAATTGCTTAGCGTTGTTAAGTCATTTATGATATGGCCAAGAATCCGTCATTAAATTTGTGATGTGCAGCCACAATGTCCTTTTTAGTCTGAGCGTTAATTGTTGGAGGCAATATGCATCATGGCTGTACAACACATTGGCGACTTGCAGGCAGTCATCTGATGAGGTCTGTTCACTCATTTTGTCAAAGGTCATTCAGCTGGCACAGCAGTGGTTGATGTTACGGTGGACTCAGTTGTTTGGTCCTCGTCACCAGGTTTAACATCACCACTCTTCTCTTCACTTTTGGTTTCATCACTCGGCTTGTCTTCACTAACACTTGCACTTGTGGTTGGCGCCTCTGTTGACTCACTTTCAGACTGAGGGGGCACAGCGTTGGGTGAATTTGAAGCTCCACTCGTAGAAACATCACTCTTTAGCTCATCCTCTTTTTCTGTGGGGCTGCTCGTTGGATCCTCAGCGGACTTGTCAGCACCTTCCTTGGAGGACTCGTCGTCACTTTTCTCGCGAACGTCGCTGGCCTCTGTAGGCTTGGGTTCCTCCTTTAGGCCGTGTTCGTCGGCACTCGCTTTTTGCTCGTCGTCAGTCCTCGATTCAGCGCTCGTCGACGAGCCCCCGTTGTCCGGGTCCTCCTCCGGGCCGGTCGGGGACTCCACCGGGGACCTCACGATGACGTCATCGCCGTCCGCAGTGAACAGGGACGGCAGAACGATCTGGAGGAGGTCCGCGTTCTGCTTGAATAGCTGCTGGCTGTTGGGGCCCGATACAAATAACACCTGCACATTTCAAAAACGCGGGCGGCCGCTGAGTGACAAGTTATCTGATCCCAATCATCGTAATTGATCGTCCGTGTCAATGCAAATTCGGCTCGGTTCGTCGCGGTTAATATGGTCAACGAGCCATCGCTCAGGGTTAGGCTTGTGTTGCAAGGCGAGAGCGAGACGAAAACTTACTTGGCTTTTAGCGCCAGCCGGGTCCAACGTCTGGTAGGAGTAGCCGCTGAGGACGTGCGCCGGCTCCGAGTAGATCGCCCGGGGCAGCGTCGCGGGCAGGAAGTGGTACGGCGAGGGCGGCAGGTGGGAGGCCGACCCCTGGGGCTCCTGGGGCTCCAGGTGGTTGCTGAACACGTCGCCGTTGTACGGGACCCGGGCCAAGGGCAGCGGCACCAACGGCTGGAGGAAGGGCTGGACGAAGGGCTGGCCGAAGTGCCGGCCGAAGGGCTGGCTGAAAGGCTGGCCGAAGGGCTGGGTGAACGTGGTGGCCGAGTAGGCGAACTGCGGGGCGGCCAGCGCGCAGCTCAGCAACAGCGGTACCTGCCGGCGCAAAAGACAGTGTAGATGATCGATGGCGACGGTATCTGAGGAGGTCCATTCAGGGCACTTACGAGCACGAGCAGCCGGGTCGAGTCCATCGCGGTGGAGGGTCTGGCGTTGACTGGAGAGCGGACTGGAACGCGGCGCCCAGGATAACTTGTGTGGAGGGGGTGGGAGGGGGTCCAGTGAGGGCGAGGCGGGCGGGGCGGGGACGCCCGGATCATTGGATCATTCCCTCACTGCCGATGACCCTCCGAGGTCGAAATCAATGTGGGTAAAATCCCGGTAGCGTCGGCGACTTTTTCGGAAGTGATAGGCGCGCCATTTTCAGGGGTGCACAGTAAACTAAAGAGACGAAACATCCTTCTTTTGTGATGTCTTTCGTCGTCAAGTGGAGCTATCTAACGCGGGTTGACCTAAAAGCTAATGACTGTGACCTAGTCTGATGCCGCGACGGAATGAGCAGCTTTAGGCGTGCAATGCGACAGCCGAGCGGAGTGGCAGCGGAGCGAGGCACTAGGCACGTCATCAAACAAACCGAGATTAGCTTTTTCTTGATTGACTTAACCCGTGTGGTTACCCGCAGTTTATCCTTAGAATGCCATGGCAGATTAAACCGGGGTGTATTACGAGAGGTCAAAATTGCCATCTCAAATTCACTGTCAACGGAGTGAAACTCTTTCAGCGTGCGATTTTTTAGATCTCGAGATGTGTTTGCTGATGAAAAACAGACTAAACACCTCTTTAAAGGAATTTGCTGCGTCACTCGATAGCCGCACCAATAGAAATAGCTCTTGCGATGTCTTTTTACATAAAAACATAAAAACTCACAAAAATCTTTTTCCCCTCTCTTTCTAATTGCTGTCTTTATACTCAAACCAAGTTGTTACGGGCATCCAAAAGAAGCTCTATTTATCAGTGATTTATTTTTAGCTTATAACCTGGCACGCTAAAGCCCGATTTGTGTTAAAATTCAGTACAAAGATCAGCTGTTTCAATAAATCGTATCAATGAAAGTTCTGCAGCTATTGTCTGTGTTTGTGCTTGTTTTTCTATCGCCTTAATAAGGGAAATTCATACTAATTCACTACACTGCAAATTAAAAAAATCCTCCCACAGTTGCAAATTGATTATGAAAAATATTTATTAAATATTACTGATTTATGCCCAGAGGACACTTTACTGAGAAAGAATTCCTCTCAATTTCATGAGGAAACTTTTCTCGAGAGCTGTTCATTTATTTATGATATCTGTGTGTAACTTTGAGGTGGTAATATCCACCTTTTATGTCCCACCCTGTTAAAAGCTTTCATAACATGACGAGGTTTAACCGCCCAGGTTCAATTTAACTTGGTTAGGTTTCCTCGGTTACGTCAGCCATAAGGTTCGACCACGTGCCTCCAACCTAACTTGGCTACCTTTAGGTTAAAGTAATCTAGGTTGGGTTTGGTTTTGGACTATATCCCCCGATTCGTTCGGATTACTATCGCAAGGTAGAACAACAAGAGGTGAAGAGTCCAACCTTTGAAATCGCTTTGCATTAGATGTGATCGCTGGGGACCAAGGAGATATTCAACTATCGAATTTGCTCCCGCGTTATTAAGCTCTCCAAGGTCACCCAAAATGTTATTAATTAGGCGTAATTACCTACTCAGGTATTATCGGAAGTCAAAGTGATCAAATTATTGACGCTTTTAGAAGATCTATGTTGTAAACGGCGGAATAAATTTTATGACTGACGTGTTCTTTAGGGTATTCGCCTTTTGCTGGAAAATCACTTCTAATAGTTCACCCTTCAACATTTGACCCATAGCTTTTTGGGTCTTGAAGATAACCTGTGTTGTTTGGGAATGTAGTAACGATCCATTCATGGACCGGTTCAATTCGCCCCGACATGTAGCTCCGCATAATATGCTTTTTAATGACCGCAATATGCCTTATG
>Ga0058701_10005253_pt1 | contig 10709 bp, 11 predicted proteins | sample AgamicOrMae_FD_97039 | JGI IMG/M metagenome (GOLD analysis project Ga0058701, IMG submission 97039) | Agave microbial communities from Guanajuato, Mexico - Or.Ma.e | ecosystem: Host-associated > Plants > Phyllosphere > Phylloplane/Leaf | place: Guanajuato, Mexico | collected 2012-06-04 | reverse complement strand
CGTTTCCGCCGCGCTTCGGGTATCACCGGCAAGCCAATGATCGCGGACTGCTGGAGGAGCAAGAGGGGAACAGGTTCAAACGTAGCGCGCGCAAGTGACCTCTAGGATTTTCCACCCGGTATACCGTAGGTCTATATTCCAATTGATATCGACGGTGTTATTCGTTTCTCTCTCGCACTATCACCTCGAAGAATGACGGAGAAAGTCGCTTTGCTTTGACATGCATTTTTTTCCTGTTCACATTTTTTTCTGTACAGACAATAATTTATTTCCTTACGTTTCTTTTTTTTCACTTTAATTGTGACTGCTTGAGTTTGAAAATAATCCCCACAAAATGTCAACTCGGGGAATCAGAAAAAAAAGCTTGGAGCAAACACCCCCTCCCTCCCGAGTCACCCACTCGCTAAGAAATCGCACACTTAACCCGTAAAGCCCCAAGGGGACAGAAAGAGTTCCTCCGCGTTACGCCCCGTACATTTGGTTTAGGAAAAAGCGTTACCTGTGGGAAGGCGCGGCCAACAACTGTCCTATTGTGCGTTATACATGGTTAGTGGGATGGTGCGATGGTTAGTGGGAGATCCCAAACAAAAACGTAACCTTTGTATGGAAAGCTTGCTTTCGTTCTGTTATTAATTTTTGACGAGCGTAACTCTTTGAACACGGATACCAAACCTAAAATTCTTACCCCTTTCCCGCAAAAATCCGATATCTGCGCATATTACTTCTCATTGCAATGGCGGATGGAGGGGGCGAGTTTTTGGTTCGTGCGAATGTATCGCTTCGATACATCTCAAGGAAAAGTGACGTGAGGCATACACTTCGTACCGCATCAAACAGCCGACGCACGTCACAACTGATGTTGCTCCGAAGGGACAGCGATGAGGCTTCACGTGGATTTGTGAAGGAATAGCTTTACCAGGAATATATTTTTACGTATTCATCAGGGGCCTTTGCTCGTTTCCTCGTAGTGGTCATATCATGAGGATTAATGCAGCATCATTCGTGTCTGTTTCAGGACATCTTCGATTTTTGGGTTCCAGTGGTGAAGCGGGTGTCACAAGTGGGATACAGCTGTTCTTTGATAACTCTAGTCCTAGCATTTTGCATCCTCATATCAAGCAAGTAAGTGTTTTTGACGGAGAAGAATGATCCCAGTTGGTGTATCGCTCTCCCTGGAACTGTTGCCTCGGCGCTTCACATATCTATTTTTCATGATAATGCAGATTGTTGATGATATCCTTTAAGATCGATCCCCCCACTGAAAAATCGATCGGGTACCTACAAATGCGAGTTTCAAAAATCGATCAAGTACGTAAAAGCATTCATTCGAAAAAAAAACAATCAACTGGTATTCTCATACATAGCAGTTGATCGTTTTTTGAAACGTACTCATTCAGTTGATTGATTTTTGAAACACTCCTTTTCACTTGATCGGTTTTTCATTGGAGGGATCGCGATGTCCTCTGAGTCTTTTGCGTTTCTTATTGTAGCGTCTGTTCTCAGTATCTTTTGATTTCGGATGAACTAATATCACCGAAAGAAAAAGTGTTTTCCATATGGGCCCTTTTCTCCTGACAGTTTGCAGTTATGATAAATTGCGTGGGTTCTGTTAGTTATTTTACTAGCTTTATTTCAGGCGACGAAAGTATTTATTTATTTATCTTAACGTGTACTTCAGCTTATCTTTTTGTTGTTTTTCGCTAGTGAAAATTGCACATTTCATGTCAGCTGTTGTTTTTTATTATTTTTTTCAACTTACAGTTGAGTGATACTTTCGCCCGAACTACGGTACAATATTGGGCAGACTTAAAAAATGTGTGCTTTATTTACAGGAAATTGCGATGTCCGAGGAACAATTTACATCTGCACCTTTTCGCCTCCTTTATTTTGCGTGCCACGATGAACCTTCTCAAAGGCGTCCTTTTCGTTGATGGATTGGGTATGGCAGGAGATGTGCAGATTGTTAATGGTGACGTGCAGTTCATCCGAGGAGCAATTGTAATATTTGTAATTATTCACTGATTTGTCTACTCTGACTATCTGTTGGTGTCTTTGACAGACGGTGATCTGTTCTCTTGTTTCCAGAATTGGGAGTGCAAACTTCTCACGTCGATTTGGCAGTACGCAATTATGGCCAATTACTCCTGGATACTAGCCGAGGGTCTTTACCTCCATAATCTTATTTTTATGGCACTTTTTACTGACTCGAGCTCAATAAATATGTACGTTTTATTAGGTTGGGGTGAGTACGATGTTGTTTTCTCAGTTAATCGCTGTCTTATTCCGAGGCCTCCACTTAAACCTAAAACGTTAGATTCAAACTTTGTGTGTCTGCTCCAAACAATCCCAACCTCATAATATTGACCTCTTCAATGCAGCGTGCTACTTGGGCTAGTCGTTTTTACAGTTTTTGCCTCCTTTTCTATGCTTCAGTTAACGGAACTTTTTATCTAAATATGCTTTTTAAGATCGTTATAAGTATAGTTGAGGAAGAGGTCAAGATAGCGTTTTATCGCTGATGAGGGACTTGCCGAGGGTCATCTCCTTCATAACCAACCGGGCCGTGTCGAGCACGGCTTACAAACTGACTCTGTCGCGAACTATCTTCATCGGCCTAAAAAGTCATTGAGGAAGGTGAATCCACAGCGGAAAATGAACATCGGCACCTGGGTGCCGGATCAATTAGAAATTTCTATCTAAGCTGTAATAATCGAGAAATCACATGTAACACTCATTACTACCCCGAGAGACGTGTGCGTATTTGAATTATCGCCTTCCTCAATTTACCCTGAAACGATGTACTCCGTGCAGTGGCTGAGCGAAGGCCGAGCTCCTTCACGGCAGCGGTGAGGGGTTCCACTCAGTTCGACACGGCCCGGTTTGTTATGAAGCTTTGGCCACGGGGCAAGCCCCTCACTACTGTGCTGGTCTTCCAGCATTGAGTTCTGTGTTTATCATGTCACTTGCATTCCCGCAGGTCTTCCAGCGTTGGTCGTTTTACCTTGGATTGGCGGTCGTCTTCTGTACGATGACAAGTATTGCTGGAACACGAATCAGAATGGCCATGTTCAGTATTTGATTAAAATTCCTACTATAGTGACTGTCTTGGTAAGTGCTTTTCGTCGTCCAGAACGACTCAAAGATTCGCCTTGGGGAGAGGAGTAAAAAAGGAAACGGCTTCCCTTTGTTCACAGCTCAGCTTTGGTTTATTTATAAATATTGCAAGAGTACTTTTATCCAAGATGCTTGCGTCAGTTCAACTACAAAGGAGAGAGATACAGTACAGGTAGGTGAGCTTTTGTTGGAAGTTCATGACCCGCAAGTCTCATTTATATTCTAGCAACGCCTTTGAAAAACCACAAAAATGCCTCTCATAATCGCAATAACTGCTGAAACGGCTCACCGAAGCGATTGCGAAACTTCAATCCTTTCTGAAAAGTGTCTCTTTCTCCCGAAGACATAGCTGCAAACTCCATCTCAGTTAACGGAGTCAACTTTTTCCTGTTGTACATCCATAATTTTGTCTTCTCGGTGGAGTGCATATCATAAAATTGTGATTTTTTGGGTCCTCTCTCCTCTTGAGAATTTGCTCTTTTTTTTAATTCTCGTTCTTTTTCGTTTTTCGTTTTTTATTTTCGTTTGTCTTTGCAATTTGGCTAGGGAGATTACAGCGAAGTCGTAGGCCTACTGCCTTTTAGTTTGAAAAGTTGGATTTTCAATATGCTTTACCCTGTTTCAACGTTCCTTCACCGTCCAGTATTAACGATATTAAAACGCGTAGTTGTAGTAAACAGAAGTTCGCTTAGGTTCACGAGCTGGCGTAAACTTTTTTGATAGCGAAGTAGTGACTTTATTTTGAATGGAATGTATCTTTTCTCCTTGTTTTACGACCGCCTTCTCTTTCATTTCCATCTTCAGATAACGATTGGAAGTTCTGGAATACCACCAAAATTTAAAAGTCGAGTTAATCACATTTTTTGTCTTGTTTTAGGAGGTGGGCCCGGTCAACGATGGTGCTCGTGCCACTCTTCGGCACGCATTATGCATTGCTTCTGATTCTCCTGGTATCCGGAAACGATGTTGTACATATTGTTTGGCTGTTGTTGGACCAGACCTTCGCGTCTTTCCAGGTTGGAATAATCTCAAAATATTACTGTTTTTAAAGTAGTTTTAAAATTACGTGATTTTCTGGGAAACACTCATTTTATTATTGGCCTTACTCTAAAATTTTGTCTCCTTCACAAAGCAATATTAGGAACATTTTAAATCAAGAAACAGATTTTAACTTCTATTCGCCTCAAAGTTGAAAGGACAGGAGCACATAAATTAAATATTTTTATTGAATTAATGATAAGAAATCAGTCTTTATTCATTTCCATGTAAGTATTCAATAGGAAATCAGTGTTTAATCATTTCGATTTAATGATATACAATGATGATTTTTTTTTTAATATATTGTTAGAAAATATCTCAACGGGCATCATTTCCGCAAATGAATTATTCTCAGAGTTGCAAATTTTGTTCTTTGGAGACATACGCGCACTGGCCCCAAGATAATCTGTTGATCTAAAAACGCAGTCTACATAACTATCAAATAACCAAAATTTCAGCCTGTTTCAATACGGTAGTTTGGGTGCATGTATCCTCAAACCATTTCATTCGGATGTAAACTTCTCTACCAGATGAGTTTTACACTCATCTATTTTCAACCCATGATACATGCAACCATAACCCTCGTAGAAAAGGCTTAATGGGCCTGATAGGGCACTTATCAGAAATGTTCGATATCAGGCCCTTACGCACGGGGATTAGTAATATGCCTATGAGTATTGTTCGTCCATGGAACGCTAAATTCTCTTCTCAATGAGTAGAATCTCAACTACTAAAATTATCTTTTCAGTATACGGCATTTTAAGTAAAAATCTTACCCCTTTGTTTAAAGGGAACTTATACCTTTCCAAAATACAAGCCAACATAATTTCTACCCCGGTCGAACTGTCCGTAGCACGGGTAATTCGACACGGACGGACATCCGCACCGATATCCGTGTGGATATCCAAGTAAATGGCCTGGGGGTGAGGATATCCGTATGGATGTCCGCACTCTCTGCCCATTTACTACATGGATATCCATACGGTTATCCGTGCGGATGTCCGTGTGCAACGGGCAGTTCGACCAGTGTAGCTGAAAAATCTCGCGCTTTTGCCAAATTAAAAACTGATTATCCAACACCTGATACGAATCAGCGGAATATAGCCGTTCGCAGGTTATTCTAGCATGTATTAATGGAGGTAAGATTGTTGATTGTTGTTTTTGCATTGTTGCAGGGTGCCTTGGTCGCTCTCCTTTACTGCCTGATGACTCAGGAGGTGCGAAGCGAGGTGCGGCGGCGCTGGGCGTCCACGGTGTCGTCGGTGGCCGGCTGCCGCTGCGGCAAGAAGTGGTGCTGCTGCTCCAAGAAGTCCGACACCCGCTTTGTCTCCAGTATCCGTGGAGGCTCTTTGTTGCATTCCGGTCAGGGCAACAATACTGGGGTGGTTGCCTGTCAGGTGAGCCATCTCAAAGTGAGTGTTTGTTTCCCCAACAATGTTGATTGCGCTGGAAGTTGACAGGCTACATCTATCACTTGAGTAGGACCTTTTGTCGCTGAGTCGAGATAGCGACATCAGTGAGGTAGACGGCAATCAATCCGAATCGACCTATCCTGAGTAATAAACCTAGCTTAGGTGCACCCCCGACTCCGCACAGGGACCCGCGAGCCACACCGTGTATTGCACACACAGCCGCTTGCAGCCAGGTCGCAACTCTGAAAATATTTCAAAGTCCAACTTGGCGGGGGACCGGTGGGGAATCCCCGAGTGCGGCATTGTACCTGACAGTCGTCCAGCGTAATACCGCTTACTTTTCGGTGGCTGCAGCCTACTGCTAAGAAGCAAACGCCACCTTGTCTGGCGACAGCTGAGCGTGCACGCCTAAATAGAACCAGTAATAATTCACTGATTTACCGTGTGACGACCGTGCTGCTGGAAATTCAGTGAAAAATACTTCACTTAAAATCAGCAAGTTTTATCGTTTGAAGGGGGGAAAAAATAACAATGTCTAGTGAAATTTCACAGAATTTCAGTGAATTTTCACAGATTTTAAGTGAAGTAACGGTATATCATTGATTTTCAGTAAAAATTTCACAGACTTTTAGTAAATTTTCACAGATTTTTAGGAAACATTTCACTGCTTTTTAGTATGATTTCACTTATTTTTACTGTAATATCACTGATTTTGAGTATGATTTCACTGACTTTCCAGTTGCATGCTGGTCAGAGGATAATAAGTGGAATTTCGCAGTTTATGACGTGTAGCAAAGCCCTTGCAAAGCACGTAACCGAGCCTAACCCTAGCGGTGGTTTGTCATAAATCCTCGCAATACAATAAAAGGTCCCATCAGGTACAAGAGGTAGAAAATACCATGAAAATACAACCCTCAAAACTTAAAGCGCAAGTACTTTGAATGGAAATCCTGTTTCGCGCGCGCGCGCGGGCGGCAAGCCTTTGAGTCTTGAGAGCGGGAAACGACGACGACGCGATATTCCACGAAATAGGCTTACCATTGTTGGTAGTTTCCAGGAAGAAGAACTTTGATAGCCGCGCAAAGCGGTGTTCCACAAACTTCTCGCCAATACAAATACGATTTCCACGTTTGCTGGAAACCAAACCAGCGATACCCTCCCCCTCTTTAAATGCCAACATAGAGTGGAAAAGGCTTCAACTTCTAAAGCTTTAATTAGATTGTTTACTGTCATTTTAAAAGATTGTTTCGCAATCTTTTCAAACGAAAACGTTTTAGCGGATTCTTATAACCTCTGTATTACCGGTAGTGGTTGCAAAATATTGCTGCAAAACTAGCTTTTGTTCGGGCGCTTATAACCTCTTTTCCCTTCTATAGTGAGTACAAGAAGTAAAAAAGAAGAAGAAGAAAAAAAAGAACCTCTGCGACTGTCTGTTTATTGAACTGTGAACAAACGGGGTACCAAAATCCTCCGTCCTTGTGAAGTAGTGATTGTTTGGGGCGTCAGGAATTTTCATTCTCGCCTGTTCCCATTTATATTTGCCCGATAAGTATTGTCTGATAAGCGGTACCGGTATTGTCTTTTTGTTTGTTATTTGCAACGAACGGATTAACCATTGTCACCTAAAGCTTATTGTGCAAACCGCTGCAGCATTCAATTCGGATGACCAGAAATGCAAGGAATCTTCGGATCGATCGTTCAAGTTTTAGGATGATAGATCAAAAGACCGAGTCAATGACGACTTGTAAAGATAATTTTTTTGTACAAAATAACTACCGGTACCTCTTTCGATCCCCTCTAAGAAAAATAAATTAAAAAAAAACATGCAAAATCCCTTTACCGAACTAATTTTGACACCAAACAGCTTCAAAAGTGAACTTTGTTTAGTCGAAATACACGCTTTTAAATGGCACTTTTGGAATCATCTAGTGAGAGCCGAGATTCGGCCGGTGGGTACATTTTAGAAATCAGAGTGGCATGTTCAATTTTACGTATTACCTGTTTTGTACTCGGATTAATGGCATGCATCAATGCTAGGTTCTAAAAAAAAAAAAAACGGGGAAGGTTTTTATGAGCTACTTTTTCGAGGTTACACTATAAAGACCACTTGAAAAATAGATGAACCGAATTGGGGGCGGGATTGGGATGTTGGCTTAAGGTAGGGGCCGATCCGTCATGGACAGACAGCTTTTGACATGCGATGAAAGAGTGTTAGTATATCCGAAAATAGCGTAACGCATTATACGCATTAATGGTTTCTGACGTGCGAGCTAGTAGCGGTGGTACTGGGTTAGGCAACCGACACGACACAACTGTCCTCCGGTTGCCTATCGTGGCAAAGTAACAAATTAATTGTGTCCCATCCTTTCATTTACAAATTATAAGAAGCATTCCTGCCATGCAAATTTCACGTTTCGAGTTCCAACTAATGTATCATCTTTTTTCCTACCTCTCACCGCTGACACTCCGATTGGCTCAGCAACTTAACCCACTCTTTAAAAACGTTTGAGTGAAGTTCGCTCGTTTAAATAACAAACTCGCCGTGCCGAAGCTTCGAGTGCGTGAGTTTTTGGTTTAAACGACTGAATTTCACTCGAAGTATTTAAGAGAGCACTACCGCCGAGCGATGCTGTTCGGAAACATAAAAAAATAATTTGAGACGATCTTTCGGTTCAGTATTGTCACAATTTAAAAAATATCACCCCTTTGAAAACCTAACATTTAATAATTTGGGCCTTCCTCAAAGCTTAAAATTTCGTATTTTGATGGAAACAATCCTTCCAATTTCTCTTTAGCTAAATTTCACTCCTAACACTTTGGGCTGTTATGGGTTAAACGTAAAACACGAGAGAATCTAAACTTTACTGTGCAGTTAAACTTACAATGCTAGTTCTTTGAGCTAATTGTGATCAGCATGCCACGCTTACCCCGCATCATAAGCACTTGAGTTAAATTCTCAGTCCAAAGCTTTGAGAGTTTGTGTTAGTAATACGCATAAGTGCTCCAAGTGTGAGGAGCTCTTTGAACGAATGTGACATATTAAAGGCCTTGTTGCAGATGGCGTCTCCCGTGGAAGTGAAGCGAGGACCCGATCTGAACGCATCTCCCGCCCCTCCAGCAAACATAGACCAACCGAGGACTCCAGAGGAGCCTCAGGGACTGGAGCAAAACGGTTGCCAAGCGCAAAGTTGGGTCTAAACGGAACGTTAAATGATCGTCCACCAAAGCTTTACTGCCTCCGTCGTGAAGTGCAAATATGTTTCTAGACTCTTGGGGACACCATCATGGTGCTTCTACTCATTCTGTCTCCGTAATTGAAAGTGCTCCTTTTCTCTGTGTGTGTATATACGTCAGCACCGGGGCTGAAAAATGTACGATGGAATAGGCCCACTCGGGTGAGTCTCCAATTTACAGTATTTTTTGGGGGATGTTGGTGGCTGGTACCTGTGTGCGGTGATTTTTTTACATTGACTGTTCGGTGTTGATTTATGAACGTTTAGTCAACGTCAGAAGTCATGACTCCTTTTCTATGAGAGCATAAAAATTTTATTGGCCAATAAGATCGGCCCATTAAAAAAATGAATGAGCGTGTGCTTCAAAGTTAGTAGTCTAGTACACGCAGGGTCGCTACTTTTGACGATGACTTTTTTATTATATTGTGTGGTGGTATGGCAACTCTCTTCAACTTTACTCCTTCGAATTCTTGATTATCATTTAAAACGAATTTTTGAAATTGTGTCCAACGGGACGGGTTATCCTTTGCGTGGACCGTGTGACACCTGCAGACAGAGAAGGGAATGGAATGTAGAAAAGTTTCAACTATCCCCTCAAATTAATTAGCGAATGAGTTACCGGTACGATTTCTCAGGCTATGAACCTCTATAGTTTGATGCGGGTAGATGGCTGTGACTAAAGGTTTGGTTAAAACCGATCATTTGAGGTAGTTGTAGCGCAATGCCTTTTGAGACTAGAGTTTGCAGACCGTGGAATTGGAATCTTAGTTTTACATTGCTTGCAGTAGCCATGACATTAATTGAAACATACATGCCCGGTCCAAATTAACTAAGAACAACTTTTGTTTCTATTCCAAGGGCACGTGGTTTATTCCGCGAATTAGAAGTATTCTAGACGTTTATCTCAACCCTTCCCATTCCGTTATCTGTTACTTCACAGAGTCCGAAATCGAAGTACCGGTACACCTCAATCTTTTCTGAATCTGGACGCCCTGCAATGTGAGGTGATTATTGTGTAATGTACCGGGGATGATATTGTAGCGTCTGAATTTCACAAGTTAGAACGTTACCTTTAATCGTTTTGGCATTCCTCTTCTTATTTGTTTCGACTCTTTGCTCTCCCTTCTCTCTTCGGCTTGCCTATCATCTTTTTCCTCTCTTTTCAAAGACGCGCCTCTTCTTCCTTCCAGTGTCTTTGCTTTCCCGGTTCGGCCATCTTGATACGAGTCTGCATCTTTCCTAGGCTTCTCGATAGCCTGTATTCCAAGATATAGCACGTACATGTAATGGTGAAATAGCTGTAAAGAGTGCGTCCCCATCAGGGAGTAACGTAGTTTCCACGTGGATTCCACGTGGACATATTGCGTGGAATCCACGTGGACCGTCGAGTCGACAGTCGAGTCGCAAACGTCCGGTTTTTCCACGTGGATTCCACGTAACTTATCCACGTAGAATCCACGTTCTGGAATTGTTTAAATAATTTAAAACAACTTAAAAAATCTTAATCTTCTGGATTCACGCTCTTAGGTTAATCGTTATCACATCTACTCACTGAAAAGCGGACAATCGAAGCTTGACCTGGACTCGAATCGCGGACCTCTTGATCCGAAGCTTCCTGTCTTACCCACTGGACTACGAGTCGCACATACCGAAGAAGGGCTCTCTGACTCATATAAGCTACTCGCGTCGCGTTTGGCAGTCATAGACCGGGTCGAACTGTTTGTACTGCACGGATACCCAGCACAGATATAATTCGTAAAGGATAGCCTCAAGGGATAGCCGTTGAAAAAATATCCAAAGTCACTATTTTAAAAATATTTTTTAAGGAACAAATATGTTTGACTGGTAAATTAACTAAAATACGGAAATTTTAGGTCTTCCGCTACCTTCCAAAGTACTGCTGATATCTGAT
>Ga0058701_10005252_pt1 | contig 10710 bp, 7 predicted proteins | sample AgamicOrMae_FD_97039 | JGI IMG/M metagenome (GOLD analysis project Ga0058701, IMG submission 97039) | Agave microbial communities from Guanajuato, Mexico - Or.Ma.e | ecosystem: Host-associated > Plants > Phyllosphere > Phylloplane/Leaf | place: Guanajuato, Mexico | collected 2012-06-04 | reverse complement strand
AATCGATTATTTTCGATTAAAAATCGATTAATTTGAGCCCAACATAATCGATCATCGATTATTTACCTTGAGCATAATCGATTAATCGAAAATCGATTGTTTTGATTCGACTACCCATCCCTAGACGGGAGGACCCGAAGACGCCATGTTGATACGGCCTAATAAGGCCTCTATCTTGCCAATAAACGTTTGTACCCACCACGAATATGTACAAAATTAAGGAAGTATCACCACAAAGCTTATAAACATAGCCGTGTAACAATATTATGAACATGTCACATGCCTGGTCACATACACTCGGTGAATTGCACTATTATGGACAGTGTACGCCACCTAGTGGCGAATTTGTTAATTTCAACGACCAAACATTTAGACCGTACACGCCATCTAGCGGCTGAAATCACAAGGAACCAGTTAAACTGTAGGGTTTGAAGGCCACCTAGCGGAGAATATTGGAAGTTTTCTCATGAACTACGCAGCGAGGCAGAGCTGACTTGTGTGTTTAGATGGGGCGGGAGAATGATTGACAAATACGTCGGAGATCCGATTTTCGGCGACAGTATGTCACAGTTTTTCTTCTTTTTTTTCCTGTTTTCATTTTTTCGGCTTCACCCTAGAGAAATTAATTGTGGTACCGCGGTACACTATTATCACTTCTCTGAGAAGAGCAAGGCTACCTGAACAGAAAAAAAAACTGAGGAAAGGACGGTTTTTTCTTCAGTTCTCTCAATCTGCACAAAGCATGCTTGCCCATGCATTTCAGGACGCTTGAAGTGATCAATACAGTCATTTATTATGGAGGGACGTTAACATATGTTTCTTTCTCAGCTGTTTTCCCGGCCCCCGTAAGGAATGCTCCGATTTAAAAAAAATCCTGTTCCTTTTTTTAATATACTAAACACAGGCTAAGATTGGAAATCCGCGTACGAGCGCTTAAAACTTTTTCCAAATAAGCAGAGGGAATTGCCGATTTTTGAAATCTTTTGAACACACCAATATCTGCATTAGAATGTAAAGGAATGAATGCACATGGCCTCAAACACAATAATTCACTCATCAAAATTCAACACGTCCGTCCATTTAGACATGGAAAATGAGTTCACTGTTGTCAGATTCAGTAGATGTTTCAGAGAAGGGTGACAATGGATAAATACCGGTACACAAGTTAAATGTAAACATTTTATTCCTAAAAAAAATAGTAAAGAAAAAACACAGTGAGGGGCAATTGTAAATAATGAATAGGGAAAATATATATATCCAGAGCATCCTGTCTTGCAGTAAATACCACATAAATAGAATATAAATATATAGACGATGGCCACCCATTAAAAAATTAATATGTACAAAATACTTAGGGCCACAGACTAAAAAAAACTACAAATACTGAAACATTTGTACATCACAACAAAATAAATAGTGCATGCACAACTTCGTTTCGGGTTACCGCCGCTATTCTCCAATGCTGATACTAAACGATTTTTTTTAAAATTTTTTTTAAGCACATAACTTTACACGGGTGTAATCTGAGTCAAACAGCGTTAAAATAAACGTCTGCCAGGGTTGGTCGTCTATAGATCATAAATTAATTGCTAGATTCTCACAGACGTTGGTGAATACCAGCCGGAACTCCAAAACTAGAAGTTGAAAGCGTCATGATAAAATACGGCACAGCAATCGTAAAACCAAAAAATGAGCAATTTTTACGGCACAACCAAGAAGTGGATAAAAAAGATTTAACCGACAGCCTAAGACTTTAGTTAGCCTACCTTGAAAGTCAATTTAAATCTTTTTACCTCCACAGAATCAGACCGGCGTTAGTACAGCTTAGCCAATTACAGGCTAATGAGAACATTTAGATGAGCATTAAACGTAATGTCTTAAATTAAGCGTAGATGTTTTGCGAATTACTCAAATATTATTCTTCATAAATTATAATTTCAAAGTAAAAACAGCAAAATTATAGGTACCCTGCTTGTCACGAGAAAATTGTGGCACAAAAGAGATCTTATTGTGACAAAACGCCTTGCAATAAAAAGGCTATTTTCTTACATTAACGGGCACGTCATTTCACTTTGCAACAAGTGCTTGGCAAGTACCTATGCGGTTAGAAAAAAAAAGGATAAGTACGATTGAAAGCTCGCGAGACAAAACGTCACAGGTCACAGGTATAAGTAAAGATTAACTTCAATCACTATCAGCTGCATGCAACAAAATTTAGCAACAAAGAACTTTGTGACACCTCCAGGGGCAACTTTTAAACGTGCTGATTGCCCCGTAATTGCAAAAAAAAAGAAATCCCATTACTTTGAACTCATTAGGCGTTTTGGGGGAAAACGGCGGCGACTAACCTAATCTAGAGAGCCTCACAAAGGGAGGGGCGGAAACTCATTCCCGCAGTGAGCGCTGATTTGTTGGATGCATGAAATCAGCAACGCTGATTTGTGGGATGCAAGGGTGACGAGGCAGTTGACGCCTCTCTCCCTGTGAGGCTCTCTAACCTAATCCAAAACTCGCTTTCCGATATAATCTGAGAGCAAGTCCGAAAGAAGTGTAAACCAAGCCGCCAGTTTGGTTAAAAATTTTCAACCATTCTCTTTCACAGTCAATTTTTCACAGTGCGAAGTGAATTCTATGAAAATTCTCAAAAAGTATAGACTCCGGATGTGTCACCACCAGGCAAGACTTCAATTAGAAAAAGAAAACTGAGAGCTAGACTTATTAGGTACAAACCACACAGCAGTTAATAACCACTGGCCGGCAATGTGAGTTAACATTGAGTTCAAACAATGCGGTCTCCGAGGTTCAACGAGAGGTAGAAAATTCGTACCCTCAGGTTTGGCAGCAAGATTATAGGTCACAATACCTTCCCTCCCATTATGCAACACTTAGAAACAACCTGTGGACCTTGTTACTCACACAATAACAGTAACGGACCATCAAACGTAATTAAGCTACTTGATCGATCACCGTTAGTAATCGATTAATACGTATTAGTAATTTAATAATACGTCAATCAAATAGCATAGCCAAGTCTGCTTAATAGCTACAAAAAGCCCGCAAATTTTGACAACTATTTTGAGATGTCCCCCCTTTCTTCGGGAGAGCCGATATAACCTAGCTAAGGAAAGTTTCGTAGCTCCTTGTACTTGGAAATTAAAACTGCACGGTAGCGGGAAAAACACTCAGAGCGCCATTTCTTCATCAACTTTATGGACGGAGTAAGTGAGAGAACCTTAAAATTACCGAAATGGCAAGAAATGCTACTTAATTCCTAATCACCGCTTTTAGGTGTATCTAAAATCGCAATCACAGCATAACAAGAAAAACTCAATGCGTCCTTAAGCTTCCGAATATCAACAAAGATACCAAATTACATAACTTTTAAAACATAAAACTGGATATTTGCAACAACTAATGCGAAAAATGGACCTCTTGTCTTCTCACGTAGATAAATTGAGCATAATCGTATCTTAAAAATGGTACACCTCTGTTTAGAGTTTGGAGCTCGATTCTCCAGAAAATATCTGAGAGTATAGCACTCAGGTTTGAATTAGCTAAGAGGATGGACTAAAGAAAATTTCGCTCTCTAACCACTTTGGAAATACTTTGCCCGAAACTCAAACCTTCAATTTTGCGTTACATTCTGCCTCCTACGGGACTAAATTCAGTGAGGCCATCTCTGTTGCAATATAGCTCGATATAAAGGTATAACCGAAGCATAACTAACGGTGTTATGATTAATACTGTACTTTGTCTTAGATCTTGAGGTTGGTAGCACTAATCGAGTAAATCAATGCAGCAGCGTTGCCAAGTTTAATGCTTAAAAACAGTCACCAATACCGTTGGGCAGCAACTTCTGATCAAGAACGCATCTCCGTAACTACTCCAGAGACTTCACATGACACAAAGGAGATCCTTTCCTATGCTGAAGTAGGGTAACAGTCAACCGCGTTCCAAAAGTTTGCGTCAACAGCCAAAAAAAACCAAAAAAAACGATTAAGTCGCATCTTCTCATTTACTCTGGCCTCTTGTTCATATTTTCTCACATAAAACGACATAAAAATAAAATATAAAGCCTTGTCTCGCAGGTGGTGGGCTTAAGAACGATAACACTGACGTAACTCGGTTGTTTGAAAACTGCTAAACCACAAATATATTTTTGTACTCAATTTAACTCAAATTATGCAGTGAAGGCTCTGCTTAGCTTTTACAGGTACCAGAGACATCTCCCCTGCCTCCCCGATTTTTGTGTTCCCTCAGTGGCAACACGAAAACAGAACATATGAGAGGCTACGCTAGAAAAAAGGGTTCGCGAGTGTTCTTACACATTGAGCTCTTATGAGAGGTAAAAAAGACAGTACCTTCAGGGTACGATTTCCGAACGCGGCCAAAAGCGCGCGCTATATCCGAGGGTGTTTGAAATCGTATGCAAGGCGCTGACTTGATGAGGAAGTGGAGAACACGCAAGGGCAGTATCACAGGCTGGTCATGGCGGGAGGGCGGGCGTATGCCTTGGGTATGAATCCGTACTTGCGAGTTTTCGGAGCGTAGGCCCACAGCCATCCGTCCACGGTTTGGTTCCCCAAATCCGCATAAATCCAATCACCGCGGCGAACGGACAAATCGTCAGGAGCCTGGGCCTGCAAACATCAAGGAAAACATTAAGTTCTTCCGAGCAAATATAAACGGAACTTCTGTCCTTGTTGCGCAATGTCCGGAAGGAAATTCCCAGCTAGTTCAAATTCAAGAACAGTTTCCTATTTCTTTTGAACAGACAATCACGATCCATTGACTAGCTCCAATAACTATGCTCCAACTACCGTATTTGTCCGTGTATAAGCCGCACCGGTGTATAAGCCACACCCAGGTTTTCAAAGGGCTAGATTTGAACCTAGTCCCATAGTACACGTGTAAAAACGCTTCCGTGTTTAAGCCGCACCCGGTTTTTGGATGGGTACAAAAGGTAAAAAAAGTGCGGCTCATACACGGCAAAATACGGTACTCCAGTTTAATTTAGCCAGATTATGCAAAATATCTAGCTTCAGTTGCAATTACGGATGAAAGATATTTTGCTAGAGCTACCATCGTGCGGCACATTAAAGTCCACTACGGTTTCGGAAAGAAGCGTTGAGGTTCCTCAATTCACAAACTACCTGTCTAAAATTGAACCAGGTTTACGATTTACTTTACCTTTCTTGAGTTCACCCACGTTACCAACATACCTTGCATAACTTAACCTCCATTAGCAATATATGTAGCTTGAGTTAACCTACGTTCCAACGGTTTAGTTCAAGTTAACTAAAGTTTGCAACACGAAAGCAACTTATAAAAACATGCCTGTTTCCCAATTTTTTACACAGAGGAAAATTTACAGGTACCTAACACGCAAGCACTATAGTATGTCGAAATAAGTTTAAAAGGGTTGTACCATGGGCGCCTCATGGGATGAATCATGATGTTTGGTTAAATGGGAGCACGAAAGCCCCTGGCTCCTCACTAAAAAAATAGTGCACTGGCGGGAGACTTGTGCGTTTGAGAGCATAGAGCGCATAAGTTACAAATAGGCCCATAGAATACTTATGAGTGGTACCTTATAATCATAGAGCATGACGAGCTCAGTTCCGTGGTATCTTAGATCCTCACTGACCGGCAGAACAGCGTGGTGCTGCGTTTGGAAATTGTTGGCCTGTTGTTGGTTGCCCTGGTTTAGGTGTCCTGAAAAATAGAAGAGTACAGTGAAACTCTCTCATACAGTTTACCACCCGAACATTCCCGTTACACGGTGTTTTCCTCTGGTCCCTGCGAAAAGCTTGTTGTAAGACGCTTCGTTACATCACGTTTTTAGTGGATTACAAGAAGATTATGTAGGACAGTTTCTACGAAAATAAATGATTTAAGGGAACAACTAGAACCATCGTATAAGCAGTGCTCTACGAAAACAAGAGATGGATATCTGGTTATGCCGAAGAACCGCGAAAAGCAGAGAAAGCCAAGTTTAGCCAAGCTTTATTAACAAGCGATATCTTAGAGCTGAAAAAAGAACACTCAATAGACTATGGTTGGTTTCAGACCAGTAGCAACCCAGAGACTACAGCGCTACAGACGATTTTGAAAAATTAACCCACTACCGCCCAGCGATGCCTTTCGGAAACAGAAAAAAAATGTTTTAGAGGATCTTTTTAGTTCACTATTGTCACAGTTTAAAAAATATCATCCCTCTGGAAACCTTAAATATAATAATTTAGGTATTTTCCAACGCTTAAAATTGCGTATTTTGGTGGAAAAAAATCCTTCCAATTTCTCTTAAGTTAAATTTCACTCCAAATACTTCGGGCTGTTATGGGTTTCGAAGCAGAGATCTTAACTCCGCTTCTACATGTCCGATTTCCACCATTCAAAGGCTCCCATAATTCATATGCAAAGTTACGTACGATGACGAAAGTTAAAATCCTCCAAAACAAAAAAAAAAGTTAGTTTTCCCTCATATTAAGGTCCAGTAAGTTTTTGAGTAATCGCCATCGAATTTAGCAACAAATGGTCCTCTTCCTCGTCATACGAAGAATGCGTGCTCTTTCGTGGCTTCACTACACCTAGCCGTTCCCAGGACTCTAATATCAAGCGGAGATTCCTACCTTGGATGACGTCTGCGGGATACACGAATCCACTCGGCACGAATCCCTCCTGGCCGTCGCTGCGGACTATCCAGTACCAATCGGGGTCCTCTCGGTTTAGGACTGTGACGAACTCTCCTCTTTCGACGCTCACGTCGTTCTCATCACGAGCGATGAAAGTGTAAAGAACGATGTAACGACCAGCGGGATCCTTAGAAAAAACAATAATAATAAAAAACTGCGCGATCATGATGGTAACTTATCTTCTTTTTTTGAGGAGGGGGGGCGTAATTTGTAATATTTCCTAATAACTTTTACCCAAATTTTAACCGATTGGCACCCTATGATAACCTTTAATTTCGAAAAAAAAAAAGGTTTTTTTTTTCATTTTTTTGGGGGTATTGCAATTGACTCGACATGCATTAATATAGGGAGACTTGAACGCACGTAACCAACCTAATGATTTTTAAATGGGAGGTTACTTGAACGCACGGAACCCATTATACATTTTAAACGGGGCAGTCGGGTCGATAGACACTCCCTTTTTTTTTTACTAAGAATTTGTTAAAATGGGGATAAGAGGTGAATTATGCTCAAGGGAGAATTGGGCTAGAGTTTAGGTTCCTGACGTTTCAGCATTCAAGGATTCGTCCAAGGTCCCTTCCCCCGTTTCCCTTCTTTGCAAGGTTCGGTTGAGGTACGTTTCGGCTGCAAAAAAAAATCAGGAGTGCTTTGCCCGCTTTCCATCCTATTCAAAGCATCGTTCCACCTCGGATATTTACCTAAAATTAATTAAGTAAATTTTAATATTAACACAAAAAAAATGGTGAAATACGTTTTGCGATAGCCCAGCGAATAAGCGTATACACAATCACTAAGCTCTTTGAACGAGGAACATATGAGCTATCCAGCTTTCGTATGCTGTTAACCAGTCCGCAATCCTATTGGCTTAAGCCATGAGAGCAATCCTCATTAAGATGGGCAAAAAGCGTTTTTCCTTCCGTTGTCCGGGTAATTTACCTTGAAGAAGGGGTGAACCTCTGGTTGTGAAGACGATGCACTGTGAAGTGAAGCCTGGGAACTTGCCATATTCAGATGAAGCGCCGACGTCGTTTGGACCGTCGTATTCTTTTTGCCAAAACTTTCACAATCTGACACATCTAAAAAGAAATAAAAACATAAATGTCGAAAAAAATATTATAACCCATAACAGCCCAAAGTATTTAGAGTGAAATTCAGTTTAAGAGAAATTGGGAGGAGTTTTCGCACTAAAACACGAAATTCTAAGCTTTGAAAAATACCTAAATTATTAAATTTCAGGTTTCCAGAGGGGTGTTATTTTTTAAAGTGTGACAATACTGAACTGAAAAATAACCTCTAAAATATTTTTTTCTGTTTCCGAACGGCATCGCAGGGCGGTAGTGAGTTAAGTACCCGCACTTCAAACAAACGTCAAGCAAAACGTTTTTTGGACACGATCTGGTTTTAATCGCGTCTACAGAAAGAATAAGCGCGTTTATCAAGGCTTTAATATCCAGTTCCGGTACGGGAAGATAACGTTACTTTATGAAGAGGCGTGAAAATTTAGCGACGGGCCCGGCTACTTTAGCATGGACATTTTTCAAGTGGGCCGACCAAGAACATGCCACAACGAAAAGGGTTAACTTAAATCACGGTAGCTTACCTCCTGTCGCCACCCTTGGATCGTCCTGTTCGCCTTCCAAGACCGTGGGCCCTCCTGAGTCGCTTCTTTCATCTCGCGGCAACTTCTTCTTAACGTTGTTTAAAGCTAATTCACCCAAATGCGAATTATACAAAGTGCAGTACGAATGCGGGATGAACCCTTCTTGCCGAGTGTCGGCTGCTATCACGTACACCCAGTCGTTTTCTCGATACAAAACGTTCACCACCTGACAAAAAATCAAACGTTTCATTTAACCCATCCACTTTCCCAGAGTTCATCTCTTTTCTATGAGAGGGTGTTTACATTGCCTTCTCTAAGTTGGTTGTTTGTTACGCTCAACAATAAAACAAACGCCTGGTTTGGGCAGTTCAACGCCTGTTTCGGATAGCCCTCTATTATGAAGGGAAAATCGTGCTTTGGTTAGTTTTCAGGATGGGCATATCAGCAGCCATATCCAACGAGAGTTTTCGGCAACAGCTTTCGATGGGTAGAGCTGTTGATTGATCAATCCCAAAAAATATTCCGAACTAAGTGTAGTAACAACCTTCAAAACCAAACAGGAATAGAAACACCCAAAACGATACCCCCCCCTCCCCCACCAGAACGTATTGCTTTGTCAGGAGATTTGCCGCCCGATCCATAACAAGACACCCCTGGACTACTGCAAATAATTGCTTACAAAGATCCCACGTCAAGTTGAGTATTTTAAAAGGAAATTCAACTTCTAACTTGCTTGAAACACAGTTTTGATGAGTACTAACACACTATACTAAAATTTACGCTCGAAAACGCTTGCGTATGGGGTACTTGACCATTTTTTTTTTATCGAGATTGCCATCAGAAAGAGCTCAAAAAATGACCAAGAAGAGTCAAAAGCAGCACCTAGATACAATCAGCCGATCGCCCGAAAATCGAGTTCGAAAATGCCTAAGACATCATAGAATCCGTAAATTTTGCCGAATTCCACGGATTTTATGACCTCACAGGCAACTTTGAACTCGATTTCCGGGCGATCGGCTGATTGTATCTAGGTGCTGCTTTGGACTTTTCTTCGTCATTTTTTTTAGCTCTTTCTGATCGCTATCTCGATAAAAATTGGTCAAGTACCCCATTGTCGCGATATTTTTATAGTAAAATTATGATTCGCTTTAAAAATCATTTTCAAATTAATTTTATCCCCGAAAATGCGTGCATACTTTTGGAATATCAAAAAAAAAACAGAGCACAATGGCTTGAGAAAATTTTTGACGTACCTGGCCTCTTTTTACTTCGAGTTCGTCGTCCACACAAGGCGTAAAGTCGTGAAGAACGACCATTTTTGAGTCGGGAGAGAGGCCATTTTCCTTCTCTATTCCGACTCGAACCAATGTCTCAATAGAGGCACTTCCGGTAATCCGGCCCATTCCGAGCGGGGTACCTCCCCCGGACCGGGACAGCTCTTTGTCCACATCTGTTGAGCCTAAAACCACATTGACACTTTTACAAAAATACCTCGAAAATTTCGCATCTAAAAAGAATTAGTTTCCATGCCACTCTTACCACAGAAATGAGAGTCAAATACTGCTTATCTTACTTTATTGAGATTAAGATATTAAATGTAAAACATGGGGGGAGCACTAAAATTTAGGCCACATTAAAATTTAGGAACTCAGAGGTGAGGTACTTTCCAAATAATGACTCCTTGCGTTGAAGTCTCCAGAGATTTTTGTCGAGAATCTCAAAACTACAAAATCATGAGAGAAGGGCGGCCCTTCTCTCATGACAAAATCAAGAAAATTATTTCGCAAATGAGCCAATAAATTCACCAAAATCTAGGGTCGATCTTCAAAAATTTAACTCCTACCGTAGAAATGAGTGTAAAATACTGCTTACTTACATGTAATTTTTGGAGGCATTTATTTTATTTATTTATCTTTTATGTTAAGATTAAGATATAAATGTAAAACAGCAGGGGAAGAGGAATATTGATAAAGAATATTAAAATTTAGGAACGCAGAGGTGAGATAGTTTTCCAATAACGACTCCGTGCGTTGAAGTCTCCAGCGATTTTTCCCAAGAATCTAAAAACTACAAAATCAAGAAAATTATTTCGAAAATGAGCTAGTACTTTCACCAAAATATTGAGTCAATCTTCTAAAATTAAACATGGTATAAGCAGTAAAACATGTAATAGTCAAGAATAAAGAAACTCTGGAGAGACCTTACAATTGAAAGGAAAAGTTTAAGTTTATACATTAAATTCGGCATTGGAGGCCCTCTCAAAAATTCAGACCGTATATATTTTATATTTTTTCATATTATTATTTTTTTTATTATATATATTTTTTTTTTTTTTTTGGTGGGGCCAAAATAGGGAGTAATTTTTTTTTTTATATCAAATTTTTTTTTTTAAAAAATTAAATTTTTTTTGATTTT
>Ga0058701_10005251_pt1 | contig 10711 bp, 5 predicted proteins | sample AgamicOrMae_FD_97039 | JGI IMG/M metagenome (GOLD analysis project Ga0058701, IMG submission 97039) | Agave microbial communities from Guanajuato, Mexico - Or.Ma.e | ecosystem: Host-associated > Plants > Phyllosphere > Phylloplane/Leaf | place: Guanajuato, Mexico | collected 2012-06-04 | reverse complement strand
TGGTACGTCACGGAAACCGGGGGGGGGGGCCAAGGCCTCTGGTACGGTCCCGTGACATAGGGGGGAGGGGGGGTAAAAAATGGCCAAAATTTGCGTGACGTACTTTATGGATGACCCCTTATTTGTAAAGGTGGACTTTGGCAGAGTTCAGTTTTTAAGGCATGTTTTACAAGAAGAATATGCCTGAATAAAGCTTTTTTTTTAAATTCAGAGCGTGTTTTGCGAAAGGGCTGATTTTAGGAGAAATATGGATGAGGGGTCCAGTTGTAAGAGGGGGTGATGGGTAAATCTCATTAAGGTGGGTTCTGACATCGGTAAAGGTACGGTATGCAAAGTCCAGCCGATTTAAAAAAAATAAAAAAAATCGAAGGATGGCAAATATTTTCCCGAACAATAGTCTAGCTATCCCTCCGGAATAAATTTAGTCAACTAATTAATGTTTACAAAAAGAAGAACTCGATCCCTCCAATGAAAAATGGGTCAGGTACAAATGCAAGTTTCAAAAATCGATCAAGTAAAATCTTTCTTTTGAAAAAACGATCAACTGGTTTTCTTATACATTGCAGTTGATCGTTTTTTAAAACGTACTCTTGCACTTGATTGATTTTTGAAACACACCTTTCTTTCGGTCGGTTTTTCATTGGAGGGATCGAACTGAGAGTTAAACATGAAATTTACATTAATTGAGCTTTGAAACATAATAACTTTGTAACGTCAAAAAGGTTTCCTATTAAACAGTTTTTCCTCTTCTCAACATTAATGTTCTCTCCGTACAGCATGACTCGGTACGTTGAACTTGAGCGTATGAAATAATCAACTTATGGGTCATGTCACCCCTCCATTTTTTTTCGCAGTCGCTTTAATCTTTGGGAAATGTGAATATGTTCACGGAACATTGGACAATAATTGACTTTTCCCCGTCCGTTCAGTTGGGTCTGATCTCGAATAAAAACTCGTTGTGTAGTGTGACCCCACGCACTCTTATGACAGTAGGTTTGTGGAGAGCACACCATCATTCCCATGGGCAAATCTCATGAAATCCCTGTGGTTTCCCTATGGGAATCTGCCTTTGCTGATGTGTTGTGTCTGCTACAGAGCTGTCTCGACGGACCATCGACAATACCGCTACCAATCACCTTTTGACAGATTTCTAGGTATAATTCAAGTATAGCAACACCTGAAATATAATCGAAGCACATAGCTTTAAAGTTTAGACCACAGTTAAATAAATTACATTTTTCGAATAAAAACCTCTTTTTTTAAGTTTTTCAGTTGAAGTAATATATTTTTTTTCAGCAAAATATTTTAAAACGTGGTTTGCTGAACAGTCTATTTTGACATGGCGAATCCATAAAAATCTCGAGATTGATTCCATTACTCTTTGACAAAATGCTTTATCGGGGAAGTGAAACTCGAGGTTGCAAGGATGAAATTTTTTAGAAAACTCTACTAGAAGTGTATAATGTTACGAAATATTACGCAGTTGCCTGATTCACGCCTGTCGCCATTACATGATTTGAATCTTCTAGCTGAAAAATTGTCTTCTGCTGCACAGTAAAATGAAAAAAAAGAAAAAAAAGCTGTTTGTTGTGTAATTGATTTTTCATATCCGTGCTCGATTCTCAAAGGACCTTCTAACTAAAAATCCTCTTCCATTTTCACCCAGACTTAATAAAATATAATCAAAAAACCTCCTTAAAAAACAGTTTTACAAGTCCACAAAAATAAAGGAAAAATTTCTTGTTAAAAAAATTCGAAGGTATCTTGCGGTAAATCTTCCAGGGAATTTTCATTTCTAAGCAGGCCAACATTCATTCCACATTTTTAAATACGAGTTGATGGGCTATATAAAAAGAATAAGAGCTGGATAATCGAAGATGCGATGGTTGGTGTTGCTTGCAGGTGAACTATGTCCGTGAAACAATCGAGTTGCTAGTGAAAAGCAATATCCTAAAAGCACTGAAAATAGTTCGACCGCCTGAAAATGAGCCTAAAACCATGAATCTTGTATGTGGTGGGGCTGAAATAGCTGCTGTATTTGATATACCGTTACGATAATTACCTTCGCGCTGTTTTAACAGAATTGCCGAACATTATTCTAACATAGATTGTTTTATGGGCGTAAGAAGGTGCTGTTTAGGTATTACTGCTGAGGGATGTCTTCGGGAAGCCGCTGATGGCTTGTTTTAACGAATTATTTGAGGCTTTCCTGTTAGTCATTAATAACAAATGAATATTTAATATTGTTTATTTTATCGTTCAGATTAAAAATTACAGTAGATATAGCGGCAGTTCTCTTCCTGAACTAAAAAGCAATAGTCTGAGTTTGATGGAAGTATGCTGATTTGACCGAGTTTTCACTCTATTAACACATTTATCTTTTGCGGTGGTATGTCGCTGCTGCGAAAACGGGGCGCGTTGGGTTACGTTTTTAAAAGTCCTGATTCAAATTTTCCTTCACTTTGCCATGGAGGAAGAAATCTAAATGTTCATCTTCATGTTTCTGCACGAGACACAGTCTGCCTCGAAGTTTATCTTCATATTCTTCCTAAGCACATGTCGATCGAATAATAACAGTCTGAATTGAAAACTCGAGGAAAATATCATCACTTTTAGTGCAGTTCAGCTTAGATCATCTCTAGAAATTTTATTGTGGGCCAACAAAAAGTCTCAAATTGATACAATAACACCGTGCTAGAAGTCCAATGCTGGGCGGAAAAATCGTTTTAGAGTGAAGAAGGAAAACAACCCACACAAAACGCAAAACGCAGTAAGTTTATTATTTTATTCTTCATTTAACACAGAACCCTGGTTGTTACTCAACCGTGTGTCACAAAAGATATTGATCATTTTTTTTCCTCCCAGACGACAAGACAGGCGAGTCATCTAGCAGAAACGTTGTGCTCCGATAGAAACACAAGGGCACTTCCTTCTGTCGGCAAAGATCAAAGGTTGCCTACACTGATCACGTTCAACATACCCCGCCTCTCCTATCTGATTTTTTTAAAGGCAATGTCCCTCCCCTTCACCTCCCCGGTATCTGATTTCTTTTAAAAAGAAAACATGAAGAAGAATTTATTAACTCTGTTTCTGACCATGCGGAGGGAAAAAAAATCGATTGGCGAGTCCATCCGGCGCGGCGGGAGAACCCTTAATACTTGAATATTTTTGGGACATCTTGTTATGCCTTTTTTACGCTCCAGCAGAACATATTCGATAAGTAGAGGAGCGATGTGCTCGAGGATGTGCCAGAGGTGTTCCGTCCCATAGAATTATCTGGTCTGTCATAGATTTTTCAAGCCCTCATAACTTTTGAATTTTTTGCCATTATTGTAGTCTTCTCACTCAATCCCCTGGTTTGTGAGAAGTGCAATCCATAATTTACTCGCGGATGAATCCCCCTCTCTCCTTTTAAAATGAAATTTTGTAAACTATAGCAGTATTTAGGGTTGAAAAACCGTTTTATGTGATACCCAAAGAATGAAAAAATGCTCGTTTCAAGCTCGAAAAATATTTTTTTTGAAGGAGTGTGTTTTTTTAATACTTGCATATCCAACTGTAGATGCGTTTAAAAAAGGAGGACAAGTGCATGTTTATTAGACTAATTACAAGCTTATTACTCTTATTTCGTTTTACCGACAAATGCTCACCATCATCTTCATGCGGAATCAAAATATTTTCTCGTATTTATATACAGGAACCGCTTTCTAGGTCATTTGACAACTAGAATGTATTGATGCAGATGAAAAAATTAGGGAAGGTATTGGGGTGTTGTTACACCAATGTCGCATAGAAAAAAAAAACAAAAAAAAACTCGTGTTGATAGCGTTTTTTTCGTTTTTTTTCTTTTTTTTTGGCGTTTATTGTGATTTTTGCGATATTCCACAATAAAACGTAAGACTTTTGGTGAGAGCTTTATTAAGCGTGCACCTGTTATACATAAGAAAATAATATTAAAAAAAGCATTCACTTACATCTGGCGTTGGACAACTTTAAGCAAGCGTAATTCATTGTAATTAATTATCATTAACTGTCAGTAAGAAAACGATGTCAACGAAATGTAATCGAGGTTTGGTTAAAATAGTTTAGCGACTAGACTGATTTCCATGCATCTCGAAATACTTCCAAGGCTAATAAATTTTTCGCAAATTCGACTGCTTGATGATTTGAATACTTTTGATGGCAAAGATTGTCCAAAATGTCCTTCATTTACGCAGGCGAAGCTAGTCGTGTTTTATGCAAATTCGACTCTTAACAGCCGGGTTTCCGCTATTAACCTAATGGAAATGAATGGATATTTTCCCCAAGCTGTAATTGTAAAATAGCGACAAAAGCTGTTTATTCGGGCTGTTCATGGTCTTTACCTTAAACTTCCTCCATTTTAAAATCCATTTTATTTGTATTTTTATTTATTTCATAGTTTCCTTACAGTGTTTCCTGAAGTTTTCCTATGATTCAATAGCAACGGCTTTGTTCTATCACTCGACGCCGTTGTTGGGGGAATTCACTTGCTAATTGTTACGGAATCTGTGGTCCAGGATTCGACTCATGTTTTTCGGCAGATGATGAGTTTTCATAAGTATTTTCTCTGCCCAATTCGTAAAAAAAAGGGTAGAAACTCGTCTGGTATAAGGGAGAGTAACCATCAATAGCGGGGTGAGATTGCCATAAAAACAGTAAAATACTTCATGGTCACAATTTTCCGAGAATATGAAGATTTGGTGAAGACAAGATGTTCCGTATTGCATGCATCTTATTCATCAGATTTACCAGATGAAATTGATTTATTCAAACGTCTCAATTCATAATATTTGAGCTTATTCTTGTAACGAAGAAAATAAAGGAGATAGACGTCTAGAATCTTAACCAGGAATTCAGTAACGCCGTGGGACTAAAAGACTTCTTCGAGTTTATACTCCTATTTTTTTCCTTTTTTTATTATGTATAAATTTAGTTTTTGATATAAATATTAAATACATTCGTGTCACGACGAAATACAGGAGAAAGCAAGACACGGAAGCCGAAATCGTAAGCAACGGCTCCAATCCATCAGCAATGTAGTAATGCCGCCATACCAACATTTCCGGCGGGCCATTCTCGTCTTCTTCTTCTTCTTTTTTTTAAGAATCTGTCTTGGCCCCTCTTGTGGTGGTCCAACGTCGTTAGCTTGCTCGCTCCCGATTCCTGTCCTTTTTCAGCGTTCCAGTTTATTTAGCTGAAGATGGCCCACGAACACGGCATATACATTACGGGGTGGGGACCGCCCCCAGCTCGGACGTAACCAGCGCAACATACATTGATGGAGAGCTTTCTTAAGGAACGCCTCCAAGGCTACCAACCCTCGCCCGCCACTCCAATTCAGCGCTGCCAACGTGACGGCACCACTGACCACTCTGTCAACCAATGACATTTTCCTACTTAAAGTCACTGCTAGAAACCTTTTGCCCAAAATTTTCTGCGGCAATGTTTGCCACCTATGATTCATATGATGCGTTATCTGATATCAGGACGATGTCTTGGCGTGATTGCGATTCATTAATTGTTACCGAAATGATGATGCGTAATGATATTTGATTAAACAATAATATTAAAAAAAAACAATTTTGTCAGTGAGTAAGACTCCCTCAAACGGATGACATGAATTTTTTATTTGCAAATGGTTTTACTTTGAGTGTGATATACACGCACGAAGCCCTATTCTTTCTGTCGGTAATTTACTGGTTTACGAAAAAGAAGTAAAAAATGTGTAGTAAAAAAAAAGAAATCTTTAAGTATTAGTCCGGGTCTTTCAAAACGCCGAATAACAAACTTCGGACTTAAATTAAAATGAAGATCGCTTCAAAAACTTCACTAATCAGAAGTGCGTTTCTTTTAAGTTAGGAGTGAAATCTGGAGGTCACTCCAGGTTTGTAGCACGTTTTCATTCCTAAGTCTGAAGCGTATTGTAGGCTATCTCGTAGTTTACATTTTGTCCCAATATTTGTCTTAAATCCGTCGCATAATTTGCGAATCAGTCTTGCAAACAACATCATTTTTTTCTCTCTTTATGGAATCTGGAATGAAGCGTCAGGAAAATAATGATGCTTGTTCCGTGATCTAAGGTGAGGCGGGTCCGGAATCAAAGTATCCATCAAAGCATCGGAAGGGAAAAGGGAAACGAGTCTTTGTCCTTTGCGAAACGAAATGAAACGACCGGTGAAAACAGTTCAATTAGTCTACAGCTATGTCTCACAGCCAATTTTTCATTGCTCGATCCCCCAGCCGATTCAATTAAATGACCTTATTTTCAGGGCAGACTGTGTACCACAGAACTCTCCAGATGCCCTTGATTGGGTTGAACTGCCCTTATGAAGAACAGATCACGAGTTCTTCGACGCGAGAAGATAATCACTCGTGAAGATCTTACTTCTCCTTCCATCCTAATTTACGTTGACGCCAACAACGATGATATCCTCATGTTTGGGCGGTATTCCGATCTTCATTTTTAAATTCTATAACTTAAATCCTTCACGAAGTATTTATTGTTCCTTGTAAACCGACCAGTCCACATTTCCTAAAACGCTAAAAGTGATAGACATGCATGTCTTCTATAAACGCGAAAGATTAGTAACTCGTTGCGGAAACGTGAACCCTTACTCCGGGATGGAGCAATATCTTCTCCCAAAGAGTATCGACGATTTCCCTACAACCTTCGTAAATGTTTGAAGTATTTCTTTTATTCATCTTACCTCCACCAGAAGCTTCATCCTTTAATCCTGGCACTCTCTGATGGGTAGGAATGACTCCAGCGATTAATGATCGAAAACAGCCGCTATGGCAACGGATCGCTTTATTCCTTCATTGATGGTTTCAGTGTTCTCCATCATTAACTTCTTCTCCTCCTCTTGTAATGCAAAATCGGAAATCTGAATAATTTCATCGATGGCTAAACAGCATCCATCAGATCATGATTATCAGTAAGAGTTGTCTTTCTTTATCTTTCCAGAACACTGCCGTACACTTTCACCGAGTACGTCCCATTCTCTTATATGGATAAATTTGAAAGACGTCATCTACCAGAATCTATTCATGATACATCATGTGGAGTCTGACAATGAAAATAATTCATCGACAACTAAACAGCAACCATAAAAAATGATATCATTCCTCGGACGCACCTCCACCATGAACCTCTGTCCCTCCTGAATTCATTTCCAGAAATTCGAATATGAGAGCTTTTCATCGGTAACTGCACAACAGCCATCGTAAAAGATATCGGCTCTCCCTCCATTCCAACTCGCACCTCCTTTTCACCATCCCGTTCTTCGTGAAGATCTACACCTTCTGAAATCACCATTAAAAAGTGATAATGTACCCCATCAGCGAAAAATAAAAAGTCAAATAAATCCCCTAAATATTATTCATGATCCCGCTAGATAAGTAGGGCGAGTTTTAGCGCCTCTCCCCCTATCGTTAATCCTTACTTTCATTTGAATCTTCAGTGCCTTTCTTCTTTCTTTCCTCGTCGTTCAGTACCCTTTCAATTTTCGTTGTGACCTCGTACACTTGACAACGGCACCAAAAACTTTTTGGCCGACATTTTCCCGACCGTCAAATATCCTTGAATGTCACCCCGGAGACTCGTCTCACGACCTCGTCTCCCACTCGCGAGATGCGAAATCTATTTTTTTTTATTCTTTACTTCTTCACTGGGCGCAGCCATTGTAGATGCGTTCTCCCACTTCGAATCTCGATGCAGCCCTCTCATTCCGGGCAACGGTCTTTCGCTTCCTTTGTCTATTTTGGTGACTCAAGGCGGTGCGAGAGTAAACGGAAAGAATAACCCCTCATGGCACCCGTAACACCTCTTAACTGCATTCAAAACAACCCTTTTTCTAACGGGAGTATCACCCTGTTCTGCACGTTGATGCAGAAGAAGAAGGTAGATCTGGACATTATCAGAATTTACTCGAATTACAGTTAATTCTCGGACAAGTATAGTTTCCTACAAGAAATGGGTACTTTTTGTACCGGACAGTTTAAGTATCCGACTATTGGTACAAAAAGTCTGTCGAATGTTACCGTCGAACGATTTCAGTGACGGACAGTTTAGAGTCGGAGTGTTTCATTGTTGTACGAATTTTTAGTTTCTCCGTGCATCAGTCAGCTTGTAACCACACACGCAGTAGTAATTCGTGACACACATATTGCCAGGCTAAATCGCAAGCTTCAAAACTCACAATGATATTACTGAATGTTGGACCGTTTTAAGGGTTTCAACGCAACAATCATGACGGAATGTCACCTCATTTGTCAATAGAACAGGCGTCAACGCGAAGTAAAGGAAGCAGGTCGTCAGAGGCAGCCCTTCATCCCTTGTGAGGTGCCCCCTCCTTGGAATCAAGGTAAAACAGCATACCAGTTTTGTTGGCAAACCTGGTCGGGAAGCAATGCATTCCCTGATAGACGATTTTGCACGTGAGTGGGTTCGCACCTTAACTCTACTCCCTCGAGGGGAGGGAGGGGGGAGAAGGGGAGAGGGGGGGGGGCGCCCCCCACCACAGCCTTGCGACCGCGCCACTCCGTGATCAATCTTATCGCTGTGTTATGTGGTGGTCCGCTCTTCGGGGCGTGACGGGCAGGCGGTTTTGATTCATGAAGCGAGAACAATTCCAAATAATAGCAGTGATTGGGGTGGCTGCTCGGCGGGGTGGCTTTCATTGAGGAGGTAATTAAGAAGGTAGGCTTAGCCTACGAGCCACGAATTATGGCTTCACCTGGAATCTGCATTCCTCTATGGGTTTGCGAGGCGAAACAAAGTAAACCTGACCCCCATTCTGTTACCCAAAACGTGGACAAAGTTCTTTGCGCATAAAAATTTCAGGAATTTCGTACGTAAAAAAAAGCGATATTTCATAAAATTTCCTTCAGAAAGCTTACTGATTTAAAAAGAAATTTCGATAGCTTCAAATGAATCTGTACTAGTTGAAAATTCTCGTTCAAGAATGTACTAATTCCAATGCTTGTGAAGTGCAAGTAGTACAGTTTTGAAACAGTATTTTCAAGTAGCACAGTGTCATTTGAAGCAATCGTATTAAGGATTTTTATAGGGATGGAGTAGATCAATATCGTGACACTCTGCTTGTTAGCAGGCGATAAATCTGTGATTACTTACAGATCTGCAAATGGACCCATACTGTAACCTCACTGTCAGTCTTGAAGGTTGGATCATCACTGTGTTCCACCCTCGTTCAACCTCTGATTACATTATAATCTGGCGATAAAAGGTGGAACAAATACGAAAAATCAAACGTCTAAAGTATGCAGCTCACACGCTAAAAAATTAGCCCTGAAAATTGCTTTAGGACTGGAAATTCACTACTAGTGAAAAGTGAGCCACTATTAGTAATGTAGTGAATCACCTTTTAAGCCAGTCTCCTTTCAGGAGAAGGGCTTAGGCCTACTAGTCTCGCTCGTTACTAATTAGCGCTAAATTTACACTCCTAAAGTAATTTTTACTACTAATTTTTTTAGCGTAGATCTCGTGGCCAGGAAAATATATCTGTCGGAAAACAGGAAGACCCGCTAAGACCAGTTGGTCTGGTCGATTCGTCCTTCCACAGACGAAGTAACTTCCTTCGAATCCCCTTTCAACCCTCATTACGATTAGTGAAATTTTAGTTCCTATTCGCGTCCGGTTTACTGCAACCGGGCCGGAGAGGCCCACTTTCCTGGAGTGGACTCGAACCGTCCTGCCGCCGTACCTGTGTTCAAACAGACATAAATCTCTCCCTGGGTCAGGAAACACCCCCAGACTTGAGTTAACAGGCAGACCCAGTTGAGAAAGCGAACCCAAATAAAATTGAAGTTGTTGTGGTAAGCTCCCGCGGAGATATCTCCTTCATGGTGAAAGGGGGGAGGGGCGCCGGTGCTAGCTTAACGGTGCGTTCACTTGACCCTCCGTTTTATACGCGTGGTAAAATTTAAAGGGGGCCAGTTAGGGACACGCAGGTAGGATATTCGTTTTATTTTTCACCTCCTCCAAGGTCTCTGTTTGTTTTCTCTGTACCTTTATCATGGGAGAAAAGAGAGGGCTCATTTTGTCCCCGTCTTGTATGCAGCGAAGTTTCATCACGGGATGTCGTTATAAACCGGTTGCCTAGCGTCATGCCGGCGAGCCTCCTCGAAACAAGATTCTTTTTTTCTTCTTTTTTTTCTGAAGGATTGATGCTCAAGATAGGAGTCTTCATTAACATAAAATATGTTTTGAAAACTGATGACACTGGAATCAAAATTTCAGGTATTTCCATTTTTAGAATAATTTAGAAAATGGGAAAGATAAAGTTTTTCTACATGGAGTAAGCTTAGATACTTTTCCGGAAGCTTTTTCTTTTTGAGAGTAATAGAAGTATGGTTTGGCTGTAATTTTGTAAGATTATGGTTTCGTGGAACTTCCTAAATCTCCGGAAACCTCTCATCGAATCCAACAAAATCGCAAAAGTTGTTATTGAAACGCAAGTTTTGACATTGGCTCCTTGTGAACGTCTGTTGTAACGGCATTATACATACATAATAATATGTTTCTGATACTTCAAAAAACTCCTCATATACTGATATTAATTACGCTATTTTTACGGATATACGCCAAAATTTCCCCGTAAATGATTTGGTTTAACATAAAACGGTTGTAAAACTTGGTATGTTTTCAAGATAGGTCTAGCCATACAAAAAG
>Ga0058701_10005250_pt1 | contig 10712 bp, 7 predicted proteins | sample AgamicOrMae_FD_97039 | JGI IMG/M metagenome (GOLD analysis project Ga0058701, IMG submission 97039) | Agave microbial communities from Guanajuato, Mexico - Or.Ma.e | ecosystem: Host-associated > Plants > Phyllosphere > Phylloplane/Leaf | place: Guanajuato, Mexico | collected 2012-06-04 | reverse complement strand
CGTCTTTTTGACGTCTAATAGACGTCTATCAGCCAGGTCTAATAGACGTCTAGGGTCTACAAATAGACGTCTATTAGATGTCGGATAGACGTCTATTTGTTGTGTGGGATAATATGCTACATAGTACAATATACATTTTCATACTGTTTCAAAGATAAATTTAGCCCAGAAAAGTATGGTCCAGATATGATCAAAATTTGAAAAAAAGTCCAGATTGCAGTTTACTTTTCAAACATAAAAACATTTCTGGACAACTCAGTTCCTATCTTAAATTTTTGTGACGAAATTTGTGCTTCCAATTCGTAGGATTTGATGTTTTGTTTTATCTCAGAAATAGGTTTATGCAAATATTTTACCGGAAAAATGAGAAGATTCAAGTGAAGTTGACGATTTTTTTACGGATTATACCCTACGGTCCATTTAAAATAGTATATTCAAGACTTTTTACTTGCGTTGAAGTCTCCCCCATATAACTGCGTTCTTGTAATTTGCCGATCGTGGAAGTCTCTCAATTTGAATGCATGTCGGTCCAATCGCAACACCCTTCATTTTTTTTGACTTTCAGCTGTCTGTAAAATGACCCAGTGACCGTATCTTAAAAACCTGTCCCGCAAAAAAAAGCGCCCCTGATTTTTTTGTCAGAAAAACAAAGGCGACTTGCACCCAGAAGTGCAAGGTTATCGAAATCTCGTCAAAGAGAATGCCAACCATAAACTCTTGTAGCGTCTTCTCTCCCGACTTTCCTCTCCTTGCCCCTGAGTCGGTCACGTCCAAGAGATCGCCGTCAATTCGAACCTTCAACTAGCGCCAATCTTTTGGCTCTAACATTTCGGAGCTGGCCTTTCAGAAGTCAAACGGAGCCATCGCTCTATTCCCATTGTGATCGTCTGTCCTTCTTGCGCTCCTTGCACTCGCCGCAAACCATCCTTGTCTTTTCTTATGTCCTCGGCCTTTACCGCGCTACGACTGCCACCACCGGCTCGCCTCCGCCACCGCCTTGCAAAGGGCCTCTGTCCCGACTTGACCGTTACTAGGTTTTGTGGATCACATCTCGGTGCCGATTTTGAGGTTATGTGCTTCACGATTTCTGTTTTTCCTCAAAGCGGAAATAACGGAATAAGACAGGTGTGGCTTCGATCTCTCCCTCAAGATCAGTTTCCGACCTTCTTTTTTTCTTTTCCATGTTTTTGTGGATTTTTATTTACTTCGTATGTGGATCAGCGAGAATTTCTGTGAGTCAGTAACGTTGGCCGAATCGACAGTAAATCGTATTGATTTACGATCCAGTGGGTGTTGACATGTATTAAATAATACGAAACACTGATTGGATTTGCCAATTTAACTAGCACAAAACTTTTAATCAAAGGAGGTACAACCTACAAATTATTCTCAGTTGTTCCTGTGATGTTATTCTTGGAAAAAATACGGGAATATATTAGTTAAAAAGTTAGGTGAGTTTGGGAAAGGCGAACTTGAAGAGTTCTCCCTTTCGTTTGTTTGCGATTGTATCTAAGAGACCGTTCTCTATCGCAACCACCCGGAAATATTTATCCGGTAATCTTGTGTTAGCAGGGTAGCATTATCTGAACATTAAGCGAACTTCAATTATAAAACAATACAATTTTTCTAAATGTTTGGCAAAAAAAAATTTAAAAAAAACTTGTATTATAAACGTTTTTGAGTTTTTGGCCTAAAAATCTTGAATTAAAACCCTCAAAGCATTTCCTGTGCATTCATTGATCGAATATTTCCACAAAACTTTGTCTTTACACGAATGCAATCAAGTCCGCAAAACCGTGATTTTCGCCAATTTTTATCCGTAGGTAATTTTTATCGAGTGTATTATTATTATTTCTTTTTGGTGGGTAAGGCACATGGCACATTAATGGTTTAATGCTTTGAGGATTGCTTTTCAAACCTTATTCCCATATATTATATGGAGAAAAAAATCTGGAAAATATTTTTAAGCGTTGCCTGGACTGAAAATAAAACGCGGACCCAAAAACATGAAACGTAAAGATTAATGCTTTTGCCTTGTGACAGGGTCAGCCGATTTCCTTTGGTCCAGGGTCAGACCCGAGTCAGACGGCATAATTGTCGCCGGCGACGGTTTCTCAATACTGTGCAGCGACACCCCCTTTTGATCAGCACAATACATAAAAAAATACATTTTCTACCTCTTGTGTCCATCCTTTCGTCCGCACGCCGCGAGCGAAGATGGGCACAAGATAACCTAACCCTTCGTGCCTCGTGCTGCTTAAGTTACGTGCCATGTGTCTCGGTTCACCATCACTCCGCTCGGATGTCGCCAAGCCTGATGCAACTTATTTTTCGGTGTCAGAAGCCCAATGCCGCTCAATTCTAGCAGCACCTGCTAGAAGAAAGCGGTATCAGTCTTGACAACCGTTTGATTTATCAACTTAGGTTAAGTGTCCTCTCGTTCCGCCCTCGCTCCACCCGGTTTGGCGACAGAACGTATATAACGAGAGGAAGAAAATGCAACTTTGAAATCTACAGTACGACGAATCTTGTCCTGCAGCGTCAACCGAATATGCAAATCAACCAGCGATACGTCTTTTTGCGAAGAGTCACATGCGTTGGTTCGAAGAGAAAGCTGGAAAATAATAATCCGTGCCTTAAGAAAATCGTTCGCCACCTCTTTTTCTAGTTAATCTGCTGTTAGGTAATCGGTGCTTAAACTTGCGTCGGAGTTACACTCGTAACTAAAAACAATGAGAAGTCTTACCAGACGCGACGGTGTTCTCGGATCAGAGATCTCGCTACGTGCTTTCGCATAATACGTGAGTGTGAGGAACTGAAAACGACGTGCAAACTGGTAAAATATTCTCGTAGAGGGGGTGACTTTCTTTGCAACAGCATTTCTCCTCTAGCTTGATGAAGAATACTTGAACTGATGCATGTCTTGTATTTCTGTTGGCGTTGTAGCTTCACACAAGTAGCTGCGATTTTATACAAATCTGTAAATAGTACTAAACAGCAGCCATGGTGAAAACGAATCGAGGGCTAGCCGAAAGATTTCGATTTAGGTCTACCCAAAGTACCAAAAATAACCGAAAGTACGCGTCAAAACTTCATTTTACAACAAATTTCCGACGACCAAAAGCAGGTCTTATTCATATCAATGTAGGAATATCCCAGAAATTATCTGATTATCTAGAAAAACAGCCTTCATTTTTTTTAAATTCTATATTTGTAGGGGACTGTAAAGAATATGGTAGTCAATTAATCGATTCCTGATGTATTCCTCTCTTCTGTTTAAAATTAACCCTACAAAGTCTCCCATGACTATTTTTTTTCGAACACTCTTCGAATAGTATATTTTGGCATGAATGGTCAATACGCTCTTAAGGACTTTTGTAAGTAAACATCAAAGGGTGGAGAGTAATATTACGAGCAAAATGAACACACTATCTGCACTCGTCAGTGTTGACTTCTTTGAGTCACCATAAGTAGTTTTTATCGTCTGAATGGGAGGAAGGGGGAATCAGCGATCTACGCCAAACCTAATCATACCGATGTAAACGTCAAAAACTCAACTCGTGAGTGATATGGCGGCCTCGTTTGTCCTGATCTCGATAGCCAACTTGATCGTCATCAGCGGATGGCATTAATATTGTTCTGTTGGTAATAGTCGCGGTACACTGATCTAGCAACACAAATCGAAAACTGGCGCATTATCCAAGATGAACTGTTTCCGACGGCTGGATCAGCACAGCATCCCGGTCAGCGTTGTAGCTAGAGTCCCTAGAATGACAAAAGAGTTAGACACGCTTGTCAGACGGCCCACGATTGGTCTAGCCAGAGTCTGGCCGGCAGACTTGGTTTTAGACTCACGAGGGACGAGTCTGGCTCGACCTGCCGCATCTAATCGCCGCCTTCTCCAACAAAACAAAACGATTCTCGCCGTTAGAACATTTTTTTCTTGATTTAAGTCACTGAGCTAGCCTTGTCCATAGAAACAGACGCCTTTCCTCTTTCTATTTCCAGTAATGGCAAGGTGCTGGATTTGTTCAGACAGCTGTGAATAATGTGTAAGAACTGCCGAAAAAGAAATTTGGACTAGCCTCAAGGAGATTAATTCCGTATGTAATTAACAGACTGGTGGTGTGTTCAAGCAGAGTTTAAGTGTGTCGAGAGTGTAATGTATCAATATTGATAAATCGGCTCGATCTATCTTGTGTCCAATTAACTATTTTATTGGCGTGGATTTCGAATCGCTTGTCGTGAGTTGTTTATTGCTGGTGACACGGTGGAACTTATGCTTTTAAGAAACCTACTGACAGGGCTAAAACCTTCCTGTGTACGGCTTTGCACCAATTATCTGCTTTAAAGACGGATTTATCTCTTATTTCTGACTGAGAAATGAAGATTAAAAAAATTAAGGGCAACGATCTTTTGAATCCCTGATCAACCTAGAATAAAAATAAATAATCAATTACATTTGCATAGTTTTCAAACATTAGGTTTCAGTATTTTCTGATTCATTTTTTGTCAATATTTTAATGACTATGCTTCTTCCCGTTTATTTATCTCTTCTCAAACTGTCCTTTTAATCTTTCAATTCTTATGTGCCAGTTCCCAATATTCCCTAATTTAAATACGAGTATTAGTTTTACTCGCATGGCCAAAAATCAAAATTCTTTTTTTCTTCTTCTTTAGGGAAAAGGTGCAAAGTGCTAGACTGAAGCTGATTAAGTACCTTGTCGGTTTGCGGTATAATCATCACAAAATTTGGTTGGGGCAACTAAATTTTTGATAGTAACAACATCAGAGAAGGGCCCTCATGGTGACAACAAGCGTTTTTTTACCTCAACCAAAACTTTGGTTGCCTCAGCCTAAATCATTGGTTGCCTCAGCTCAAAAAAATAAAAATACCTGCTGGTTGCCTTAACCAAATATAAAAAAATGGTTTCCCCAAAAAACTAAAATACAAAAATAATTTCCTCAACCAAGGAAAAAAAATGATTAAAAATCAAAATTATCAAAAAATTATTGCCCCATTTTTTTTAAAAAAAAGGGAATGGTTGCCTCCAAAAAAAAAACAACAATAAAATCGTTGAGTATAACTACAAAGTACTTGGATAAGTACAAAGTACTTATCCTGCACGCCTTCCACATTTTTTTAATCACCGCGTCGAATTTTTCATATTATTTCATATTGGCGGATAGGTCAGATATAATGTGAGGATCCGTTTTCTTCGAACCCATAACCTTTTTCTCGCGCTAACAAGAAAATGGCTGCGCTCTTCCGTCCGGCGTTGGCATCGACATCGGCTCCGTCCGCAAGATCACTGACCCAGAACTTGACCGCAGCGCCTGCTGCACCTTTTAACTTGATTCCAGCCTAAAGGCTTGGCTTCGCCCGAACGCTCTGAAGCTGCATAGGCCTGCCGGAAGACTATCTTCGGATTCCCGTCGACATTTGCCTCCCGATGGGCGCCTCAATCTACGCTTCAGCAGAGCTTTCAGCAGAGCCTCCAGCAGAGCTTAACTTCATCAGAGCTTTCAGCAAAGCTTTCAGCGAGGCTTCATTTCAGCAGAGCTTTCAGAAGAGCTTTCAGCAAGGCTTCATTTCAGCAGAGCTTTCAGCGAGGCTTCATTTCAGCAGAGCTTTCAGAAGAGCTTTCAGCGAGGCATCATTTCAGCAGAGCTTTTAGAAGAGCTTTCAGCGAGGCTTCATTTCAGCAGAGCTTTCAGAAGAGCTTTCAGCAGAGCTTAATTTCAGCGGAACTTATTTGAGCAGAGCTTTTAGCAGAACCTTCATCAGAGCCGAATTATAGCAGAGCTTATGGCAAACCTTTCATCAGAGCTAAATTTAAGAAGAGCTTAATTTCAGCAGAGATTTCAGCAGAGCTTCAGCGCCAGAGAGCCAACCAATCCCAAAGATTTCCGGTTTACCCGGTTTGCCTGTTCATTCATTTCGATGCCTAACGAGAAGGAATGCGAAAAAGATCAACCTTGTTACCGATAGTCGATCTTAGATAAGCGCACTGATAATAATTACTTGAGTTTGAGAACGTGGTTTTACTCAATGACATCGAATAATAAACCTGGCTTGAAAATCACCTGACGAGTCTACTTCGCCTATGCTTGTTATTTATATGCCTCGCAAGTCTTAAACTGCCTTATTTTCAGGATTGGTAGTTTGACTAGTTTAGGTTAGGTTTTGTCAGGTTAGATGAGTTCAGATGAGGGAGGTCTGCTTGGTGATGTTTGATCTCCTCGGGTTACGTTTGATTAGGTCATGTTTTATAATTTAAGGTTTTAGTTGGATGAGGTAAGGTCAGTAAGGTTAGGTTAAATTAGGTTGCATTTCATTCGGTTTGATTCGGTTAGGTTTGTAAGGTTAGATTAGGTTAGGTCTAATTATGTTAGGTTTCATTTGATTCGGTTCAACTCGGTTTGATTCGTTTCAGCTCGGTTTGATTCGGTTAGGTTCGTTTGGTTAGATGTTAAAAGACGAGTTGAATTTCTTTTTACATAAGGTTAGGTTAGTTTACATTAAAGACCGTGCTATAAGTCCATATATGTAATTGCTATTCGGTATGAGATCAGACGTATCTCCTGTGTGGATTTTACCCAATATTCCGACTTGTTTGGATGTCCACCTATCCTGATATCAGAAAATATTATAGATGCTGTGAAAATCATGGACTTGCTTCCCGAATGGCGCGATTTAAATCAAAGGCGGAACTAAAATCGACGTGTTAGTATTACTGTTCTCGAAGCTGTACTGTACCCGTTACGCAAATATATCGAAAGAGATCGACACTCGACACCTATCGAATCCTACTCGTTGCGAGGCCCACTCCTTAACGATGTTTACGCTCTACGAAATCATATTTAACGTAACCAAATTCTAGTGCAGCGTATTGCATCACCGAACAGCCCGTGTGCATTATTCACAATGCATGTGGACTTGTATTCCTCGTTGATTGCCCGCTGTGTCACACAGTAAATTTGAAAGGATTGATTTCTCACCTCTTGTGGCCCACCTTTTGACACCAATCCGAGAGGAGCAAGACACAAGGTATCTAACGTAAACTAAGTTGACCTTGTAGCACCCAAAGTATTATGGAAGTAAAATTTACCGTATGGAAATAGAGGGATTTTCAAATGCGAATCTGACTTTTTGAAAAAGATTAAATATTGAATTTAAGGCCTTCCTAAACCCGATAACAGCTCAAAGTATTTGGAGTTAAATTTAGCTTAAGAGAAATTTTAAGGATTTTTTCCATTAAATTACGCAATTTTTAGCTTTGGAAAATGTCTAAATTATTAAATTCAGGTTTTCAGAGGGGTGATATTTTTTAAATTCTGACAATACTGAACTAAAAAGATCCTTTAAAATGAATTTTTCTGTTTTCGAACGGCATCGCTGGGCGGTAGTGGGTTAAGACACAAGGAAAAAAAACAAACAAAAAAAACCTGTCTAAGGTGCGATCGTCCTAAAACTGGTGAGGTGCCTCCACTTTCGCCAATGTGATTTTTGTTTGATTTGCGTTTTGGATGTTAAAAAATGTTCGCATCTAAATGCAAGGTCACCCTTCATTCCCAAATCCCTAAAAAGCAAAACCGTCCAAAAATAAACAACTGGCAAGCAAGAGTTTGTCTAACGAAACTGGGAGCTCCTTACCAGTTTTAGAACAATGGGACCGAAAAAGGGATTTTTTTTTCTCTGTGAGAGGGTGAATTCATAACCTTCACATTCCTCCCTGAAGAGAGTTATGGCTGTTTTCAATGGAAGTTTCTATAATAAGTGCATGTTCCTTTAACCAAGAAAGTTCCTTTTTCCTTAAAGTTAACATACGCGGTTATTTCTCATGAATCCTGATATTTTAAAGAAAGGTCGAACCAGGGTGAAACACGAAAGTATGAGAAATTTAACCTTAAAAACTTACAGTGTATCTGCGTTGATTTTAATATCCTTCGGAACTTCCTTGTAGACTGCCCGGTTTGTCAAGCGCATCTGTCGTTTTTCTTTGTTATACAAATGTCGCTTCGCCCTTTAATCTGAATCCGAAACGGCATTGTTGAAAGTGACCATTGTTACGAGACGACAATTGCATAATGCGTGTGGCGCGCAACTTATGCGCCGGAAATGATATGTGCAACAAAAATGATTCTTGAACTAAGAATAATTTTTCGGTGGGCAGCAATTGTAATTTTTGAAAATGATACACGCAGAAAAAAAATATCAACCTTAAAGAAAAAAAAAAGAAAAAAATGAATAAATCAAAGTTTTTACAAGCAAAATGAAGAACTTGTATGTATTTTTTATCCATCTGGCAATATTGGTTTACCGTGATTCTAGCCAATTTCTACTTTAACCGATCTGTGCCCAGAGGAAGTTTGAAAAAAAATTGAAGGGAATAATCAAAACGTTTTGGGTCAAAATTTTGCAAAATAGTGTTTTTAAAATGATCATTTTTTTTTATTTTCGCTAATTTAGAGTTACCTTTTTACATTTAAAAAAGGGATTTTGGGGGAATTTTGCATAAAAGTTGATATTTTTGATGGGTCGATAACAGTCCACTGGGCAAAAATCGGTTAATTACGTCCAAAATTTTCCCCTAAAAACGTTATATTAATCCATTTAAATAATTTTATTACTGTAATTTACAGTTATGAGCTGTATTCAAGCGCTAATATGAATAATATATCAACATTTTGTTCACACATCAACAGATTCTATTCTCATACCAATGAGACTCATCTTACATAGGAAGTTGTGGTTATGCCGCAACAAATGCTTTTTGACATAACATACACTCTGCCGAAATTTCGAGATAATAACATCAAGAGATAAGCTAGCACTAAAGTTACGTGTATGCATATTAATTAGTCTTGATAAGGATCATAAAATACATTACGATACTTTATAGCAAATTGACGTAATGGGCTCAATCTTTTTATTAATTAATGTTTTTTTCCGTTTCGACGAAGGCCCGGAGGCTGTGCGTGGACCAAAACAAGAGCGAGGAAATGAAAATAACTACTTGTCTCAAGATGAAGATGATGTTACCGTGTATACGGAAGTTTGTCTGTGTGGCGTAAGGTTCTTTTCACCTTCCACTTTCAGCCCACCAGAGCACGTATTGGTAATTACTGCCAACTCGTGGTTTTGTTCAATTGATTGCAACTTACAACTACGTTTCAATTTCTCCAGAACGATGGGAAAAATTCGGACGATGCCTCACGTAACCCTAACTGTTTCCTATCAAGATAAGTTTTTCTTTAGGTTTGGAAAAAAATAACATTATTTAGTTTTTTAGTCGTAATCTTAATATATCAATTCGTTTAATCAAATTTGTCTTGGTACGAGGAACGGTAGACGGAGTAGTTAAGGCTTATGTTTTTAAACGATACAAATTTTCTCGGGTGAAAGTAATTCGCCTGAGGCATAATAAATATTGATTCTACGCAGTGAAAACTTACCCCTGGTTCAGGTAGTCCCACACCTGTTTTAGGTACGAAGATGAAACAGGCGTAATTTGTTTATTTATGAAGATAAACCTATCAACAACCATATCAATGAAAAGTTCTCGTCGGGAGCTTTCCATTGGTGGTTTATTCATAATGGTATCTTTGAAAATAACCAAATTACTCTCTTACCCTGTTTTATCTTCATACCTAAAACAGATATTAGTTTTTACTGAGTATATTATGGAGTCAGTTTTAGAATTTCAACGGCGAAAATTTCTGACTTTATTGCTAAAGCAAGGCGAGCTGATGTGCTTAGTCGTCCAATTTGAACACAAGCTTTAAAAATCAATCCGCAAACTCGATTTCATAATTTTCATCGCCTTTCTCTTCCATTAGAAAAGGTTCCGAGCGCAGCTAACAGATTGCTTTTCGAGTAGAAACTTTAGGCTTATATCAATCAAAACAACCCGCATTAACGGCAAAAATGCGTTGTCATTTTAAGCGCAGTTAGTGTCACGACGGGAAACTTTGAAATGACTAGGTCAAGATTAGCTTTTTGTCGAGTCGCAACGACTACCTCAATACCACTCGTTTTGGCCAAACGACGGGTACCGTTGTAAAAGATACCCAAATAAAAACGCGCGTGATGTAAGCGGGAATTAACGCTGTTATGGTTTTGGACTGCACTTGGCTGCGCCGTGCCACGCTTGTTGACTGTCTTATGTATTTATGACGAGATTTTTTTATAACGCAGATCGCGTGTGTTGTGAACGCCGGTTGCTCGGAGCTTTACAGCGCCTTTAATATCTGCAAACATTTTCATTTGGAGTAGGAAATAAATAGCTGAAGAATCTTGCCGGCTGAGATTGAAAAGAATCCATTTAAGACATAAACGAGATCCTCGTTTCTGAACGCTGCTTAAATGATTCAGTTAACTAGGCGATATCTCATAGTTTAAGTAGAAAGAAAAAAATTGTTGAAGGTTGGTTGGGTTTGTTTTGATGGCATTCGCGGGGGTTGGACTTAATCAGGTTATTAGATTTAACAGGACATATTTGACGGTTTAGATAAGATGTTTGGTGAGGTTAGGTTGAGTTAACTTTATGGTGTGAGGTTTAGTTAGGTTAGGTAGCTTTGGTTATCGTTAGGTTAGGTTAGTTGATCTTGATTGAGTTAACCGATTTGTGCCCAGAGGAAGTTTGAAAAAAAATAATTTAAGGGAATAATCAAAACGTTTTGGGTCAAAATTTTGCAAAATGGTGTTT
>Ga0058701_10005249_pt1 | contig 10712 bp, 5 predicted proteins | sample AgamicOrMae_FD_97039 | JGI IMG/M metagenome (GOLD analysis project Ga0058701, IMG submission 97039) | Agave microbial communities from Guanajuato, Mexico - Or.Ma.e | ecosystem: Host-associated > Plants > Phyllosphere > Phylloplane/Leaf | place: Guanajuato, Mexico | collected 2012-06-04 | reverse complement strand
TAGAATTTAATTGCGTAACAACGGAACGGTCAAATTTTCTTAGACCTCGCCATTCGATAGACATGCACATTTTGAACTAATCCTGAAAATATCAAGTCCTTGTCTAATATTAGCCCATTGCGCTGTAATATCCTTAAGGTATTCCTTATAATACACAAACAAAAGTGGCTGTACAAAAAAAAAATGTTTTTTCCCACATTTTTTGTGTATATTGAAAGTTTATGCTATTCCCTAATGTGAAGCCGTAAAGTCTTGTTTTTTTCTCAACAAAATAACACAATTTAAAAAAAAATACATTTTTCACTTTAATGGTTATCATTTACAAGCATCCTCCGTCCAGGTCACCTCATCCCCTTTTTGAAGAATCTACGTGGACATCCATATGGATATCAGATATTCTTGTATCTTCCCTCGAATATCCATGTCCAATATCCATTCCAATTCTCAATGCATGGATAACCATGCGTGAGTGTCCATTATGTGCATAACGATATCCACAACTCTAGTCGAAACGTCATATCACCCATAAAACTCACGGATAATCATATGGAAAAACGTAGGAACTTCGTTTTCCTCCACGGTTAGAGTGCACGGATTTCCATGTGGATTTCGAAGTATGGATCCTTTAACCAAAGTTCCCCTCCAGGTCGTAGACATTTTCACAGAAAATCGTGTAAACGAAACGACCAGTATGGGTCACAAGAGCAGCAATCACTTGAACGTTCGACCCTTATCTAATAAACAAAACATTGTTGTCTCTCTAAGTAGATGTTTTATTTCATTCGAAATGGAATTCCATTTGCGAACAGTGTGAGCTAAGCCTAAATGCAGTCGCAATTTCGGCAGTAGGTAAATACTCCTTGGGGAATAGCACGGCCTATCACGAAAGGTTATAGTTTCCCGAGCGGTATCTTAACCTTCCCAATCGTCTTTGTCCAGTTTGTAACTTTTCCTTCGCGAAAATGTCCTTCACACGCACAACAATCGCAAACACAAAATAAATCAACAAACGTGCGCTGCGCCTTGCGGGAAAAAACTCTTCCGCGGATTCGAGAGCTTATCGTTACTTCAAGTGGGCGGACGATTATGAAAAATTTATGGGAACAAGCGGTAGAGTTTTCCGCGTACCAGTATGAGAAATACTCTGGAAATTTAGCGGCGTCATTTGGCGCCTTTTCCTTTACTTAACCACTCCCTCAATACGGCGAATGTTGGCAGAGATATAACAAAAAACAAGAGGCTACTCAGCTACGCCTCGTGCCTAAACATGTGTTGTATGTGTATTTTATACGGTGCGTTTTGCCACGTCCATATTGCCCTCTAACGAGATCCCAATACGTCCGCATGCAACCACTAAACGGATTTTCTATTAAGCATGTTTTAAAACTATTACCTTTGGTTATAGGCTAAGTTAAGTTAGGCTAGTTGAAATTAGATGCGCAAAGATAAGTTTCATTTAGTTAAGGTTCACAGAGGTCAGTCTAACTTACAGTAGGATTACTATCGTTGGGTTAACTAAAATTGGGCAACTAATTTAGGATAACTAATTTTATGCTAACCAAGGTTAGGTTAAATGGGGTTAGGTTAACTAAGGTTCGGATAAATAAGGTTAGGTTGACTGAGGTTAAGGTAAAAAAACATTAGGTTAACCAAAGTTAGGATAACTAAGAGTGGTTAAACTTTAAGTTAAGATAACCCAGGGTAAGTAAACATAGGTTGACTTAAGTTAGGATAATAAAGGGTACATAGGTTAACTAAAGTTAAGATAAGTTAAATTAGGATATGCAAGCATGTACCTTGGTGTAACCGCGCCACAATGAAGGAACAGATCACAGAGAATAAGGAATTATCATAACATCTTCGGATAAACACGATTAATGGCTGGCGGAAGAAAGCAGATGAGGTAAACGGTAAACCAATGCGGTTATTTCGCCACTGCAATGCATCGCAAAGCGCAGAGTAGCAGTGACACGACGAAGACCATCGTGGCCTGCTGATATGACTCGAGGAAAAACACAAGGTTACCAACCATTTCGTTCGGTACATTCCCACCTTCCTCTTTCCTGGTCACTTAAATTCCTAAAGCGAAGATTTGCGGCCAAAAACTGCTATACCAACGTTTCACATTTATCTACGCCTCTTGCGTTCTGCGGAGCAGAAGCAGCAGCAGGTGCAACGCACGTAACCTAACTTAACCTAGGATACCATATTTACCGAGTGAAGCGGTAGCGACCAAACGTAACCCATAACAGCCCAAAGTATTTGGAGTGAAATTCAGCTTAAGAGAAATCTGAAGGTTTTTTTTTCTACTAAAATACGCAATTTTAAGCTTTGGAAAATGCCTAAATTATTGAATTTCAGGTTTCCAGAGGGGTGATATTTTTTGAATTGTGATAATACCGAACTGAAAAGATCCCCTAAAATATTTTTTTTCTGTTTCCGAACATCGCTGGGCGGTAGTGGGTTAACCTAGGTCACCACCGCTAATGCCGAAAAAGGCGGTAGCGAAGCGAGACAGAAGACATTTGCGAGCAGATTGACAGCGGAGCGAGGCACAAGGCACAATTCAACCAAACTTAAAGGGTTGAATATTGTTAGTACTTATAAAGTAATGAAAGGTTCAACAAAACGTGGCGAATTCAATTTTAAAAATCAGAAGAAAATAACTGACAGTGAGTTTGGAGCCTCTCGTTCTTCACTCCGAGCAGGTTTCGCTTACTTAAATCAAGCATTCAACTCAACGTCGAACTTAACCTTGGCGGTAAAAGGTGGATTCAGAAACGATGAAATTACACAGGCCTGAACGTGCGTTTGAGTCTCTCGATAATCTGAGAGAGTTGGAGATAATGCGTAGACCTATCAAAATAAGAACAGCGGTAAGAACTTGAGATTTCGGTTCAGAAGATTATCAATTTAGTTTACTTAAGCAAGGTTGTGTGCAAGTCGACTAACTGAAATCAGCGCGTGCATTCGTCTGCGGTTGCTCCGAAGACTTTATTGGACATTGTTCGAAAAGTACAGTGGCTAGATAGATTACAAAAATCAAGGTTCTATTTTGGTGTCACTACAGACTGGTGTGTATCCTCTTCGGGGAACACCACCGGCAGAGAGGATTCTTCCATTCAACTGAACGGAAACAATGCAATGAAAAATTAACCTGGAAAACACGCGGTTGGTATCTAATTGAAGTTCCAGAATCTAAACAAACTAATCGCTGCTGCAATTACTCACATGACAATGGTACCCATTTGGGCTGCCAAGTTTCATCTTTAAAAAATGTGGCATTCTAGTTACATTCTAGCCTGTCACTTAAGGATACTCTCCCACTAAGGGTCATGTAAAGATACATTTAGAAAAGTGGTTTCTTGGTTTGCCTTTGGCCAAGATGTGTCTGAGACGCTTTTAAAAAAGTCGGGTCACCGATCTATTTTATGAAAAAAATGGTTAGGGGAAGTTTAAAAAATACACGCGCTCTTATGGTGGAGCGAAATTATGGCTCAAATTATAAGGAGTTTTTTCTCTTTCGAGGTGAGCCGAATAAACTCACCCTCTTCATTAACTAAATTTAGGCAAATCTTCCTCGAGTAAACCTATGTAGAAGAAAAAAAGGATGGGTCACCATGAAATAACAGAGGAATCGGTAGGTTTCAGCCTTCATTTGGTTCAGATTTTGCCAAATCAGCGTTTTAGAGTGATTTTGAAGCTCCTAAACCCACATGAAATCACCATGATTAGACTAGTAAAGTTTAAATAAGGAAAATATAGACCTCCCTTGGCACTACCAAAAATTTACGTGGGATTTGGAGCAACTTTTTTTTTTTACCCGTCCCGCGGATCGGGCAGACCGCAGAAGAGTATCCTTAAATTAAGCTAATCAATGTCTGTAAAATGTTTATTTGCGTTTGTCGATGGAAATAAAGTGGAAAATTTTTGGCTTTTTCTATTTTAGTTTTGAGAGAAGGTTGGAAGCATTTTGTCCTTTAGAGATGCGTGTTTTTTCTATTGATGACATGGCGGACAGATTTTGAGGTGTTAAATCGAGAAACATTAAAATAAGTCTTCTCAAAATGAGAGGATTTTTTATTTTAAGTTGTAAAAATTAGGATTCCCCTACAAAACATTATTATTTTAAATCTCCTCTCATTGTAACCTTATCAGATTGGGGGAAACGTTCTGGATAACAAAGTAAGGTAAGGGCGAATTTACTGTACAATCCGACTATTGCTAAAACTGAAGCGTAATAAACAAGCTGGAAAGCAATTTATATTTCAATTTATTAGCAGCTTGTTCAAAAAAGCACTTCCAAGAAATTGATCCGAGTCGTGTTTCGCATTAACAGGACGAGTAGAATTATTTCAGTTTTACTACGGAGAATCTGCGCATCAGCGCATCTCTGCACTGTACACATGATCATGCAAAATAAACACTAATAAAATTAACAGACAAAAGAGAAGAGAAAATCCCCGAGCTAAGGTCCATTCTCATCATCAAAATCCGGATGAAAATAAAACCCCAATAAGATTGAGAAAACTGGTAAACATACGGGAAATTAAAGCGTTTTTATCAGAGTGGCCAACCGCGAAAATTAAAACATTTAGTAACGCATTTCGTATTGTTAAGCTTGGCTATCATGCTGCACTTCTCCAGTTTCAACCATTTCCGGAATAGGCCAAGAACCTCCGCTCCGGGATTGTTGCCAACATGCAAAGACAAAACGGATTTTCCAGGAAAAAAATAATTAAGTAGCCCATCGGGCGGTTGGTACGTCTCAAGGTCATCTTAAGAAGGCAGTCTCCTTCGTCCTACGGGATTTGCCACTTGACACCACTGCAGATTTTGTGCAAAAAAAAATCGTCCCGAAAATCTGCGAGCTTTCCGCCGGCGCAAGTTAAAATTATCCAATAAACATAACTTAAAAAAGCTAGAATTTCATTTTTTTGTTAAACAAATATACATGGACGTTTTAAAAATCTTTTGCTGCGGATACCGATGATCCAAGCAAAACTATTTTTTTTCTTTTTCTTTTTTTTTTGATCGAAATGAGACAAAATCAAGAATTGGAAAATGAAAAACCATTTAAGAGCTATTAAAATCAGGTAAGGAAACTTTCTTGGCCTATTTCAAACAATCGTTAGTAATGAATAAAACATCGGTTCCTTCATTAAATCCCTTCTTGTTTAAAAGAATTGTCTTAAGACTTCAGCTTAAAAAAAAAGAAAAAAAACTGCCTCTATTAATGAAAACTTCAAATAAAACCATCCGTTCCAAGTTGCCATTTTGTTTTGGTCTTTCCTTCGACAACTTGACAAGCAACAGAAATATCCTGCGTAATTCGCCGAGTAAAATTATTCTAAAAAGCTGAAACTCGTTACCCAATCTACACGGAAGATATCTAAGTAGCCGTATCTTTACACTAAATAAACTGAAGCTAATTATGCCTCTGAAGAATAGTGACGTCACCAGCCGTCCAATATCTATTGTTCTAAATAATTAAACGGACTCTTATCCGCGGAATTTCAGGCTTGATCTTTTGATGAACTTAACGATTATTAAAACAAAAGCCTCTCACTGGACAGCCTTTGAAATGATACAAACGCACCTGGCCAAACCTGGGAAATAAGCGTAATTTATTTAGGATTTCGGAACAGCAACAAAAAGTCGTGAGTTGGGGTAAAAGAACTAAGCGGAACGTTACCTGATTAAGGAAAACACTTATTTAGGGCGGCGCTAAACCTGATTTCGGGAAGGAACCTATAACGAGTTTGTCATATTTTGGTTTGTGTTTCTATCAAAAACTATAATGTCAAACCTCCGCGGGCATCTTTCTTTAGAAATTGTTAGCGATGTCTATGTCGAAAACTAAAACAACTACGATGAGTGCCCGTTCGAACAATGCAAACCTAAAACAGTACAGAACCAATCAAAAGAGCGGTTTTTCTTAATTCAAAAGAAGACTAATTGTAATGGCGCAAAAAAATTAAAAAAAAACGGGGTTGGAGCAGATTATGTAGGTCCAATGGAAATCGTTTTTTTCGTAAACCAGGTAATTATATAAAAAATTCGTACGACGAAACGGATTGGAAGCAATATCACGTCAGCTGTTAAATGGCATTTCACCGTCTCTCCTCGCATATAAGTCGATCTTCTTTTCCACTTTTTGGACCTGTAAAAACCGCATTCGACTTATACGCGTGGTCTGTCCATACTCCGACCATCCATCGGTTTTGAAACACAAAAAAATCAAGTGCCTTATCGGGACATGGAAGAATTAGCCTGTTTATTCAGTAATTCATCGCCGAACCCCTTTGATATTAAACACGTACAGTCTGTCACCAAAGTCATGACCCCTGTTAATAAGAAAGAGGGGCATTCGATAGCGCCAAAAATCACAAGCGCCAACGCCGCAAGGGCCAGTCCGTAACCGCCAAACGAGAAAAGTCGCAAACGCCGAAGTTCGTACAGGTTAGGTCAAGTTAGGTTAGGCTAAGTTAGGTTAGGTTAATTTAGGTTAGGTTTGGTAAGGTTAGTATTGCGGTTAAGACCTTTGGCGTTTGCGACTTTTCTCGTTTGGCGGTTACGGATTGGCGCTTGTGGTTTTTGGCGCTTATGACAGCTACCCATAAGAAATACAAGGAAACGGGGCTCATCACTTTTTTGACACACTGTATACATCCCTTCGAAATAAAATACCGAAATAAGCTCAAGTCGGCGGTCGAAACTTTAAATCTCGACTATACATGCAAGCTTCCTCTAATCAGGTTAAAGACAGCGCTTGTGAAATGACCTGGTTAGAACATAATCCTTATCTTGAGACCAGCTCGGTACTCAACCTTGTCAAGGTAAGCTCGACAATGGCAAGCAAGCGGCAGAAGGATGTGATGACTAGGCGAACGAGAGCAAAATGAGGGCTATCTGCTAATACACTGTGCGCTGGTAACACCCGTCTGTTTCCGAATACATTCATCAAAATATATTCGTTCCTATAATTAGCTATTTTGTGTGTACTATGACTCGGCGCAATCGCGTAACGAACAGATAAGTCCCCTGTTTGACCTTCCCCACAGCTTCTTATAGTCAAACGTTTTTTTGGGGGCATTTCCCACTCTCGGAAGCGTCCAGAATTTTCGCTAATAACGAGCAAACTACTATGAGTTTTTAATTTTTCTCGAGATAAACAATAAAAAATATTTTTTTGAAAATAAAGTATTATTAACTAGATTTTCTAATTGTATAAGTAGGTATATTTGATTTGGTACTTCTTGTTGAGTATTCTATCTTTACTCCAGAATGCCTCGGTATTGTTACGATAATCAAATTTTGATCACGAGTTTTTAATGAAAAAATGGAAAACAAAAAAATTAATAAAAAATAGAACAATTTTTTTTAAATTAACAAATTTAAAAAAAAATGTTTGAATCATCTTCCTGAGTAGAATCCTTTTTTGCTATAACTTACCATATTGACATTAGATTTCGCGCCCAATTCAAGAATTACACTGAGAATAAAATTCATTTTCTCACAGTATAATATTCATGAAAACACGTTGGTGGGACACACATTTTCCTTTACAAAGCGAAATCTAGGTCATTGCATTCATACTGAGGTCAAACTATCTCTACAGATCTGTTCTGCCTATTCGACCGTCTCATTACCAAAACCAATCAAAATTTATTAAAGCTTAAACCAATAATTTTCTGCTAAAAATTTGACAAAATCTATACATTTATGAGTAAATAACTGCTAGTTTTTATAATAACTCCAATAAAAAAGGTTTATTCACTTTCACTACATTAAGTCAAGGTCGCATCGATTGAAACTTTTCGTGCTTTAAATTTTGGAAAAAAGAGGCATGTTTGTGTCTACGATTTAAAAATCATAGCACCTTTACAAGGAATAATGTCTTAAATGTATAACAAAGCAAAATTTCAATCTGATAATTTTCAATCGACAGTTTACTCAAAAGGGTGGGTAGACTGACAGGAAACATGGGGCGCTGTGAATCACAAGCCATGACACGGGTACCAACTTCAACTTCATTTGCTTTCCTCTCGCAAGGTACCTGAGTCGAGTACCTGACATGCATAATCGATTTTCAAATCCACAGGGATCGCCCGCCAAGTTTCGTTCTAAACCGCAGCATCTAAATTGTACCAAACAAAGGTTAGGTAATTCACCCGAATGACGTCACGGCCCCAACCAGTCCGACAGTCCCCTGAATATAACTTAATTCAGGTGATCATAACCTTGTCTCGGGAAAAGAATGTTTACCAACGGAAATAGCTGTCTTTGAACTTGACGCACCAAAACAAATCACGAATACGATTGAGCTATCGATCAACGTTACGTTGTTTTGATTCGGAGGCATCACTTCGAGTGCATATGAAAAATGCAGCGTCCACTATGATTCGCTTCACTTACTTGAAGGAGTGCCAGTGAACCAATTTATTCAAGCTGTTCTACGCGCATGAACATTTCTCATGACCGGAAGTTTCTTCCAAAAAGTTTTTTTTTAATAACGTTTTTTGGCGTAAATATTTCAGTTTTTATAAAAATCTTGAGAAAGATATGGTGCATTTAATTTCAAAAGTGTTTCACGAGACAGGTTGTCTTATGAATGGGTTACTTCCAATTTCGTTCAAGTAATAGATACAAAACTATTGGGTCTATGTAAAACCGACTTTGAGGATGTAAGCGAAAACTATGAACTGTTTACGGTGGGAACTTTTTGTTCACGTGTTGATAGCTAAGATTTTAAGGCAATGAGTCAGTAATGCATGCTGAATATATTTAAATGCTACTTTGTATGGCAGGAGGGAATCAACTATTATTCAGGTATGTGGACCGAGCATTGTTGCCTCTGCCATCTGGTCCTCACTGCAAACTTTGCCCGATAAATTTCTCATAAAGTATTTGGCGCGACGCGGCGTTTGTGGATCGAATCACTTATCGCACCTGGAAGAGGGTCTTTCATGACCTTCCACCCTTCCACCTGCACGCCATGGTGTGAATCGTTTCATGACTCTATTTCTCATACCTTGCAGAATCATAACACGAGAATTGAGGTCAAGTTACATTGTGCGCTCTTTCTCCCGGTGATCTTAAATGAAAAGTTTGATCAACACATTTTTTTATTCCCCATCCATATAAACCTAAGAAACTCTCCGAAAACTGCATTCATAATTGAAGAACAACATTTTGTATTTTTTATTCAGTATACAGTGAGGCATGAAGAAGGACTTATCCATGGCATAGAGGGCTTTTCAAACTTTCATGTACCTGTATATTTAAAGGAGGAATAATTTTCATCGTCATTTAGAAAAAAAAATCAATCTAAGAACGTGATTTTGTTTTCTTTTGACAATATTTGGAAAGTATGAAACTGTTGACACAAATCGGTCAAAGTGCAGCGATTTATTTACGCTGCTGCACTTGACCTCCACATTTCTCATTCTTCAAACTTGCAGTCACCATTTCTCATACTCCACACGCGCGCAAACCAAACAGTTTGATCGCTATATTTCGCATAGTCCAGTCCATGAGTGGGTAACCAATCAGATAAAAAGGTCTAAAGCCTGATTTCTCGCCAGTTAACTTCATCTATGAAAGTAAACGTGCTTTGTTTTCCAATTTTGCAATTATGTATGAGAAACTTGTTTCAACGTGCGTAAATCAGTGCTATTGCACTGAGAGGACGGCAGTAGTAAAGGTTGCAGAAAGACCACGGCGGTATTATGACCACACTGCATGTTTTCAAAATAGAATATATCGGATGTTTTGTGGGTAAACTCTTGAAGAGTGACGTTGCGCAACTGCTCAGTCAATTCCGACGGTATTCATGAGGGGAGTTGCCTGCATATGGGATATAAATAATCGACACCCATTCGCCTCACCTTGCCGTTATTCTCCACTTGTACCATCAACTCATAATTGTTTTAAGTTGATGTTTCTCCAACAGACTCGAAGTCAAGGGCTCCCTTATGCTCCCACCGGATTACAAGAAAGAGGACAACATGATTGCATGCTTTGGAACTACCCCTGATGACCGCGAATGTACCGTGATTTTTATGTTTTAAGAGGGATTATCAAGGGTGCGGTGTTTTGAAGGATTACACTGGGTGGTACGAAGGATTGAAAGGGTTGGTATTACATAGGGTAACAAGGGGTGACTTTATAAGGGTAACAAGTACAGGATTACGAAGGATAGCAGGAGGTGGGGTTACAAATAATAACAAGAGATAAGATGACCACATCAGTCGGAAAAGCAACAATTAGTAGGATTGCAAGGGAAGGGTTAACAAAAATAATTTGAATGGGATTTGGGTTTCATGAAGCGATATGAACAAGATCAAAAGGGAATGAGGACTGTAAATGATTACGTGGATAGATAGCAAAGGATTACAAGGGATGGTATTTCTAGGAATAAAGAGATGAGACTTTGTAGGACTGAAGGGAAGAGCAGTGAGCATATATGATACATTGTGGCAGAAGAATTGCATCATTATGGTATCTAATTTTGGATCAAATTGGTACGGGAATGTTTACTTAATGCTATTTTTAGGAAACTTTTGGAGGAATTATTATTATAAGGAACTCTGATCCAGACGGATTTCAACACGCTGTTTGATAACGCCTCCCCCCCCCCCAACCCGCGTCCGCCCCGCCATTGCGATCGTTCCTTATCCACACCTCCGCCCCCACGAGCCTAGGCACGT
>Ga0058701_10005248_pt1 | contig 10713 bp, 3 predicted proteins | sample AgamicOrMae_FD_97039 | JGI IMG/M metagenome (GOLD analysis project Ga0058701, IMG submission 97039) | Agave microbial communities from Guanajuato, Mexico - Or.Ma.e | ecosystem: Host-associated > Plants > Phyllosphere > Phylloplane/Leaf | place: Guanajuato, Mexico | collected 2012-06-04 | reverse complement strand
TGTCACGTGACCACCTATCCTTATGCACTGGCCATGGAGCAGTTTTTGCTTCACACCAATCACGGCATGCCTTACCCCCACCCTCTGAGTTGGCCACTCTCTGTTTTACTACAGTCTCTCTAACCAAGACAATGCAACAGCGCCAGCGCACACCTGCATTGTTGCGTCCGCAAATATTCACGAGATGAAGTTTCAATTGGTGCCGCACCCAGCTTATTCACCAGGTATCGCCCCAAGTGACTATTATCTGTTCTCAAACTTGAAAAAATGGCTTGGAGGACAAAAAATTTCGGGGGATGACGAAGTGATCGCTGCCGTAAATGCCTGTCTTGCGCAACTCGACTCGACCTTTTTCCAGAGTGGTATCGAAGCACTTGAAAAGCGCTTGGAAAAGTATGTTGATCTACAAGGAGGGTATGTCGAAAAAGCATTTCAGCTGGTAGTTTTTTTTTTTTTAATTTCGGATACTTATCAAACAGCCCTCGTACTCTCATTGTTATCCTGACGTAGACAAATCTTCAATTACCTGTTACTTAACCTAAACTCACTAAGCCTATCCTAATATTCCTTCTTTAAAATCCCACGTATTTTAACTGAGTCTGAGCGGAAGAAATCTAGCTCAACCCGACATAGCCAATCTTGATCGTGATCGCATGATATCCAATAAAATATCTAAGCGTAAGGTCCTAAAATAGAGCCATTTTTCCTAGAGACTGAAAGGTCAACCTACAAAAGAAAGTAAATCGCATAACTTAATTAAGTTGAGAATAACACGGTAACCGCCTACGTCGGCAAAACCCTTCGAAATGTGGGATTTGAAACCTGAAATAACCCGGTGAAACGACCGTTTTGAACAAGAACTGGAAATTGTAATGCGGAGAGCCTCGTTACTTGAATTCTCGGCATGCCGAAGGCAGTTGAAGGTAGCTGCGTAGGCCACTCCTGCGGCCTCGGTGAACATTTTCGGGAGTGAGCTAACGTCCGAGTCAAGACAAGATGGGTCAAATTATTCACAGGGAAAGAATGTTCCTCAACGATCGCCTGGAGCTCCTGCGAAAGAAGGACGTTGTAGAAACATCGCCTACCTTGAAATGTTTTAATTTATAGGTGCCCAGCGGACCTTTATTGTAAACTTTTAACAGGCGCGTTTTGCTTTCGGAGCAATGCTCGCTCGCATTAAGTGCACCAGCGGGACTGCTGCTGTTCCTTCTTTTCTTTTTTTCTCATTACATAATTCTAACATGCAGCGTAACTAAGATTTAATTTTCTTCATGTCGCGTTCTGTATATATCGTTGCCAAGTCGAGTGGAGTACGGGCAAGACATATAATCTAACGTACCTTAGGTTAACTTACTTATCGTAGGTCAACTTGTTAACCTAACGATCATCACGTCTGATACCGCCTTTCTCTCTGCGACAGTAACTACCACCAACAAGTTCTTTGAATCTTTTCTTGGCAGCATTTGCCTGGAGCGGCATTAAGACGATTCAAGAGGAACGTAACCCAGAAGAGATAGATCCCACGGAAACATTTAGGTCCCCCAACGCCAGAGCTTATTTTCGTCCCAAACGCACACTATGCTTAGACAGCTGAGGAAAAAAAAAAGCTTTAGGAAATATACCTAAGTGCCGCAGTATCGGTGATATAAATCATATTTCGTAGCGTTGTTAACTTCCACTTCGTGGTTTTATTCTTTCGCAAATAAAATTAGATCTCAGATTAAGGTGCTATAATCTGTTATAATAGCAATCTATCCTCTTTGTTGCAGGTATTGTGGTGCTTTTCTCCCTCTTCACCTATCTGCTCGTTCTTCCGCTGACGGTACGTAGCCACCGCAAGATATACCTCGTTTTTTGTTCTCTATCGATATTTTTGCGGAGAAATTCGCGATCCAGGAAAAGATGTCAGGTTGGCAGCACTTGAGTAAAGAGGGGGAGGCAGGCGTCGGAGGGAAGAGGCGCGCAGAGTGCGGCCAACCTTGTACTGTAGCGGTATTCGTCCTGTTGGAAGGTCATGCAATGAAGAGAAGACTGCTTCCATTGGTCAGTGTTTTTTGCTTGGGAGCAAGAGGGGGAACAACGCCAAGTGCTGCCAACTTTACGGCTTTTCCATCGCTGTAAGGTTTGTCAAACGTTCATCTCACGACTGCCTCTTTCCTTACTTATCGTTAATGCAAGGGAACCATATTTCCTTTATTTCATCAAAATTTAGCCGCATTCCTTTTTCTGCGCACTAACTTCAATTTAGTTTATATCAAATATTTGTTTGCTACAATTGCAATCGTGTTTGTTTGCTCTGTTTCCTTTTCTTTCTTATTGTTTTATTAATTAGCGTAGTTTAAACTTTTACCTACCTATTTTTAGATTGGATATTTTTGATAAACTGAAGTAGGAATGATACAATTTTTTTCCCGCAGTGTAAATAACAAAACTCGTGTGTACGCCCAAGCAACAGGTTTGTTTGTTGTTTGTCCTCGCAAACTTTGTCTTGTATTTGATTACGATTGCGTTAGTATGTAATGCTGTTTTTTCGGTCTTTTCTGGAAACTCGTTCAAGAGCGCTTTCTTTGACAAACAAAATGAATAAAAGTAACGATCGCCTATTTTTCCTCATTGATCGGAGAAATGCCATAACATCTGTTAGAGATGAAAAGAACAATACTCTGGATGTACTGCCGTAGTGTTTCAAGTTCGTTCCTACATATCAGCGCGATTTGAGCACATAACAGCGTTCCGTACACGACGAGGGTCCCTCATTGTAACCATGCAATATCAGGTATTCCTACAAGAGATGCTTCTACACTACATCACTCGATACTTTCGCGTACAGCGTGTTCAGTACCGGCGCTAATGTTATTAGTAACCCTGTTTTATAGGTCTGATTCGAAGGCTTCCGGGAAAGAGGTCAACACACGAACAAAAATGATTTCCATTCTGGATAGACATATATGTTTTTAGTACGGAGTTTAAATCGAAATAAGTGTTGTACCTATTTTCGTTTGTTTTCAATTTGATCTTTTATATGTATTTCTCTCGCCGGGTGATGTTTTTTTATGTTCTCTTACATAACCGTCCAGGTTATTATCCCAGTTGCGACGTATGCTTCGGGAACTCCATGGAAGACTCGACTAGTTCCAATATCTGAGTTTTAGAGCAGACAAGTTCTGAGAGCGCGAAAAAAAAAACCTTTTCAGCTCTGACCATTTTGATTGGCTCTTCGAAAGATTCAAATAGGAACTTCTTCTGGACATGGTTCGGAGGCCAAGGAAAATGTTCCGTTATTTGCATTCATTTCAGAGAAATAGCAGAAGACCTACTTGCAACTAAAACAATAATTCGAACGCTCGTCGAACAGTCTAGTTTAAAAACTTCGAGAAATGGTGGAGTCTTTCGTGGAGGTGCCGGTTTGATCTTCGGCCACGAAACTGATGCAGCTCTCAAAACACGCATTTTATACCAGGAAATGAAATAAAATATTGCGGAATAGCTCGTCGCTGTGTGAAATGAATTTTGGTAGCATTTAGGCAGCCGGAGTCTGAGATGTTAATGTTGGGTATTGGGCCCACTTAAAGGGGCAAGTGTCAAAAGAGAGTGTACCCTGTGAGGTGGCTGTGCCCCCGGGACGGGCCAGCACGCCCGGAATGCAAATTCGGGCTCGCCGTCGCGGCCCGCTTTGCGGGGAGCACGCCCCCGGTTGAGTTCTCTCGCTTTCAGTTGCGCTCTCCCCGCTCCGCCTGCAGCAACATCCTTGGCGGCCACTCCGCTTCCGCGGTGCCGTCCGTGCTTTTAGATGGATGAGGCGCCTTGGGACGGGTCCACATTCAAAGTAGATCATTAGACAGCGTACCTTGGCATCAATCACATCATCTTGAACTGATTCAGACTTTTTTTCCTTTCCCCACAAGTATTCTAGTTGGATGTGCTGACCTTACCACCCACTGAGAACCTCTTTAGTTCCTGTTTCTGCGCCAATAACGAAACTAATTGCAATGTTAAATGGGGGAAATGTTTTGTAAACTTTGCTAATTGAGCTCCACAGAACTGAGGATAGATTTTTGAGAGAGTTGCGTCACTCACAGAAATGTTTTCTGATGCCACGAAATTTTTTCTTAATGTAGTGACGAAAGATTTTTTTTGACGCAAGTATTTTTTTCCTGGCAGGAGAACTTTTTTTCTTGTATGAAAGAAAAATTTCAAAAAAAATAATGATAAGGCAAGGAAAAAATGGTTTGTCCCTGTCCTAAGATTAGCCTAATTTCCTTGGTATCAGAAATCATGTGTGTGGAAAAAAATGACTATTACCTAATGAATGGTAGTTTAGAACGTATCCTACGAAAAAAAGAGAAGGCTACTAATCGTGGAATTTCCTAGAATGTCTTAAATATTGTTACTCAAGCAAATTGCTGTAAACTTTGTAACCCCTGAGCACATCTCTCGCTGCCTCTTGACAGAACAGTGCTCAGGGTGCAAATGTTGGTTAGACATTAGACAGTCATAATAAGCTGACACTAACAAAGTTTTGGTGAAAGTTATCTATTAACATGCAAACGAAAAATTGCAAAATTTTGCGATTTCGTCAGTCTTATAAGCGATTAAAATTTTAGCCAGTAGATAACCAAGTCACTAGCGCCATTTTCAAACATTTCACCTTTAAACCAATTCGAAACTTTCCTTTATGCTAAGATGTCTTTTATATGTTTTTTGATAATCGCATGAATAAAACTTACAACATCATGAAATCTTGCCACACGATTGCATAACCTACTTAACCGAACTTGTAAGCCTATTCAGCTTAGGTGGGAAAGAATTCACCTTAGTTTGATCTTAGAGGCAGGGATGTTAAGTAACGCGTTACTAGTAACCGTTACAAATTTTAGTAACGTAACGATTAACTCGTTACTCATAGACAAAAAGTAACGAAAAAAGTAACTCGTTACCAAAAAAGTAACGCACGTTTTACTTTTACCGTTACTTCTTACGTCACTTTCCTCCGCACATCAGAAGAAAATTCCGTTCCCGTCACCAGAGCACGATGAGGTTTTTATGTTTTCATTTTTAGCCTAAATTTTGAAGTCTTTCAAAAAGTCTTTAGAAAGAAATTTTAAAAATGATACAAAAAGGGAATTAAAATACTTTTCTAGATTATTTGTAGAATTTTTTTTTGTGTGTGTCATTGCAAGAGTCAGTAAAATAACAGTAAAGAAAATGCAACGAGACGTAGATGAAACTCCAGCTTTACTTCATCGTTGCTGCGTAACGTTACTTCTTTCTTTGGAACGGTGATTTTTTAAAGATAAAGTCAGGATTACGACAAGTAGGGATTTTTTATAGTTAGTACAATGGGGTCGTCTACATATTACGTAACGCCTTAAAAAAAGGGGGGGAGGGGGGTCAACGAACGTGACGGTGGGTGATAGAGGGTAGTGGTGGGTCCAGTCAACCGTTTCGCAACGTTCGATTGTCAAAAATATTTGTCATTTTGTAATTTGCCCTTAATAACATAGCTGAAGTTGTACCTGATTTTTAAATCGATATTTGTTTTAATTTAACCACAATGAAGGCCAAAATATTTTCTTCCTGTTTTCTTAAACTTGTCCTAATAACAACTCGCCATACTTGAGTGGTTTCTGGAGCAATTCCCCGTTAAACTAATCAAAATAGCTACATTCAACGTTACGTATCTTTGGGGGGGGGTCTAAAAGTGCCTATATTACATGACGTAGTACATAGACAGCCCCAAAATAGCAATTTTTTTTTGCTTGCTTGAGGCGTAATTTTCTCGCACTCTTACGAAGTGTCCAAAAAATTGTCAAGTAGGCCTAATGGGTAACGAGTAACGCCGTTACGTAACGCGTACTCGTTACTCATTTCGGAAAAGTAACGAGTAACTGTTATGGTTACTTTTTTACCAATGTTATGTACCAATTTATTTTCCAAAGTAACGAGAAACTGTAACGGTTATTTTTTTAGAGGTAACTTTAACATCTCTGCTTGGAGGAATACTGTATTCCTCCAAGGTTTGATGATCTGTTCCGTTCACATGTAGTGATGAGGGTTAGTGTACGAACACTGCCTTGCTCCGTTGTCGTTTCATTCAACGACGAAAGGTGGAACACAAGATATAGAAAACACCATATCTCTAAATAGTACATAAAAAAACTCACCTATGGGGAATTGACCGTGGATTTCTGCATGACAGCATCTCCCCGGAAAAGTTGGGAGAACCGACTATAATGGTTCCTTCCTTGTTCTGTAATAGAGGACTCTTGGTTCCCCTGTCTTTTGTTTCTGTTTTCCCGCGAGCCGAGCTCCGCAAGCACTGCTCTACGAACAGTAACGAGCTCCGCACCGTATGTGATAGACAGATACTAGATAAGGGACACTTGTTAGTACCCGTTTCCTCCACGCTCCGCGTGTGCCACTGGCGCAGCCGAGCGCTGTCGTTAAAACGAACCAGATAAGGGACAAAAACCGAACCACGATTCCGGCGGCAGATGTTCTGGCAGCTTACGTTTGCCCCATACATGTAATCCTGATTCCCTTTCGTAAGTGATAGTGAGGATAGTGATTTTGGAAGCTGCGTTTTTGGTATAGTTTAGATACATCCGAAGAAAAGGGAAAATTCTCCCCAATTTGCGGGAAAACAGTTTTTGTAAGTTGGCGCGAATGTTAGCCAAGCGAAAAGTTCTGTTGCGTTTAGTTCACTGTTGAGATTATCCTCTGATCGTATAGATACTGTTAAAATGCAACTGGCCGATTATTAAAGCGGACGCTTATAGTCGGTCGATGGCTCAAATCAGCGTTTTCAGTTGGTTAAGGTCTATCACCAACCTGTCGAATTGATCATCAATGAAGATTGTTCTTTAGTGCACGCTATCACTTATGTTTCCGTTCAAAGCGTAGAAGTGATTGAGTAAATTTCATTGCAATTCCTCGTGATTTTGTCCCTGAGGGAATGGTGCGAGTTTCGAGTAAATGTATATATTTTTTAGGACCTGCAGAAGCTGTAAAAGAAAACAATAACTGCTTGTCCTACTTTTTTGGAATGTTCATTTTCGCTCGGATAAGTGTCCATTCTTGAACCGACAATCAATCTGTGGGCGTCATTTAAAACGAAATTAAAGGAAAATGGAGGGTATTTCTATTCCGTTCGAAGAAATGTGAGATAAATCTGTTGTTCTCGTATCTAACATCAATCATACAATGGGTCACTTTTCATCCTTATTTTGCAGCCATTGTCCTACGAGTATACCGACATAAAGCTGAGATTCCGAGAATACCGATAAACATGATAAACGATCATGGTTAACATCCTAGATCAATAAAAATGCGAATGTGAGCAAACTAAAATAACTTTTTCTAAAATATACAAGAAAAGTTATTTGCTTAAAATTGTAACTTGATGTATTTTATCGGGAAATCAACTCTTCGCAGCTTTTATTTGTTGAAGACCTGCGGTTAGCGTAATAGGTTTATGAGATACTTCTAAGTACATGTTTCGGAATTTCTTTTGTCTGTTCCCGCCTTCCCCCCCAAAAAAAAATTACACCGGAGTGGTATGGGGCCTAGAAGCAACTGCACGCGTAAAACTCCTACTTTGGTTTGAAAAAAAGCTATCCAATGGATATCCCATGATAGTGCTTCCGTTGGTAATTTGCCAACGAGGTCGCTATTTTATGGTTTATCTTATGAAATATAATGTACAAAAAAATATTTGTTTTTTTAAAAACTTTTGCTTTTGTCAAATATGGGATAATAGCCACTAAAAACGGATTATTCACTTCTAATTATCACTTGAAGTTTGATAGAAAACACACCGTTCTTACTGTAGTTCAGATGTTTTAAGTTATTTTTTTCGAAAAGTAGGTGTCTGCTACAATTGCTTGCAAGAGTGAATTAACGGTGAGCTTTTCGATATCGCAGTTTGTTGGTTAGTTAAAATGAGTTACTGATCGAACAGACTTTTTTTTAATCAACGCATATTTTAAGGAGCTTTGTTTTGGGGCAAAATAATCTTATCATTTATCAGGTAACACCTTTTACCCATACCGAGGTTGATCTTTGAGTTAATGAATGTGAGCAAAATCTCTAGAAAACACTTGAAGACTGGTAAGTTGTAGTCAAAGACAGATCTTTCAAATGTATAGAGGCCCTTTTTGATCAACTCAAATCCTGTTTGGGCAGTATCCTAATTCACCCGTCTTTTCACCCCAACGATTGTTGTAGATTCAATTCAGAGTTTGATCAACCGAGAAAATAAAAACCAAATTAAATTTGTGCATTATGAAATATAAATAAGATTTCTGAATTAAAAAAGAAAAATATCATGTATAGAAATATTTAAAAACAAATTCTTTTGCACGTATTGGTTAATGAATAATCAAAGAATACGTTTTAAACCGGGCTATTCAATTCCCACGACAAATAGGACTATCTATATAATAAAACAATCCAGTTAATTGGTGAAAGATGATTCGGCTTAATTGGCCTATCATAAATAGAAGCAAGACTGCAACCCCTTTTAAAGCGAGTTCCCAATCAGTTCCAAAGTACCATGAGAGTAGGGTGGGCCTTCTCTTACGTCAAATATTAACCCACAGAATTTTGATCGAAATGCTACTTTTAAAAACTGGGGGTGTAAATCAAGTACGATGAATGGCAAGAAAAAGTTCGTTTGTAAAAGAGAAGAAGAAAGAAAATCATAGCCAATATGGATGGAGAAAGTTTCGTTGACATAAAGAATTCAAATAATGTCGCAGTTCGTTAGCGACGTCCAAGACTCCCCATCCTTCCACCCCCACCCTCCATCAATACAAGAATAACAATACTACTTTAATTTTGGACGGCGCGAGCCTGGCAAGTCGAGGTGGCGTTTACCATCTTTTATTCCTCCTACAAAAGCTCCCAGGCGTGGCCTTGTCTTAAACTTTACGCTGGAAGGAACAACCGCACCACTAAACTTTCGGATTCATTCTTTTGGAGTGATTTGCACGTTGCCGTATCAAAGACGAGCCATGGACTCCTTTTTAAAAACTTTGCCAACCTGGAATATTCCCCTCCAAAGCATTTTATTTTCTTAAAAAAGGACGGGGTGGAAGCGGGGCCTCCTACATACAACTACCTTAGGTACAGTACATCGACCAGCTGTACGCGCTGTAAGTAGATCACGCTAGATAAAGCTCTTACATAATTTGGGGCTGGTGTGGGTTCTGTTGAAGATGAGCTGGATATGGTCAGGTCACTCTGTGCTGGGTTACGCTACGATGTGTTGGATTGATTACATCGTCGGGATTTTACGAAGAACGAGCATACACTACGTATGTCACAAAAGAGAGGGAGAGAAAGAGAGAAAAAAAATCTCATCTTTGCGCGTAGAAGAAAGAAGCAACTCAAAAAGCGTCTGCGAATATCTCTCATGTGGTTGCTGCTCAGGGATCCTTTATTTTGGAAAATCTGGTTTGGTGGCCTAACTTTTGTCAACGTGTAGCGTCCTTTAAAAGGTCGAGTAAAAGGTAAATATAGTAGCAGTGTTTCTTTTTTTAACGATAATGACATTTTAAAAAATGTTTGAAGAATATTCCTGAGTTGCTTCTTTACTCCGTGACACACCTAGTCGACTGTTATGTGACAGACACCACGAGGTGTTGTTTTTCATTGCCCGATGAGGTTTGGATGGTTTTTCATCACTTGGTGAAAAGTCGCTTATTCAATAAAAACAACTTATTTTTAGACGTTTTATAATACGGATGAGCAATCACCATAGAAAATCAGAAAACTGATCCCTCCAGTAAAGCACCGATCAAGTGAAAGGGCGTGTTTCAAAAATCAGCCAAGTGAAAGAGTACACGTTTCAAAAAACAGTCAACTGCAATGTTTAAGAATAGCAGTTGATCCTTTTTTTCAAATGAATGCTTTTTTATCGATTTTTATACCTCGCATTTTCATCTGATCGTTTTTTCATTGGAGGGGTCGAAACAAAGTTCCATTGGGGATGGAATTCAGAGGGGACAAAGTCAACCGTTTTTTTAACACATTGCACCGCCGTTTGTTAGGTCACTTAATTTTTCTGTGTATAAACAATCATCTTGGTCTTCATTTTGAGTCCATTCGGCTCTGAAGAAGACGTGTTTTCCTTCATTGTTTTTGGGCCGCGTCGTCTCACAAGTTCGAGACAAGAACAAGAAAGAGAACATGTTTCCAGAGCTTTGCTTTAAAAAATGCCTTCACCAATTGACATTGGAAATGTACACTGTGTAAAACCTAACACCTGCTAGATTGTCCCACACCTCTTTTGGGTATGAAGGTGAAACAGGAAGAGAGCGTTATTTTGTTAGTTCTAAAGATAAACCTACGAACAACCAGATCGATGTAAAGGTCCCGTCGAGAGCTCTCCATCGATCTATAGTTGTTCGGTAGGGTATCTCCAACCCTCAATGGACACATAGATTTTTATAACAAATATATCACCCTGGTCGGGGGTGATGGAAACAATGGGGTCGTTTTCGACCCCATTTGCTTCTAAAGCACTCCTGTGGTAGCGCCGCGAAAATTCCATATACAGAGGTCGGGGACAAGCGAAATTCCATTTAAGGAGGTCTACTCTCTTATACAGAGGTCACGGAAGGTAAAAATTCCTTGCATAGAGGTCGGAAGTCTAGAAAAATGGATTCCTTATATAGAGGTTAAAATATTCCATATATAGAGGTTTTGGGC
>Ga0058701_10005247_pt1 | contig 10715 bp, 5 predicted proteins | sample AgamicOrMae_FD_97039 | JGI IMG/M metagenome (GOLD analysis project Ga0058701, IMG submission 97039) | Agave microbial communities from Guanajuato, Mexico - Or.Ma.e | ecosystem: Host-associated > Plants > Phyllosphere > Phylloplane/Leaf | place: Guanajuato, Mexico | collected 2012-06-04 | reverse complement strand
GGCCAGTTGCACGTTGTCCCGCTACATAACCGTAATTTTCCTATTGATTTTGAGAAGGTATGGCGCTCCAAGTCGAGGTAGGCGAAGCGTCGCGTTACTTATTGAATAGAAAACAAGACGTTTCCCGATTTGAGAAGTGAAGCAAGCGGGCGATGACACGGCCTGTATTGATCTCCGCGCCGCCGTGGCTTCTTTGGCTGGGCCCCTCTCCTTTTAGTCCAGTTGCGGCGGCCGTGCCAAGCCACCTGCGGTTATGAAATAACCGATACGATCACCTTCACTCAAACAATATAATCACTCCCGCGGATCACATTTTTCCTGACACGATCAATTTCGGAGGTCATATTCCGTTGTGCTCACTCCCTTACCATTTTTTTTTGTTTCGTCATCGAGTCATGCGGAGCAAGCACAAGTGCAGGGCATAGACTCACCTCACTTAACCCAACTCAACCCAACCTAACATAACCTCACCTAACCTAGCCTAACCTCACCCAACCTAACCTCACCTAACCTAGCCTAACCTAACCCAACCTAACCTCACTTAGCCTAGCCTAACCTAACCTAGCCTAGCCTAGCCTAACCTTGCCTAACCTAACCAAGCATAAACTAACTATCGTCGAAACCTAATCCCGCTTACTTCACAGCGGTAACAATTTTCAGCGAATAGTAAGCAAAATATTAAGCTTGACATATTAGCCAAGCAGATCGTATTGGCGGAGCGACGAACAAGGGCCCCTTCTTTACTTTTGGTTGGCTTGCCGACTATAAATTCGGATGTCCCGCGTCTCTTCGCGTTATACTCTCAAGACTCTACCCTAACCTCTGAATTACATTTTGTCAACCCCTCTCCGTGTCAGCTAACATCTTTTCATGAATGTATTACCCCGAAACCCGCAGACTTCATTCCGTAATTTATTCGTGATGTTAAAAGCAGCAGTGTTAAGGGGCTTCCTGCTCATTAGTATTTTTCTAGTTTCCATTTTCTTGCAGATATATTCAAGCTTTGTATTCTCTCGGAAGCAGGTTCCCTTGCAAATGCCGCGACTATTCAAGCCGGAAAATTTGCTCTCTCCGAGAAGTCGAGGCGACGCGCCCCCTGCGAATATCAACAATTAGCTTCGTTTCACTCTAACGATACCTCAGTCGCACTGACCCCTTTTTTCAGCGAACATTAGACTTGAGACTTAGACTTGAATTCTTCGTCTCAATTCACTGGCATTGCAGACATTTGTTTAGAATAAGTCACGGTGGTTATACTCAACCCAGTTGCTTCAGGATTGGTAACACACACAGACATACACACACACAGACATATATATATATATATCTATAAACTGTCTTAATGAAAACGTTGGCATTGGAACTCAAGGAAAACAGACTATTCACCGGAAACCGTCGAGAAGAGCTTTACTGGAGAAAAGACGGTTCAGCTTTACTCTTGTAGGCTCATTTGATTTCAACGAAATTCCTGTGTTTCTTAGTAAGTCCCACTGTAAGGTGTTTAGAGAGCAAGATTTTCCTCTAATACTAGCGTGAACTTATCTTCCATAAAGTGTGCTAACATTTTCGTTCGCTAAGGACACAAAGTGGGAAAGGCGTCACATTCCAGGAAAATCTCTCTCCTGCGGCTGGTTCAACGACTGCGCGAGTTTCGCTGAAACGTTTTGTCAAAGAAAAATCTCGGTGCCCTTACACACAATAAAATCTCACCTTTTTACCCCGAAGAATGAAAACGTTGCCTGCGCTTCTGGAAGGGTGACCTTAAAAACTGGGCCGTCTACTTTCACTACAAGATAAAAAGGCTGAAATTTCAAGTAATTCGACCTTGAGGCTCCCTTCGTAAAGGAAGTGCCTTCATTTTGCAGCGTATTTTGAGTCCTAAAGAAATGGGAATGCATTTAAAAGATTGAAGTGCCTGTTTTTTGAGCGCTTACTTTATCAAAAACTTTGTTAATTTGAACGGTTGTTTTGTGTTTTTGTTACGTCAGTCAGTTGTGATTGAGGTATATTTTGTATTGGAAAAAAAAGGAAAAGCAAAATATTAGTGTAAGCCAAACTTTATTTTGAGAATCGACTAAAATGATTCCGTCCCTTTTTTCCCCTTCTTTTTTCTGACTGTAAGGAGTTAGGTGAAATTCTGAAGCACAGATAGACACCAATTTGAACCTTATTAGTGAATTTCAGCTTTTTGGAACCAAAGTTTATTTGAGTTCACATCTCGCATGTATTGAAGCTTACACTTTCGGATGGGAGATGATATTTTGTAGACATGAAACATCTGTTTGTAGGGTTTCTGTCTAGTTTTTGTGTTAACAAACCAAATAAGCTATTCCTTGAAACCTTACCCGATTCAACCTAACCTTATTAGAACTGTGTGCTACCTATTCGTGAGCTGAATATGAGTTTTCCAGTTTCCACCATGTCCGATCCTGTGTTACCTCTGAATCACATAGTTCTTCTTTGTTTACTCATAAAATTATTAATTTATGCGTCTGTGTAGTTAATATGGAAGCCGCAGAGCCGATATGGTTATGAGCTTTTTAGATTAGCACAGTAAACATACTGCATTCCAGTTTATTTGTCTAGTGAAAGGAACTACAAAAGTGATTCTCGCCACCACATTTATGGTATAATATAACGGGCACCTCTATTTAAGAAAAAAATTACGCTTTAAATTTTAACGGTGGCATTATTTTACTCATTTGTAATACCTTTTGTAACCAACCTCAGTAGAGCGGCAACAGAGGCAAAGGGCATCCAAACTAACCTCAATCGTCGCATCTCATGTCACTTACATTGTTAGGTTAGATGCTTTGTACTTCGTATCGCTGTCTCGGCAGTAAAAATAAGCCTAGTGCCGCTTACTTTCAACTGCTGCCAAAGTAAAAGTTCGAAACACAAGGTTTGGTAACCATTAAGGCATGCGCTTCGGGCGTCTTTTGCCTTACTCTTCTGTCGTTTCACTCAGCTTGTTGACGAAAGGTCGCATTCAAGAGGTCGGAAATGTCACCTCTTGAATTCATATCCCGCTATGCAAATTGTTTTTATCTCACAGATTCTATTTTATGACGTAACTTTCCGCGCAGGCGGTGACGCAATTATTCTCTTGACTTCCATTTCGGTAAAATCAATTAAAGTGAATCTATTCCGCGTGAGTGAGTCGAGGCAGCAAGTTATCAGCTGAGCACGATCAGTGTCCATCGTTATCAATCATTATGCTTCTTGAACTTTTCGTGGGCATAATAACGGGAGCAATGTCAAAGCAAGTTTTAGGAAATGCATGGAAATTGTGGACGATTCAAAACGCTCACTCTCTGGCTGGTGAATTAATAACAGGGTGCGTGTCGATATTCTTGTGGAGCTATAGGCCCGCGTTGCAACAGACCCGCGTCTTACATTCTGGCCTATTGAAGTTGTTGGCGTTTAGTCTTCTCCCACCCTTACTCCCGGTTCGGGTGCTTTCGGGAAAACACCTAGGCACCATCTGCAACTAGATAGATCTATTCAGCCTTGCGTAAAAATTTCCCTCCTCAATTTCTGGTCCATGAGTATCGGATATCAACCAGGCTTGACGGTGGAACAGAGAAATACTGAATCAACAAAGCATATTTTTGTGCCAACAAATCGTGGTGTTGAACAAACATAATCATAAAACATTCAGTTTCACACTGGGCTGTTGTGGTGTTGTGGTTACTGTTATGTTTTTTTTCTAATGTTAATGGTGTATAAACGCCAAACTGTCAGGTTGTTGTTTATACAGTTTTTTTTTCTCCAAAGTAATACCTCACTAAACCGATACCAATTCTCGAAAAAAAAAACAGTCATTCTATTGGTTGCAGTAAAAGTGCTTTTATTAGTCTTTGCCGGAGTTTTTCTAAGGGAATATTTCGTGTTACATAAAAAAATAAGACGTTTGAAATATGCTGTAACGATATCTAATTATTAAGCAAAGCAGATTTATTAGACAAAACATGGAACGTTTTCAGGCTCACCTTTCATTGGCGAATAAAATTCGCAAAAAAAATGGCGAGTTTCACCTGAGCTTTACGGAGTAAGTAATAAAGCAGACAAAGAGAGTATGCCCGGCAAATTCGTGCATAGACAACCGTACTTACACGCATGTAGTGCGTGATAGCGATGAGGGCGTTGTCAGAGGCCCTGCTCAGCAGGTGACAATGTAGGTCAAGATTTTAGCGCAGGAGTTCGAAAACGCCATAATTTCGTTACCCATTTCCAACCACAGGTTAGTTTGCGCGTTTCACAAACTGAAATGTTAGTTTCAAAGTATACTATTTTTTTGGCATTTGTCATTTTTAAACAAAAAAATTTCTTAAAATATGATAATGATCAAAATACAATGTTGCACAATCTCATTACAAACAACATCATCGGAGGACTTCAGAACCTCCACGGTGTAGGCTACATCTATTGATTTCTCTCTTAGAAATGATTGAACCACTCACATTACAATAAAGCACGGTATGGAAACATTTTTCCATGGCTTGAAAATATTCCCTTACTAATGGTTGATAACGGGCCAACTACACAATATCTTGTGTCTTATTGGTTCGGAAAGTTGAACACGGGAAGACAATGGTACTTGCTGGGAGGATCTGGATGTTGAGCGGCCCGAGCTGAGGAGGTCCAGGCTGCGTGTTTCTCGCGACGAAGGATCTTGCAATGCGGAGGCTGTGCTATACCCCCCCGCGCTTCGCGGCCCCCCCCCCCCCCTCCGCACCTCCTCACCGCACGCCAAGCAAACAACAATGTCAGTGCGGGGGCCCGGTGCAAACGTCAGCTTCTTCCTGCCACAGGTTTCCTTCCCATTGATACGTGCGAAAATGAACGGCAAGACGCTGCTACCCTCAGAAACATCTGCTAGTTTACGGACGTTACCTTGCAACAGCCTGGAACGAGAAAATGATTACCTAACCTAACTTAAGGGACTGTTCGTAAGTACGCAAAGTAGGCCACTAATGGACCCCCTTCCCTCTACGGATAGACGTTTCCCAATATCAAATGTGTGGATGCTTATGTCGAACCCCCACTTCCCAGGAGCTTGACGTAATTAATCTACACCCCCTACCTTTACTTCACATCCTCATCTTATCTCCTCTTATGTAATGAAACCCATAACCATCAATATCCAACCTAACCTAGCCTTATCAAATCTGGACTTATATGATCACTTCTCACACAAGTCTCAATTTTCGATGCTTCAGATGAAAACAAACAACTACTGCCGGTGAACAGAAATACGGCAATCTTTGACGTCTAACGCAAGATCCTTTCCCACATCCTATTCAATATTTTCCAAAATCGATAAAAAGATTAAATATTAATTACTTATGTTGTCGACCATTTTTGAAAGCTAAATTTTAAAACCTCAGGCTTTCAGAACTCATTGTTGTCTTCATCGAACTCAGCCGTTTTGCGTGCACGGAGGTATCTAAAGACATAGATTCATTCATTCACACCCGCACGAAACACAAATTTAATGAGTACCGTAGTTTCTATGGAACTGAAAACTAAAAGGTGCCAGTAATCTGTCATTGTAGCGACGGAGCCGTTCTAGCGGTGAGTATTGCGAATAACTCTGCGTTTCCAGATACATCGTGATTACGGCTTGTAATTTAATCAACTCCAGCTTTTTGCTATCCTCGGATTTCCTAAGCAAGCTACGCTATGTCATCACTCGTTTTTATTTTGAAAATCCATCCATGCGACCTTTTTGTTTTGAGAGTATTTCGTTTTGTGGTAGGGTATGCAGGCTGGCAAGTTGAGTTAGAAGAAAATCCATTTGAATAATTTCGTAAACCTTTGTTTACTTTCTTCCGCAACAAGTTCAAAACTGGCCCGAAACTCTCATCTCGTATAGTTACCAGTCGCTGCATTCTTCAATAAGTCGACAGGCCTGGAAACTTTGACAGAAGATTTTTGTTTGCTCTTACGTATAACTTGATGAAAATGTAAGCAGCAGTGTGGCGAATCGACTGTTTGCCCTCGTCGGGAGACGCGGAACTTCGAAAGAAATATTCCCATACCTTCCTAATTTGCACTCAAGTAGAGTGAGTCACAAAAGTCATGACCCATACTACAATAAGAAATGGAAGCAGAGGTCATGTGGCCCAGTGTGCAGTGAAAGAACGGGACCGTAACGCGGGTGCAGCGAGTCTTAGCCCTTCCGATGAGACAGTTTCTGGGCGTGTGGAGTTCCGAGAAGTCCAACTCATGTAAGGTCCGCTGAGGACCCTACCCGGCATCTCGCTGTGTCAGCTGTTTGACGTTGGAGATGGAGATGAAGGAGGCGGGGGAGACAGATGGGTGGAAATGCAGGAGACGGATGAGAGGGAGATGGGACCTTGTATCCGGTAGGAGATGTGACTTGATGTGATTCAGCAGCCAGTTCATGGACTACATACCAAAGCGTGGTCCAGTGTTAAGTGTTTTGAGGGGGTGGGAGATGGTGGCAGTATACTGCTGGAAACACTGCCAAGACGTTTTTCTCGCACTTCTGGGGTTTATTTCACTGAATGCCTGGCCGAAAGCAGAATTCCCCGACTTCTTAAAACCACAGCTTATTTTTCACGCTGTTTGCAGTTTCTAGTGATTTAGTTCGGTTGACTTTGAGTTCGAAAGGAAAGGAAGAAAACAAGCGTGACTTCAAGGATCTGTACTCACAGAGTTCTGAGTATTATTGTAATGGACTATTTGGGATTAGCAAAAGATTTGGAACACCCTTATCACTTTTAGCCACAACGTTGGCATCGTCTGGCTGGTGGAAGTAGAAGCCTAGCCGAGATTGGTCAACTGCGCTTTTGGAAGAAAAATCGGATTGTTGCCACCTGACAGCTGCTCATCAGCTCTCGGTACTTCGAAGAGCAAGCATTGCCGTGATTGGTCGACAGTATGTCTCCTGGGCATGCGATTGCCGCCAACGTAACGGATGCAGCGCTCCAAGGTGTTTGCTAACCTCTCTACCGGACCGAAAGGTATTTCTTCAAATACTCGTCATTGTTTAGGGAACGAGAGCTTTATGCTTTTGTTTCGTCGGTAATTGGGGACGGATCCAAAGTTTACGTTACCTTCAGTCAACATTTTTTCTTTGAAGACCAATGCTTTGATTGTTGGAATCCAAAGATGCGACTTTAGGTTACTTTTGCTGGAGATGGTTTCCAAGCGGTGCGCCGGAGGGGCTTGTGCACCTTGGGAAAAGGCCAACCTTTGAAAGAAAAGATGTGCTTTTTTTAAATGGCACGGGTAATGTCGTATTCTCCTTCAACTTTTCCGCGATCATTTCCTGACGAACCAAGTGAAAAGGGGGAGTGGATATGCAAGTTTAAACGCGAGGAGCACCTGGCAATGACAGAAGCATATTTCTTTGCTAGAAGCACCTTATTCTTTCCCTCCGAGAGAGCAACCGGATCACTCGGTGGTACGTTGATTCTGACGTTTCTATCAAATAAACAAAACTGCCTCTATTCACAGTCCTCCGCGCGCAGTTTAAGAAGGAGCGTTCGATGTTTAACTTTGGCTTTAAGGCTGACATATATTTCCTGTGACTAACTTCACTTTTACAATAACCTATCACACATTATGCTGTAATGTATATTTTACGTTGAGAAATCATGAAAAATAATGCACATGATCTCTGGACGGCTTCTTTCCAAACGTTTGACATTAGCTTATCTTTTCACAGCGATTTTCGTTATAGTTCTTTAGGTATGAGCGAATCAAGACCGATCTCATGGAGAGAGGGAACATCTGTCAGAGAACTTAACCAGTTTCTTCTTTGAAAGCTGACTTTTTTCTTTTTCTTTCTTTTTTTCAGTCATGAAAGCATTTGAACAAAGGCGCTGTATTCTCTGTATACACCTTCTCGACAAGAGGAAACTTGCATTTCGCAACAAAAGCATTGTTGTATAGTTGGCTCGGAAGATTTAGTATTAGGACTGCGAAGTTTGGCCGGCGAAGAACTGTAAAACTGTTATGTAAGGGATGAAATTCAGAAAACATCTGAGATAGATAAGACAATAATAAGGATGCCCAGCTACGGAAGCATCTTCCCTTTTTATCTGGAGAAAAGAAAGAGGGAAAACCCGGTAATACGGAAGTGCTGTAAGTGAGCCAACAATAGGATAAAGAAAACGGCTCATATGTCTGATCCAAAGTCAAGTGACTACACTATGACCTAGAGGATCGTAGTTGGAGCCCGGTCGATTGGTTGTCTTTCGCCACATCATCGTTTGGATTGACAAAAATTCGCGATTTAATGTTACACTCAAAAGGACGGACTCTTCCCTTATTGTTTATATATCACCAAGGCGAGTGGAGTGAAGCACCAGACACTTTACCTAACCGTCCTTAACTTAACCTAACGGTCACCAGGTCTGCGGTTTACTTCTCAGTTTTTGTCATCGGGAAGTAATTGGGATTACAATTGTTCGTGATACCCATAGCAGGGCGATAGCATGGAGTTGGACTTAACCTAACCTAAGCCATGTTAACCTACTCCACCTGAGGTTTTTAATCTAACCTTTGCGATTCTGTGTGTAAAATTTTGTTAATCTAATGGAAAATTTAACCATGCGGTTAACCACAAAGTCGGAAATGACACCATTCAAATTTATAATATAAAATCTTTACGCCTACGGCTGATATTGTTTATTATGCGATGGCTTTCTCGAGGGGAAGTCAAGTTTCTTCTCTCGGAGCAAAAGTTTGCCTAAAAATGGCCATCCATAAATAACTTGAAACTTTAAACCTATTGTTTGTCAGATCCCTTCTCTCGTAAGTTAGGCTATATCGTAACTTCCAGCAACCCTTTATTACCTTGCGCAATGGGGGATCGTAATCGGAATGGTTTTAAGATCTTCGCAACTTTCTTAAAGAAGTCACTGTGGACGGGATTCTCCATTTTTAAGTAGTTAAGAATTTTAGGGCTTCAGACTTTTATTTCATGTACAATTAAACACTACAAACTCAAACAATATTGGACTGTATCTCATGAAGTATTGTGTTTAAATCAACTCTATGATTTAGGTGATACTTCTCAATGCTCTCACGTAGTTGGGCACTTGCATTCCAATGCGCTTGTATCCTTAACTAATTCACGAGTGATAAAAAATATACCTGATCTTTGTGGTGAAGGGAAACAGAGTTTTAGTGGAAAATGTCGAGGAAAATGGTGGAACCTATCAGAGGAATTATACCATTTTACGGAAATGTTAAAATTGCTGTAACTAATACAAGACCACTATGGCCTTAAAGTCATTTCTTACCAAAATTCTGTTAGTAATTTTCGATGATCTTTTTTAATCAATGAAAACCACGACGATCTCTTAGAGGCAGGCAAATTTATGGAAGACACGCCAATCTAACCTGGAGGCGTTATTTCAAGCAGCTCCAAAAAGGGTCTTTTATAAAGTTGGAACCCAGAATCAACTGACCCGATTTATGGTTCTATTTTTATAAAATTAAAATTATATGATTATTATATGCGCAAAAATCAGTTCAAAAAGGTATCTCAGTGCAGAGGTGATGTGGTGATGTGTTGCAAAAGTGGTAACATTTTTATCACATGTCGGCAAGCATCTTCCGGGCGAAGGCCTCGTATGTACCGAAAAATTACGTCTACGTATTGCCAAAAATCACTCTGCATGACTAACCAACATTCGTACACGTATCATTAAAACGCGACTAATCACTAGAGTGGCGTGTGAGGCCCCCACCGCGTGGCGCTGTGCGTTGTGGGCGGCTCGCTGTGCCTCAGCCGCCGCTCGTTCAATGCCCCTTGCCGATTAAACCTCGCGCGGAGCGTTTGTTGGTGCATAGGTTGGAATTCTCTGTCGGTTGTGAGTTAATCGAAGTCGAATGGAGTTTCGTCTCCTCTCGCAATCACAATCGCGTTCACCTGTGGTTGTCAAGTGGTCTAGCTACTTGCCTTTTCGCTCGCCTCGAGTGTTTGGGCCCATAACCTGACAGAATTTTACACTCAGAATTTGCTCACAATGAGGCTAATGTGATATTGGTTTTTCTCTTAAGGGCCGCTACCTGGGAGAGGAACAGAGGTGGCGGTATTTGAATAATTGGTACACGAGAAGGATAGTCGGGAGGTGTGGGAGATCGACGAAAATTACGCACCTTACTCCGTTTAATCGAACCCTTTCTAAATTCAACCAAATCCCACCTAAATTTATCTATCTTATTCTGACCTACGGTTACTTAAATTTTTGATACCCTCGAAGTAAACACTTATTTAGTGACGAAACAAACTTCGTTTATTCGAGAAACATTTCCATAACCTACTGTTCTAGCGTGTGGCGCACACAGTACTATATCACAGCTTTCTTGGCCAGAAAACGGAATTTTCGAAAAGAAGAGGAGCCATTGGCAGAACTCGTAAAACCCGCGTTTTGATGAGCCCCCAGGGCACAATTATGACAAATTTAGATTCCATAATATCCGATCGGTTCGTAAGAATAGCTTTATATCATAGAGAAGTTTTCCGCCGTTTAATTATGAAAAGTTTTTAATTTAAAACTAACTGATGAGAATCTTGACATAGGCAAAGTTAAGCTCTTTTTTTCTCTACAGTAAAAACAGCTTATTTTGCGTATATTGAAAGTAGATTAACATATGGGGTTTTAGCTTGGGGTTGTGCATCGAAAGAAAGTATTGAGGTGTTTAAGAAACAGAAAAAAATAATTAGAATT
>Ga0058701_10005246_pt1 | contig 10717 bp, 4 predicted proteins | sample AgamicOrMae_FD_97039 | JGI IMG/M metagenome (GOLD analysis project Ga0058701, IMG submission 97039) | Agave microbial communities from Guanajuato, Mexico - Or.Ma.e | ecosystem: Host-associated > Plants > Phyllosphere > Phylloplane/Leaf | place: Guanajuato, Mexico | collected 2012-06-04 | reverse complement strand
CCCATGTGTTCCTATATAATATGAAATCATTATTTAATTTCAATCGTTGATTTATTTTATTCATGACTTTTGAGTATCCAGTACTTCCATTAGACCAATGTTTACAATTAATGGAGAAGAATAGCGCGGTTTCTCTAACAATAAAGAAAAAAGAAATTGATTTAAAAAAACAATCAATGTTCAAACAGTATTCTTCATCGTGATTTTTCCAAACTCTCTTTTTTGTTCGCAACTTGACAATAATTCTTATTTATAAAGGATCTTTTGTTCAATGTCTCCTCTCAATTTTACCGAACCAAACACCATTCTCCTCAGGTGCCTGTTACTTGACCAATTAACAGCTATCTTCTCAAAGCCGAAAATGCATACTTTACTCTGTGTTTTTTGGCTACAATACGTAGACTCAACAGAGGCAAGATTTAATTATTTTTAAACATCAACGTGATCCATTATTTACTTTCATCTTTTAGACAGATTTTCTCTCTGTTCCACATTTAGGAGCAAATGCCTAGTTTGAAAAATCATTTTTGAAACTCAAAAACTGGACATTTTCTGATTTTTTTCGACAGTGTTTTTCAAAGCTTAAACTTATTAATTATTTTGAAAAATCTACCTGGAAATACTTTGAGTATACTTTTAGTTTTTGAGCATACTTTTAGTTTACTTTTTAGTTTTGAAGACTTTAAAGCAGAAAATCAGCCTGGCCCAAACGAAATTATTTTTATAAAATAACATAGGTAAGTTCAAGCGAGTACGGATGTACCTACGAAACGAGAACTAACTGAAAGTGATAAGCCCTCATAATATCGATGCGTCAGCGATCTTAAGCAGACTTGGGGAATAAGAACTTTGTTAGTCGCCGCTGTCTGCCTTGGGATGCCCCAGGCTCTTATGCGTTCAGTTCGGTAACTCTCTGACTCACTCTGCGCTGCCTGGACATTTCTTCTCCGGGAATATCCTATTGAAAATCAAAGGCGCCCTTTTTCGAACCCAGAGTCTGTTACACAGTTGCAGGCCTGTGGGAAAGAGTCCAGATTTGGCGCCGGATTCAGATCAGCTGTGAGAGAGAGACAAAGTGTCGCTGTCTCTGTCTGGGGCGTAGCGGCCGGCAGGTGGGGCAGTCGCACACAACCTACTAGTCTCTCTGTTAGGTAATGGCCAAGGATGGAGGGGAAGGGAGAGGAGGGGAGGGAAGGGGTATGACATCATAACTCCCACACTGGGTACTGGGTCTTCTGGGCTCTGGGCGCCGCTCCGCGACGCGCCGGGCGATAACACAAGGGCTTTTCCGTTTCACACGAAGTAAATTTTCAGATTAATTAACACTTTTACTTTTTTCGTCTTAAACGATAGGCCCAGAAAACTCACCAATTCAGACCACATTCTCACGCTTTGCATTTTTTAATAGAGATGGGCGTTTTCACTAACAATTTGCCTTTTGGAGCTTCTGAGCAAAACTGCATTTGAGAGAAATGTGTGTATTTTACTCATATTATAGGTATAAAATACTTCAAAACTGCTAAGAAACGTTCAAAATATCCAAAATTTAAACTTGTCAATTAAGCAAACAGTAAGTGTAAACAGGGAAATTAATTACTCGCACAATTTTTCGTCCGGACGTAAAATGGATCGGAATGAAAGAAAAGAAAATGAGGAGCATAGAAAATCACCTCAAGTTCGATTTGTAACAATTGTGCAACATCAAAAATGTCTGTTATCTTCATAAATAATGTTATTATTGAGTGCATTTTCTGTATGTCGCTTTTGAGATTACTTATTCTTAAGAGGGCATTTGCGGTCCTGTATCCCAAAAGTTAGCAATAGAATTGTGGCTATTTTCATTACATTCCATTTGTAATTTCCCTCTTCGACTTGCATTTAAGTTACAGATGGGCTACAGGCTCAAGATAAACACACAAGTTTTTCAAACAATCATTTATCGACCATTAAGTTGAAAAGTTGAATTTCCCGTCACTTTGTATTTCACCGCTCGTAGCCAAGCTGAGCTGAGTACGAGGCACAAGTCACCTAACCTTACCAAACAATCACAGTTAACCTAACCGTCGTAGTTGCTATGTGCCGCGCTCCTCCTTGGTTCCGCTCAGCTGTTACCGGTACTAGGCCTATTGCCGCTCATTGTTAGTTTTTGGCGGCAAAAATTATACCGCTGAGAAGTTACCGGCATCAATTTGGCTATTTATGTTGGGTTCAGATAGGTACCCTGTGCTTCGCTCCGCCAGTACTCGGCTTGGCGCCGAATGGCTAGGCGCTGTAAATAGGAAACGTAATATATAAAATTGAGAGCATTCTCGTTATCTAAAACTTGTAAATCGACCCCTCCTATTGAAAATCCACCAACTGCGAAGTGCTAGTTCTGAAAATCGACTAACTGCAGAGTGCCTGTTCGGAAAACCCGCCAACTGCAAAGTGCTTGTTCTGATAACCCATCAACTCTAAAGTGCTTGATCCGAAAACCCCACCAACTACAGTGTCAGCGGATTGCAGTCAGTGGATTTTTAGAAAAAAAGCATTTCGCAGTTGGTGGGTTATCGGAAAGAGCACTTTGCAGTTGGTGGATTTTCCGGATGAGCAAGTCGCAGTTGGTGAGTTTTTATTAGGAGAGATCGTGTATGTCTAATGATTTACCATTGCACAAGCCGAAGAATAATATTGGTACGATTTTTTAATATATTGATTATGATAAAAAGCAATCAGCTTCGGAGTATCGGCGAAGGTTGACGGAATATCCCCGACCTGATTCCAACGTCCCAAACGTGGAAACGACTAGTCGCAGCTACTCTGGATCATTTTCATCGTCGCTGCACCGCCTCGCCACCAAGCAAAGGCTGTGATTGTGGGCTATCAACGAAGCAAGGTACAGCACGTGTCCTTGAGGAGCAAAGCCTTGGAGCTTTATGCTTGCCTGTAAAGTGGTGCGCTGCGCAAACTCACTGAACCGTTTAGGGACACCAACAATTACTGACCGTAGCACACCCTTTGCACTTCCTCGTCTCACTACGAGGCTAGAATAAATATCTTCAAAAAATATTCAAAAGCGCGCAAATTTTTTGGCACTTAACGAAAGCGTGGTGCCTATCCCGGGATGTAGGTGACTTACCCAGTGAACTCCAGCGACAAGGGTGTCAAAAAACAACCAAATAATTAAGAAATAAAAAGAAGTGATTTTTCACACGCTGCCTTGTTCAAAATGTATTAGGTTGGTTCTGAGCGTTCAAGCCCCCCTTGTATTACAATAGGAGCACGATTTGGACAAACCAAAGAAAAAAAATCTTAAGTTTTTGGCGAAAGAGCTTTCTGTTGGCGGCTGCATTTATTTGAGCGTTGCGAAAAGTAGTTCAAACTGAAAATCAAAGTATTTGACAATCATACCTAAATCAGTGGAGGACTACCCAAAGTCCGTGCTACTTGTGTCCGTAAATTCTTACGAGAAAATATCGTCCTTCTGCATAAAAAATTAAAAATATGAACAAATATTGTTGGAGTTTCCCGCGAGCAATATTAAGATCGCGGTTTCTTTGATTTTCTGAGATTGTAACTTTTGCGTTTGAGTACTTAAGATAGGCTTAGAGAACATGAAAATTACTTCAGTTCGCACTATTCTCTAAAAGTATTCAGCTTGACAATCTTAAGGGGCAGGTATTCTAGGGAAAAAAGCTGGATTACAAAAAAGGACATATGACATATGTATTTTTGAAAACTTTTAAGGTACGGTACAAGACAAATAATGTAGATTTACTTTTAAGCAATGTATTTTCCGCTCTCAGTTTTTTTTCGGCCTGGAAGAACGTGGAAAATTATAAAACATTTTGGACCATGTCCAACACAACAGCAGTACCTTACACTTTTTGGACACTTGACCCGTCGACCAAAAGGATTTTTTCGCGGGTTTATATCAAAGATAATTAGAGCGCGTATTTGTATTGAGATTAATAGGAAACAAGCAAGTAGAGGAAGTACGAGCATGAAGTAACTTTTATCAGTTCGTGGTAATATTGTGTATTTGTTTGCCCGTAAGTAGGAATATTATTTGCAGGTAAGACGGCCTTTCGGAGAGCAACCCAATTCCCCAAATCTTCCTTACATAACCTATCCCAACCGCAATGAAACCAAAGTGAAAAAACCACAAGGTCAGAACCAGTTCTTTTCGGAGCTCGGATCTCCTTTTATTTCCATGTTAACTTTGGAGCGAGTTCCTAAAAATGCCGATGGTGATCCTTGCATTCGCTTTACAAATCAAAATCACCTCCACAGTTTCGGTTCTGCGTCGGATGTTGTGATTTCCATCCGCGATAAAAAAAAATAAAAATAAAATGGGTGTCGCTATTGACCCGACATACATTAGTATAGGGAGACTTGAACGCACGTAACCAACAAAATGCATTTTAAATGGGAGGTAACTTGAACGCACGGAACCCAACCTAATACATTTTAAATGGGGCTGTCCGGTCAATATATTTTTACTACCAAATAATTATTTGGTTAAGGTTACTCTATGTGTGTAGTGACAACCAAAAATTAGTTAAGTTTATATAAATATATATATTCTGAGAGGGAAAATAGTTGTGTTGGTAATACTAATTTATTTTCATGGTTCCCAACACAGCTCTGAAGGCTTTACAAAACAAGCTAAACCAATTTCCCTAATTATTTACACCCCTAAACAAACAGCGATGGGGCTGACCTAAATAAACTTTTTCTTTATCGGTGACGTCGTTTTTACTTACTAACTTACCAATGTAAAAGGAAGATAGCTCGTTTGGGTGTGGAATATCTATTATTGCAATGCCTATTAATTTTCCCGAGATTACTTGTGATAGTCATCTAATATTACACTCATCTTGTTTTATTTAAAAAAAATTAGAGTAAGATCTGATGTGATCCATTCAATGCTTGTCGTTGATTCATCTCTCATTTTATTTTCAAATATGTCGCTCATAATTACTCTTATTTAAATTGATTTGGAATAAATTATTGAACCATCATTATGGGAGTACTCAACATTACGTACCACTGACTGACTAAAAATATTTTTACGAAACAATCCAGCTGCCCTTTATTTTGCCTTCAGAAAAATATTGATTTAGATCCCCTCCCCGCAAGAAAATTATCATAGCCACCTAAAACTTCTTTGGACATTAGACGAAAAAATATATATTTTTTTAAAATTATAGCTTTTTGTGTCGAACTACTAGCTGACTAATCAGCGGAAAGATCTCGTAAACTTCCCAGTGAATTCCTCCAGCAACGGATATCCTAAAAAGGACTTACCGCCGGTCGGTTATGAATCAGTGAAGAGTCCGGCTAAACGAATTTGCCGGCAGAGCCGTAAAGCTCTTCAAATATTGACGACTTCAGTGACGAACTTGTGTTTCATTCATGGCGAAAATTCCATTCATATGTCTCAGAGAAAGTCATGTCGGTACGCGAGAAAACACTAATATTAAGTAATTGCGGCGTTTTTCTCATTAATTAAGTTGTTTCATTAAAAATAATTAATTCGTGTCCGTTTTCAAACACCACTCATTTTCGAGGACCCACAAAGCGTGGATTTTCTCAGGCTTTCCCATGAATAAAGGTTATGCTTTAAATAGTAAAATAAAAATGGGAATTTTTCCGGATTTTTTGGCAATTTTTTGTAATTTTATTTTTGAAAATTATGTTTTGATAACCGTTGCTGACAAATGACTTGAGGAAATACAAATACCACCAGTCTTTGTTACACAGGAATTTATAAGACCCAATAATTTTTATTCATTTTGAAAAGTCACTTTTTCCCCTTATTCTAAGCTTTTAGATTTTTTAAAAATGCGACCAAGGTTGGGGATATTTAGCGAGAGGGAAGCCCCTGATCTAAAAACCCACTTAAAGTCACATTTCATTTTTTTCCCCTTAAGTAAAATAGATAGCTTTAAAAGTAATAAAAACATTAATAACAAATGTCGTGTTTTAAGGAATATCCATTTTTAACTACTTTCTGTGCTTCATTTTTGTTGAGCGTAACTTCTTTAAGAACAACAACTCACAATCAGTCACCAAATGTAAACACCGCGTGTTGGCAATATCTTTGGACGCCGAAGCAAATGCTTGGTAAATATTGGGCCGGACGTTTGTTTACCCTCCGCCAATTTTACAGCTTCAGAAAGTTTTTCTCGGCTAATTAGCTAACAAACGAGTTAATTAAGCGGCAAGGTACAATTTTATGGTCGATTAACTTTACGGATTACTTTGATTATTTTGGCGGCTTTATTGAAAGTGCACTTTGCATATTTACTAATGACTTTATCCTTTGTATTATCGATAAATAGACATAAAACAAATATTTTTTGATAAAAATTCCTTTTTTTCTGATCTTTTTTTTTAAGGGAAAGATAATTAAGATAACGTTTTAATTCAGAAAATTTCCCCCTTCTGGACGGGTTTCTCTCTTCTCAAATTTATGTGTATTTTAGCCTATTTTTTTTTCGTGAAAAACTAATCCGCAGGAAGCTGGTTAATACTTCCGCGTGTGGAGCTCAGGTAGTTTTTTTTTCCTTTAAAAATATAAATACTACCACGAAAAACACCTAAAAGGATTTATTATCGTTATTTCGAATTCCGTTCGATCTATCGAAAGTAATATTGTAGGCAACGTTCCTGTCTTAAAATTTCCCATGAGGTTGATTTTGTCTTTTCGATATCTCTCGAACAAGATACTACGGACCATTAAACAATCAAACCCTTTTCCCAAGAGGAAGAGGTGTACCGATCAGCTTTTATGAACTACAAAGACTACGTGCTCCCTCATATAAAGAAATCCACGAATGGTTGGTGGCTGGATTTGTGCGGAGTGTTAACTGTCAAAAAGAAAACGAACGACGGGCGTGCGGACAATCATACAGATGTTTGCTAGAAATCACCACTTTTCTTTCATATTTCGACGTTTATGGTAGCTTTATCTGTTTTTATCCCAAACTCAATTTTCTAAAGGCATGGTTACTGCTAAGGAACTTTGAAGAAACGAAAATATACCCGTGATTTTACATTGTGATTTTACATCTTATTCTGTGTTAAAGACTTAATGTTTTCTGAATGTCTCTCATTATTTTTTTTTCTTTTTTTTCTTTTTCTGAAAGTATGTATTTTGCATTCTATGGTGTCTTAACTTAGAATCCTTACATTTTCAAAAAAGATATCCTGACGACCAATAATATCTAAAAATAAGTGAGGTTAAATTTTTAAGTCCCCTTATTGCTTATATCTGGTCACTTGACAGTCCTTGAAGACATTATTTCGAAAAATCTTGCGTAAAAGTACCTCGTTAAAGTGCGGCATTGTCACCAATATTCCCCGGAAACCTCGTCTATTCGATAAAATGTAGTGGCTTCTGGAGGTACGGAAATTTGAAAAAGATGACAGTATAATCAGGCAACTTTCGGGGGATTTAAACATTAGTTTTATGACAACCCTGAGCGTGCATGTCACTGTTATCGACCCGACAGTTCTGCACCCAAGCCTAAATAATTGCGGTGGTCTTACGCGCGTTAAAGTCTCTCCGTACACACAGTAAAAACAAAACGCCCGTTTTGGGGAATGCTGTACCTATTTCGGGTGTGAAACCAAAATAGGGGTTGTTTATTTTTTCAGGTTAGGCCTATAATCAGCCATATCATTCAAAAGGTTTCGGCAAGAGATTTTCATCGATCGTTTCATTCCAAAAACAGGTATGGCATTCCCCACAGGGGTTTTGTTTTTACTGGGTATGAAAGCGTGCATGTCACTTTTATCCACCCGACAGTCCTGTAGTACCATAGCACTGCAGTGGTCTGCTTTGAAGTCTTGACATAAACCTACGCTCATCACTTACCATAAAAAGTATAAGCAGCCGATTCATCTCGGGCGTATTCCTTAAAAAATCCTTTGGTGTGCCTAGTGGGCTAGGGGATGAAAAATTCAGCAGTCACAAGTAAGCGAATCACTGAACACCAATAGCACTTCACACACACTGCACTAGTGCCGGCGGGCAGGTGGGCGGGCGGGCGGCCAGGGCGGATTAGAACATGCTCGTCTGAGAGCCGATGAAACAGTAAACTGAAACGCGTGGTAGCACGGCATGGGTAGCCCCTCGCCATCGCCGTCGCCTCCGCCACCGCCGCGGCTCGGGCGCCCAGGCGCCGGCCGCTCGCCACGGCGCGGCGGCCACTCCACCCGCGACCCACCCAGGATCTCGTCAAGGAGGGAGGGCGTTAGCTCCGCGGACAGCTAGGATATCGGAAATTCGTCTGCTGACCTAAAACTCTTCACCCGTTCACACTACACTCTAAATTTTTAAGGTTGCATTTTCAATGTTTTGGTTCACCCCCTACGACGTTAAGCCGAGCGGAGCGAGGCACAAGCTACGTACCCTAACCTAACTTAACTTAGGTTAACCTAATTGAACGGTCGCCAAGCCTGATGCCGCTTACTTCTCGGCGGCCCTAAATTGGCCGCCGAGAAGTAAGCGGCATGAGCTTGGCGACAGCCGAGCGGAGCGATAGCGAAGCGAGGCACAAGTGACTTACTAATCTTGGTAAACGGCATGGGGCTTGATTATGGTAGGTTAAGTTAAGTGGGATGCCTCATGCCTCGCTCCGATGTCGTTTCACTCGATTTGACGACGAAAGGTTGAACCAAAAGGTTAAAATTGCTGCCTTAAAAATAGAGTGTACCTAGACACTTTTGATCAATGAAAGGCTTTAGTAAATAATAATTCAAAAAAAAAGATTCTTGTTTTGGGGAGTCCTCTAGAGTTAAGGTTATGAAGATAAAACGGAACAAGAGCGCAATTAGGATATTTTGAAGATGTTCTTTTAAACAACCATATCGATCAAAAGGTCTTGTCGAGATCTCTGAGCTAATGTGGTCGTTGATTGGTTTATCTTATAATAGCCATATTGCGCTTTTTACCTCTTTTACCTCCATACCCAAAATAGGTATGGGACTACTTAAAACAAGAATTATCTTTTACTCGGTTAAGGGTATTCCTTTTTTGGGTTTTGAGGCTAAACGAGATTATGTCGAATAATACGTTAAGTTTTCATAGCAGATGTTTATTTCATATCATAGGGCCTAAGGGCTCGAGTAAGAGCTTTCATTGGTCGATTCGGCTGTTAGAAGTCTTTCTTGGAATCAAAACAAAGTAAGTTATGCCTGTTGTAGTTCCATACCTTACATACTGTAGATATGGGGCTACTACCCTAAATAAAACATGTTCTTTGCCAGAGACAGTGTTTTGATCTGGCGACCCACGAATACAATATGTTCGACCGTCTTTCGCGCGTTACGTTACAAACCTCCAAGTTCGCAGATTAATGTCATTACAGTACCCGCAAGAATGTATACATTTTTTTGGAGGGAGGGGGAGAAACTTCTTTTTCCCCCTGAAGCATTTCGTTTTTTGTACGTATAAGCACGATAGTTGTAGAAAGCACCAGGAAATGTTGTCAGGAATATTTGAAGTTAATCTGTGATAACGCATCGTGATTAAATACTGTGGGGTAAATCATGAGACTAAGTCTTATGGGTAAATAAACGAGTATGTCTTTATACATGGAAGGCATCAACGCATACGTATGATTCACCTACACGATTCATGCCAAATAGTGCACTTGTCAGGTACGGTGTACTGTTCTGTGGACTAGCGCATTTTCACGCGACAAGACTTCAACGCACGAGAGACAACCACAACGTATTTGGGTGGAAGAGATTTCAACGCACGTTTACACTACAATGTATTTTAATGGAAGAATTAGACGGGATTTTACGGAGAGATTTCGACGCTAGTGTAAGGTGCGAGTTACGAGCCCCTGAGGATTTTCGGAAATGGCGATGCAACCAGCTCGACACGAGTACCATGCGTGTTGCCTATTACTCGCGGAAATACCATCTTCTCAGCCCGTAGTAGGCAACACGCACGGCATCCGTGTCGAGGGGGTTGTATTATCATTTCAGAAATTACTCAGGTGCTCATAATCCGCTCGCTAGAGTACGTGTTTAAGGTAGTAGAAGCGACCTAGGTCGAGTGATCAGAATCGCTTAAAAATTGTGTGGCATCCTTTTCAGGACACGCCGAATCCATTTTTCACAAGAAAACCCACTGACACCGAACTCTATTTTGAAATAAACCGTATTAAATTATACATTGATCTTATGGGAAAACGCACATTAATTGCTTTTATGTGATTTTTCAGGTTTACTCTGTTTGAGTGATCAGAATTTCCTTGAAAACAAAACTTAAGCTCTTTTCCAGGCGGAAAACAAAGATAAAAAAATAAAATGTGTGTGTCACCGACCAAATAACAATAACTAGCTTTAAAAAGCTTGTTTTAGCCATATTTTCTTAAAATTTGCGTTATGCGTGTTTTTGGAGATCGAGAACTCGTCCGCGAGCAAGAGAGAGTGAATTTTTATGACCTTAAATGATAACACTGTGCAACAAAATTTGGGTCATGTCTTGTCCTTGGGGTTTTGACTGTCAGACTTTATTCGTTGGTTATCAAAACCACCGAAACGGCCTTTTTTCCGCTGTTAAAATTCGTTTGGGGTCGGGAGAATTTTTTTTCTGAAAAGTGAGCTTTATCGATGCGAAAAGGTACAAAAAGGTTTAATTCAACCGGGACGCCACCTACGCAACGTTTTTGGTTTGCAACTTTTTTAGGGCTGTAGATGGGACCCACCGAAT
>Ga0058701_10005245_pt1 | contig 10717 bp, 6 predicted proteins | sample AgamicOrMae_FD_97039 | JGI IMG/M metagenome (GOLD analysis project Ga0058701, IMG submission 97039) | Agave microbial communities from Guanajuato, Mexico - Or.Ma.e | ecosystem: Host-associated > Plants > Phyllosphere > Phylloplane/Leaf | place: Guanajuato, Mexico | collected 2012-06-04 | reverse complement strand
TGCGTAACATATCAGATGTTAAGCTGATAAGAACAGATACTACACTTTGATCTTAGCCATAAGGCCGAGAAGCGATGCCGATGTGAGGCCAGAAATTTTATTTAAGGGAGCCGTCTCGCTAACTTTACAGCGAAGTTCGGAGGGGAGCGTCGACGATTACTAGTCATGCCACCTCTAGAAAGTCACGCGAACCAAGCAAGCCCACAGCAAGGCCGCGATTAGGTCACGTGACCACGGCAGAGTAACTGCGTTGCTGCTGCTACCCTACAATGTTCCTAAAAACGTTTTCAATTCCGCATAAGAATGTAATGTAAATTGTCACGCGATTAAACATTGCAGCCCATTGAAAGGAGAATTCTAGACATATAATTAAATTTACGAACAGGTGCCTTGAAAAGAATTGTATTATAAAGAAAACATACAAGTGTCTTGTTAGATTTTTATTGAGTATGAAATTTAAAAATGTAAATCAAATGGGAACGAGAGTCGGCAATAGCCAATGTTTTGGTTCAAAGATCCTGTGATATATTAGAAATAATTCCAAAATAAAATATGTGAAAATGAGAGCCTATGACACAAAGTCAAACAAAAGATTGACATGTCAAAAGCTTGGCTTGGCTTCCTTGTAAATCATATCCTTAAGAAAGATGCAAAGTTAAGAAGATTTGAGGCTTGAAGGTGGTACTTTAGAGGGTACACAATAACTGCTGATTGACTACCCGAGAGAGTTCATTTTTATTAACATGGGATCTCAGCCTTCCCCTGCCTCTGTCTTATCTCAAACTAAAGATTCCTAGAAGTCTAATGTTCTTAAAATAATAGTTTATACTATCATCCTGAAAGTATCCCTACGGTTATGTAAAGAAAATTAAGTGCCGCAGTGCTGAAGCGCTTGCTGTACAGTGGGCCACAGAAGTCATGACCCTTCGTTCCATAAGAAATACATGGAATCAGGGGTCATGACTTTTGTGGCCCACTGTACTCAGGTGTCAACTGTGTCAGTTCCATTTACCCCACACATGAGATACTATAACTTTGCTCATCTGTGACTGTGACGACTGTACCTCCAGAATGCACCTCCCTGAAGTTAGCTGGGTGCTACCCTGCCACAGAGTGCCAGACTGACATATGCACTAATCTGAAATATACACTTTTAATACTGTACGCTAAAATGTCCAATATGACAATACTTTTCTTATCAGAAAGATTTAAAAAAAAAAAGATTGCTGGTGTAATGTTGCAAAAAATCATTATCCTAATTAAGTTTCAATTATCTGTACTAGTGCATTAAGAGTTGTGTACAACAAATAAGTCCAAACACTCCAAAAACAAACAAAAAAAAACAAAAAACAATGAAATTATAAATAGGACCTTATCTCTAGCACCACAAATCTAATAGAACATTAGTCAAGCTGATTTAAGAACATTTCATCATAAACTGATTTAGGAATATTAAACCTGCTTTCTATACAATGGTTCTACAGTCTCCAAATCAATATTGCTGCTGACAGCTAATCTGAAAATAGGCTAGGAAGACTTATCAAGTCAGATGTAACAACACTTGCCACAATAATTTTGGCACATGTAAATATGGAATATCCCAGAGATATGGAACTCATCAAAGAAACATGATCAGATTTCCTAACACCTCATCAACAGTATAAAATTATTCCGGGACAGCGCGAACGCAGTCCCGACTACCAAAAATTATACTCCCGAGGTATCCGCATTTGGGATACTCGCAGGGGTCAGCCCAACCGAAGTGCAATGGAAAGGCCTCGCCCTGGAGGAACCGCCTTCATGATCACGGTTAACCCCTGAGCCAGGTAAGTATGCCGAAGGATCGCGCGATTTTTGTTATAAACCTAGCTAACTGTCGGGCTATTCGTGAGAAGAAACCACCAATTTATGTGCCCGTCCCTTGTAGATACCTACCAAGACACCCATACAAAGAATCATTTTACGAGGGACATCGCTAATATCGATACTTCTCAATATTTCGAGTAAATTTAGAGATAAATTCAATTAAATTCGAGGTATATAGAACCGTATGATAGCGCCATCTATTTAATGGCTGCGAAGCGCGCAGCAATACCACCTCCTGTACATAGTAGCCGACGGGCAAGAAGTATCCACAAAATATTGTTCCCACACCACAGCGATAGTTCTTTTGGCGAATGAAAATGATGAACATACCTTGATTTTTAAGGCTGGGGATTTGGTTTATCCTGGAATGAAGGTGGCTCAAATCAGCTCCAGTGTAGGTGTATTTCCGTAACGCCGATTCCATCACTCCAAATATTGCCTGTGCAAACATATACCCTTCTATTAAAACCAATGCACATGACCAAACAAGAAAAAATAAAGGAAAAGCTTGAAAAAATAAGGCAGAATTTTAACAACTTACATAATTGCTTTAGAACTCACAGGACATCTTATTTAATAAAATATTTCCAAAGTATAAAATAAAAAAAAGGATATAGATTGATTCAATACTTTGGAAAGGAATGAGCACTATGCAGGCAAAGCATCTGCCTTAATTATGAAAATTATTGACAGACCAAAAAAGCTTATTTATGCAGATGCAACTATTAGGAACCTTCAATATCACTAAGCAAGCAGAGATAAACTGTGCCATTTCCAAATGACAACACCTACTGTAAAAGAATGACCAGTTCCTTGCTACTGGTGGACTACCCTAGAGTCCTGGAAGACTCATGTCCTCCCTCAAAGATAAAATTCATATTTGATGTACAGTACAGACAAGTTAGGATTATATAATTCTTTTTTCAAGAGAGCAGTTCATAATGCCTTTATGTTCACAAGAAAGTTATTTTTAATTTTTCTGTCCAACAAATCTAACAGTACAAAGATGTTTATGTAGACTGACAATGTTTATTCCCCTGGTAAATTGTGTACTTCTATGTGCCAGTCTCAGAAGCTGAGGTACAGAAAAGGAACTTTCAGCAAACTTGAAGGCCTGAGAAACTACTAAATTTTAAAAGCGTTGTCACTTTCAATTTAAATAAACAACTACTGACTTAGTTGATCCAAAACCTTTCAGTTCCCTCTGACTCTTTTCTCCCTCTCTCTTCATTTTCCTCCCTAATTCTCTTCCTTTTTAACAGCTGTTAACATCAACATCTTGATTTAAATTGAATTCTCCTTTTAATTTATTAGTCAAAAGAGCTCTGTTTGGTACCAGAAAATGGTGCAAATACTAAAGATTAACTGCACATTAAAATGTGATAGACAACAATGTACAGAAGTATTACCACAGCAAACAACTTGCCTAATGACAAAGAGATTAGACCGTTGGCTGTTTCTGCAATCTGTAGCTGACCAATGAGCAAGTTGACAGTATTTTTGTGTTCCATTGAAGATTTAAGTGCAGAGTGTGAGGTGAAAACATAGCAGAAGGCAGCAGTTGGTCTCAGACCAGCTCTGGAAGAATACGGTACTGTTGAAGAGCAAGATAGTACAAAATGTGAAGGACATCAGGCAATATTGTGTTGTTATATGGTGAGAGAGAGAGAGAAAAAGATGTATCTAAACAACTGGGGAGTAGCAAACAGAATGAATCAAGCATGTCTATATGAACTAATATGTCCACTAACGAGTCCTGCCGCCATTCTCAGGAGGACCCAAAAACTCGTCGGTAGAACACTCAATGTAACTGCTTGTTACTGTGATCCGATATGAAAACAAGTGCATAGAGTGTCTTACATGAATTGAAATGAAATAAATTATCGTCGTGAACAAAATAAAAGCTTGCGATGATGTCAAACAGAGGCTAGCTCTGAAAACTTATTACCATCGCCAGAGAAGCAAGTAGTCACCTGTTTGTAAAGACGTTATTGTTGATTACTATCATGACTGCTGTAATTAGCACAATCTACGCTTTGAGACAACACGGGGGAATGTGCAATGAACTCACTTTGACACTGTTTGGCGACGGTAACTCCAGTGTGCTCCAGCTTGATTCCCGAGCCCGATACATCCATATCGATACACTTGCTCATATATTAAGTCGTCACAAGCCAAATCCATAATATTTGTCACATTTGTTGACAAGACACTTCTTCAACTCCGCAATCGAACACTTACACAATCACAACCTGATCACAACACAACACAAAACAACGATATAAACACAAGGATTTGCAAGGATTTCTCCTGTTCCAAACACAACCCGACCGACCCAACACTGCAACCAAAGACTGAAGCCAATTCCCCCACTCCCTGCAATGCACTCACGTCTCACGTCTTCGTCTTCGCTGGCAGGTCGCAGGTGTGGAACACGGCGTTGTCGGGTTGCCGCCGAAGCGCGCCGAAACATGACCCAGCATCACCCAGCATTCTGATTGGTCGAGAGCCGAGGCGGGCACATTAGAGAGACTAGATTTAGTCTCTCTAAAAGCCCTCTTACAATTGGAGTTACAAATGCGGATCGAGGTTTTGAACAGAGTCGTATAAACCCTCGGTAGGTTTATAGGTCTTTAGTTTTAAACGGCGGAGTTAGTTAAAATTACAGTGATAATTTTGAATTTTTAGAGGCTATAAATTAATCAAATCAAAACATTCCATGTCCCTTTGTAGAACGGCCTTCACAACATCGGTGGTGCGCAACAGGTCTTGCTAAAGACAGGATCTGTAGGTCTTGCCCAGGCGAGAGAGGGAGTAGTGGTAGTAGTTTTTAGGGAGTAAAATTGCTGTGGTCTGCTGTTTTGAAGTCATGTGCTAAAGTACCGGTACTTTAGACTTTGTTTGCCACCTCGGCGAACCTCAAATTTTATTACTTCTAGCATGACGCACTGTGTCATAAACCCTTGATGTTGGTATTAAACGAAGCAAAGAGATCTAAAAACCACGAAACGAGTATTTTTACTTTCTTACACTGGTACAGTAACACCCGCAAGATTCCGGGGACCGGAAAAATTCTGTTATGGATAGGATTCCGTCATAACTGGGTCCGTTTTTCAGATAAGAAGTTAATAATCGGAGTTCGATTTTTCAAAGAAAAATCCAGAAAAATTGGGTCCATTACAAGCGGGGAGTGAGGGAGAAAGGCGATAAGATACTTGGGATGAAAGGTAGACAGATAAGAAAACACGAGGGGGTGCAGGTATATAAGCGGACAGAAACTAAGCGGACTATCACGGACAAAATAACAGTAAATAATACCTAATAAAGAAAATATTTTTCTAAAGAAAATACAACAAAAAACAATAACAAAAAAAACGGAAATAGGGAAAACCAGAAAAAAGAACAAACATCCTAAAGAAGTGGGGACTGTGCAAGGAAGCTTTTTCTGCTCATTTTCCTCCTTGGACTCCGAGTGTTAATATGTAAAGTCAGACCAAAACCCGTTAGCGGAAACAGTAGAGAATGACCCGGGATCTTAGAAAGGGTCAGGAAAGGGTCACCCCGGTCACCAGCCTTTTTAAAGAGCAGTACCACAAAAAGCTAATCCCCCCTTCGTCCTAGGGTGGGGTCCCATTTCCAGGAATGTTACCATCTCTGGCCCTTACCTGGCGACAAGTGAGCAGGACTCACCTGCTGGTGACGAAAATCATTTTGCAGAGGCGAGCGCTTACCTGCTTTTCTATTTTTTCATCAGTTTTGTGGTCAGTAGAGAAGGGAAAATTACCATAAGCTCATCAGTTAGAGCACCCATTTTTTTAAACCTCTAAGGGAAAATCGCTTCAGTATCTTTTTAGCTATCGCTGCAAACTTCTGCAAGTGATGCTACACGTTGATCGTGTCGGTGTACGGTAGCTAAAAACGTTTGCATAATGGGAGATGATACTGGTATGTCAAACATTAGGTACTGGTACTTAGCCTTACGGTGATTCACAATTTTAAGTCATCGTTAAGATGTCGCGGAGGAATGCAATAGCCCCTCCTCCTTGGTGTCTGTTCCTTCAATCCCCGCGAAGGATATTTCGGGAAATTATTCCTTTTATTAATTACAAGACATTACAGAAAGTCCAAACATTCTTGATTAATTGACAATAAAACGAAGAGATCGAACATCCGCGCGATAACGTAGATTCAGAGGGGGTGGGTGTCGAGCCCCACAACCCAACAAATTTGAGCCCCCTAGAGAATCGTCCAGAACTGACTGAGACAAATATGGGGGTTAGGGGAGGACCTTCGCTTGAACCATTAAGAAATCAAATGTTTTATCCGATGATTTTGCAGCACGACTCGACAATCTGCCTGACAAGCAAGGGTGAAAGATGCTCCGACCGAAGATATTTTAACATCCGAACCATGAACGATCAAAATACCCGCATATTTACGACGGTATTGATGGGTTTTAAAGGAGATGTCAAAAGCTCTCGCAGGTATTCGTAACATAAGGAAAGCGCACGTTATTTGGAAATTCACCATCTGTGTAGGTAGGCAACCCGCACAACGGCTCCGTTTGAAAAAAGGAACTGGGTCAGCGGAACGTACCGCAACAGTGCCCTTGACATAAATTTAAACTTTGCGTGGCTGCACATTTTTAGGTAAAAAATGAAAAAGGCAACCAAGGGCAGATTGCCAAACGTAGAAAAATCGTGGAATGGGATGAAAAGCTGAAAATATGTCCTTGCGAAGAAGCGACGCATTACAAGAACTTTTGGACGCACGAGTCGTCGCGTTGCAGGGTCCAACTTGCGGGATGTTGAAATGATTGGAAGTAACTTCAAATAAATGAATATTTTAAGACTAACGAAAAAATGTATTTTGCTTCATAGCATCAATCCATTTAGCTGCGTTTCCCAACTACAAATCTACATAGGCAGAGACAAATTCTGTGACAGTTAAGACCAAAACCTAGAATTGGCAAGTTTAAAAATATTCGTGTAACAGTGCCAACACATTTAGCTCAACAACATTCAAGGTTGCTACGTAAACAGAAAAAATGCCTCTAGATTGGCTGAAAATGTGACATTGCGGAGTTTACCCACAATATCAACGAAGCGTAAATCATGACAAATTATCAAACCCTGAATAAAAAGTCGAGGAAGCGAGACATTTTCCACAATTTGTAAATGCAAAATATAATGTTTTAGGTCCTTAAATAAGGAACGTGTAAGCAGCCCTTATACCCGGCAAATCCACCCCCCTGTCACAGTACACCATGGTTTCATAACAAATCGATCCTTTCGAGGGAGAATGTTGTAAACTTGAAGCCGATCGCGAAATCGTCCCAGGCAAAGTCCAAAGCATCTAGTCCTCCAGTGAATCAAACCGGTAATATTAAAAGAAAGAAATAAGAAAAAAGTTACATGGCTGATATTATTCAAAACTCAAGTCCATCTAAAACGCCGATCTTTTTTATTGACTGAACAGAAATTCAGAAGCAAATCTTGTAATTAAATGACATTTTGCCTTTCGTTGATTTCGGACTAATAATAAACAATTAATACAAGTGAATGGTTTTCCAACAACTCTTTTGCCTACAGGGATACGCGATCAGGTCGATGCTATCTACAAAGACGTTTTTAGGATTCGAAAGAAAAAAACCCTACAAATCTACCTAAAAAGTTGCTTTGAAATGCCAGCAACTCAGGTTGGCGGGTTACGTAACTAGACTTAAAAGGTTAATAAATACTCTTAAAATTATTCTCTCTTTTCGGAAATATAGACTTTCAAAGTTGTGGCGGGCGAAGGTGCGAAAAGGCAGTGCAGCGGTGGGTGGAAGCAGATAAGTCCGCTCCGCATGACGTAATACTTGAGTTTATGGCGTCCCGCACTGACTTTCACTACTATAATTGTTATAGTAGCTAGTCTGTTAGTGTTCAACCTAATCGGAAATGTCCACTCCTTGAATCTAGGAGCACAGATCACTACCGAAAAGGCGACTTAGAGCAGGCTGAAGATGGAGAGAAAGGAGGAAAAAATGCTGCCGGTGAATGAAATCATCACCGACGAACAAGCACCACCGAATACCGGACCGACAGGTCTACCACAAATCTTTATAAACTTCTCTTATAAAAGCAACCGATTAGGTTAGGATGCAGTGCAGAGCCAAAGTACGCATTAATTCTGGAAGAGCGTTCGCGTGAACTCTATGTAGTCCATGGCACCAGGAACCGGTTTTTCGGTGTTGGGGTCCACGTACGGCTTCATCCTTGCCACGCAGTACTCCGCCATTTCTTTCGTAAGATTCTGAAACACAAGCAAAAGTTTGGGTATGAAAAAGTGGACGCACTCATACCTAAAACATTCCTGAAATCGAACTATCTGAACTGTTTCAGGCAAGAATTATCGGGCGAGCCCGCACGACTACTGTCCTGCGTTCATTTTTAAAATGTCTGCACACGTTTTGAAGAACTGGTCAAATGCGTGAGGGATTGCTCATGAGTAAAGCAACCTTGTTATGCTTCGTTTCCAATTTTACGAAATGAAGTTGAGAGTTCGAGTAAAAAGCCTACCGCACTGATGTTGAGATTACGTAAGAGGACGTAGTTCAAAGGCAGAAAAAAACAAAAACAGAACAAGGGGTGATTCGGGGCCGAGGAGGTATTTCTATAGAAAGCAGAGTTATCGTCTGCGGCTCGGTTTTATTACATTCTATTTCTTTGATTAATAAGAAATGAATGACGATGACTGCCAAGATTCACCACCACCTTGCCATCATGAGATTATTTTACGTAGACTCCAGAAGTTCGAAGTTACTATCCGACCTGTATATTTGAAGCGACGACAGCAAGTACACATACCGACTCACGAAAAACTACACAGCCCGTCTCCGAAAGAAACCATGGAAAATGGCGATTCTAAGTTGGAAAATTACTGCTTGAAATAATCAAAGATACAAGAGTTTCTCGTGGCTATATCCGAGTCAAAATGAAAGCATTGCTGAGGATTGACGAACATCATGGCAAATTTCTTCGTTTGCAGAAAAGTTTTTCAGTACCATAAGTAAAAAAGCTGATTTCCTAAAAGTAAAAGCTCACCGCGTAAAGTTCATCCTTGGTGACATAGGGACGATCGCCCGCTGTGATTGCTCGGAACGCATTTTCGATTTCCTCAGAACTCTGGACGTTCTCGGTTTCTTTGCTAATCATAAACGCCATGTACTCCTGGAGGGAAACGTAACCATCTCGGTTCGGGTCGACCACATCTGCAAAACAAAAAACAGCTTCAATCAGGAGAGGTAAGACCAGTTGAGGTTAGGTTTGGGCATTGCTATGCAAGGAGACGGAGGACTCTAGCCTACGCGGTTGTGTATCTTTAATATTCAAAATTTAACGAAAGCTTAAACCAGGATGGGACACAAGAGGTGTCAAAGAGTATCGACTTTGGAGTATGGACCTGTCAAGTCAGACTCTTCAAGCGAGAGGAACAAGAGCTCGCTGGTCAGGTTTCTCCCTGAACTTGAGTCGAGTAACCGTTCTTTCGAAATATTGCTAGCGAGGAGGGTTGAGGGTTTGGTTGTTCTTGCTCCGATATTTGGGCCCTCGCTCTCTCGACTGAAACTTACTGAGGATATCTTCGAACTCAGGATCCGGTTGTCCCTCCTCGACCATCGGTAGATCATACCCAAGCGCTCGCAAGCACGATTTGAACTCCTGCTGGTTCAGCCTGCCGCTCTTATCCTTGTCGAAATGTTTGAACATCATGGAGAATTCTTTGAGGGCGTCTTCGCTCACGCCGGACTGGTTTCTCGCCTGAATCTGCTGTTCCAGGTTGTGCTGCATTCTCATACCGAGCTGATCCAGCTGGTCCCATTGTTGAGCTAGACCGACCTATGAACACACACAAAAAGTATGAAAAATCGACAACAGGAAGGTTTACTCGGTTCACTCTCAACATCTCCTCGCGGTAGGAGAGCCACGAAAAGAAGCCTACGTCGGTAATAAATGAACAAAGGCTTGTCAATTGATCACGAAACCGGCTTGGCTCGAGGTCACGAGACAAGGAGTCGACACTCTTGCTCGATCGAGATTTATTAGGACACATTATTCGAATACTTACTGTACTGTGCTCCGTGTAGCGGTTATCCAAAATAAGATGTTCCTCTAAAATAGCACCGAGATCTTCGATCTTCTTGAGATCCGATCTGAAGGCACGAACTTCCGTTGCTTTGCGCTGAAAATAAAGTATGAACGTTATTATTTCACAAAAACAAATGATACTAGAATAGCGGCATGAAAATGCTTACTTTAGTTGCTTCAAGCTGCTGCTCTAGGGATCCCGAACCTTCCATCATGGACGTCCTGCGAACGGAAAATCATGTCAGTAAAACAGGGAGACAAGACGCATGAAAACAACTATATATTTACAAAGTTAAGTGTAAAGCAAAACACGGACGTCAACGCAGACGATTCCGAAGGCAATGTTAAAGGATTAGTATATACAAGACTGCCTTAAAAAGGAGCAAAGTAGTAGCATTACTGAACCACCAAAACCTCGTCCTTCATTCTACTGTACTAGCAGTCCAAAAGGTATTGTCCGGTTCAGGTCGCGCTGGAAGGCTCCGCCTTATGGGGAAATAAATTGGCCACCGCCTTGTTGCATGACCAGAACTGGACAATACCTTTGGGACTGCTAATACATCATGATTCTTTGTTTTCGGCGGTAAGGTTTAGCTATTGTCTTCTTCTTAGGAGAGTGTAAGAGTTCGTGCATGACACTATAGTCGGCCCAGCCTTAGAATGGATATGGTGGCTGTCCCTGTGGCGGTGACCAGATCGGTGTCCACTGGAGTAGTATTTCT
>Ga0058701_10005244_pt1 | contig 10718 bp, 11 predicted proteins | sample AgamicOrMae_FD_97039 | JGI IMG/M metagenome (GOLD analysis project Ga0058701, IMG submission 97039) | Agave microbial communities from Guanajuato, Mexico - Or.Ma.e | ecosystem: Host-associated > Plants > Phyllosphere > Phylloplane/Leaf | place: Guanajuato, Mexico | collected 2012-06-04 | reverse complement strand
TGATATAATATCCCTTTTAGTTATGTCCGAAACTCATTTCCCGCGTATAACGTTTTCCCGCCTAGAACGCTCTCGCGGGCCGGTCCCTTCAAGAGCGTTATATTCGGGTTTCACTGTATTTTATTACCATTTGTTTATTTTTCGGCCTATTTCCACTTTGAGGGATGGGAAATGAAGGGCAAACTTACAAAAAAAAATGCATTTACTGCCCTCAAAAACGCAAATTGGTAAAAGATTGGGAAAATTGCAAGCAAAATTCACATTGGCTGAAATGGGAGCACCTTACCAGTTTTAGGATGATCTCACCTAAAACTGGTCTTTTATGATATGTGGCCCGGAGCAATATTCCACTGTACCGCACTAATTTCATCATGGACACCAATTTTAGCAATTTATTTGTTGCACTTACCATTCTGTTTTCTAAGTCCTTCATGACGCACTTTATTAGAAGATTCATTCTGTCCACGCCCTTTTTATTGGGTGCGACGAATCCAGGCATGTTGGGTAGCTCAGATAAAAAGCGGTTGGATATGGCTAATCGGCCCATGTGAAGGTGCATCAGGTACAGGAAGTACTCCTTCTTGTACTCTTTGCACCTGTGCGCCTGGTTGACGAGCTGGAAGACGCAGAGGAAGGCATTGTTTACCATTAGCTTTTGTCGTGTTTTTAACTGCGAGACTTACCGCAACGGTTGATTTGCGATTATCCGACTTGGAAAGCGTGATATCGCAATACTGCGATATTCCCGTAAGCGGCGCAGCCTTCTTTTTCTTCTCTTCCTCCATTTGATAAATATCTCGGAGAGATTCGAATAAAATATCTCCGGCGGAGGGACCGATGCAGCCCTCGATGGACCCGATAGCCTAAGTGGAACAAGTAAAAAGAACGGTCCAACACAAAATGTTCAGGTATGCTAAACGGTATGGGTTGAATTTTCTACCTTTTGTTCCACCTTCCGTCTCAAAGAAATGCAGAGCGAGACACCTAAATAATAGGCTCTAGGCTTTGTGACGAGCGGGCGGCAGAAAAGTGAGGCAAAAAGGGTAATTTCGAACAGAGCAAAGCACAAGGCTTTTTTCGTGATCAAATCTGGTACTTAATGTAGGGAAACGTGACTTAACCATAATGGTTTGGTCAATCCTTGTAAAGTAATGGAAGATTGAACCATGGTGGAACACAGAGGTGGAAAGCCTATCTTACCTAGATACAATGAAACGATCCAAGGATTTACCGTGTTGAACATCTCCTTGAAAAACGGAGGCTGCGATCGTTTCCGGTTTGCTCTTGATGCCGATACAGCCGCCTTTTCGAACTCACCCGAATACCAAGAAGCCATGGACTGGAGCATCTGGACGCGACAGCTATTTTGGTCATTCGCCTGTCAGTCAACGACAAAAATTACGATTAATACTGTTTCCGTGGCTAACTTCTGTAAATGGTCGATGCAAAAAAAAGAAAACTTTGAAAAGCACAGCTAAAATTATGCTGTGATTTATGTAGAAATTATGCGTGAATGAAAACAACGGTCATCTTATAAGTGTCCTACAGTATGTGAGCTGCCGTAGTGAGACTTATCCGTAGTGTCTTCCTTTGTCCTCTTGAATCCAGCATTCTGCACCTTATAAATCATGAAGTGACAAAAATAAATCTTACTTGCTGCAGCTCTGTCAGTGCCTCTCTGTAGCGTCCAAGTCTGATGAGCGCCGCTGCTCGTGTTATGTAGGGGCTCTTGTTCCCCTCATCCAGTTCGATGGCAGTGTCCGATACCAGGAGAGCTGTGGGAAGTCACATTACTGGTTAATAGGGAGATATTCAGCTCGAAGATCGAGCAATGGGCCCGAATAATTGTTCACAGTAAAAACAAAACACCCATTTCAGGGAATGCTGAAGGCCTACCTGTTTTGGGTGCGTGAAACTAAAACGGGGGTAGTGCGTATTTTGGTAATTTTCCAAGATAGACCTGTGTTCGGCAATATCATTTAAAAGTCCCCAGTGAGAGCTTTCCATTGATGTGGCTGACAAGTGAGCATATGTCTGTCTCTAAAAATAACCAAACTATGTACCACCCACGTTTTATTTTTACTCACAAAACAGGTATATTGAACAGTGATCGCAGTAGCCTTTTGCGCCTGCACACCTATGCACTTTGTGCGACTAGAGCAGTTGATGCTGACAAAGCTTTATTAAGGTCTTTGACCGAGATTCGTCAAATTTGAGTCAGTCGCAAATTAGATCTCGAACAGCTAAGTTCGCGCGTGTAAAGTGGTGCGAGTAGTGAGACATTGCCAAAATGTAGCCCTCAGTGTTTTACTCCCATACACCCCGAAACCCCCAAGACAGACGATGTCATTAACAGCAACTGAAAGACAAACCACCCGTTTCAGGGTGTTCTTTTTTCTGTATTGGCTAAACGAAGTTGCCAACATCGGCGTGCACTACTTTGCTTGTGCCAAAACTCAATCTTAGCTGTTGGGTTGGGGTTGCATTACCTCTTGCATTCTACTTTCGTCGCCGGCCTTGATGCCGACGCAAAGTGCCAGGCTTGGACATAGCGGGGCTAGATTCAGGAGCCTTACATAGCCTAACCTTCATGGTTATGTGTCGTTATCCTTATAATGAAATGAAACGTTGCACCTGGGTAGAACACAAGAGGTAAAAAGTACAACTTTGAAAACTTAGTGAGTTACGGGGGCACGTAATTTGATGCTATCCACTGATTTAAGGTGTAATCCTGAAAGATGTGTACTGTAAGAGCCCATTTCATAAACGACCGTATAAGAACGCACCTGGAGTAACGACAAAATTTGCCGCAGCAGGTCCCCTGACTTTGAATAAGGTGTTGAAAACTGAGATAGCGAAGGCTACCGTTAACATACTGTATGTCGCGATAGCTGCGCGCGATATCATCGTTATGGATCGTCTAGCGGCAGCTACAGCGTTAAGAGTAGAGCGCGCGCAATGATCAATTTCTTGCCGAGACTCTTCGCAAGATTTACTAGAATCCTCATATACTCCGCAGTAACATTTCACTCTCCTTCCCCCCAATTTTCTTTTTTCCCCCATCTCACCTTGCCGGTATTGCTCCTTGTGGTACAGCACCTCAGCCATTTGGGTGAAGACCTTGCTTCCGTTAGGAATATTTTCCTCCTCGGTATTTATCATCAACTTCTTCTTCGTCATCTTATCTTCTTGGTCCACAGCTTGGCTAACCACCCCGCGTTTCTCCTTGGTGAAAACCAAAGCTGAAACCGTGCCAGAAAACCGGCATTGAGCTTGGGTATGTTATTCTTAATGCTCGACTCGGAAAAATAGTGCTTCTGCTCGCTGATTGAGTAAATATTCCTAAACCAATTATGCTAATAAGTGCATAAAATCAACACCTAAAAGAGAACCATTGTGGGTGCAATAAAGTTCAACAATTTGTGAGGCATTAGTGAAGTTTATATTCGATTAAAAAGACCTACAGTATTTTACAGTGTAATGAAAACAATTGTAGTTTTAAAGACCTTAAAAAAAAGATTGTTTTTTTAACATTATGTTTCAGTCTATGACACAATTTTGAGCTTCAATTTAAACTCGAACAACTGTTTCGAGAAAATTATTTACTGCTCTTTGTGTATATCAAAAGGGTGCAGCCAGAAATCTTTTTGCAAGATCGCGATTGGCCCGGCGCCGCACGGTTCGTTCCTAAAGTCCCTAAAATACCAATAATTGCCAAAAATTACGAAAAGTGGGCGGGCATTGTACATTACAATGCAGTATGATTATTTTTTTTTTCTCCAAGCTTGTCCAGTCCCAAGGAGATATTGAAAATTCACCCTGTACCGTACATATGTAACACGCAATCCGTAAATATGGCCAGCAGGTCTCAGCTTATTTTTGCTATTGACAAGCGGGAACAGCTCAGGAGTCACCGTATGGAGGGGAAGGAGATGCCCGCTGCGCGAGACGCAGATTTCCTGTCCACTCACAATCAGAGAGATAGTTGCGTGTATGTTGTGTCCTGGCCTACTTTAACTCTCAAAGACATTGTTTCTTTCAAGGTTTCTGAAGCGAGAAAATGGTAAGAGCCACGTCAAAATACAATACAAATACACTTTGTTGGGCACTCCCTGCGATTTCTAGTCGGGAGTATGGACATCTTTGCTTTACACTACTATTTTTTTGTTGTTTCTTCGATTACAACCTTAGAAAAGATTTTCCATGCAGGTGCAAAATAAAATAAGATCTATCCTACTTTTTTGTTTTTAATTATCAAAGAGTAAAACGTTGATTAGTTGAACGAAATTTCGAATATTTCGATGTAGATTGAACCCCTAAGACGACAGCCGATTTCCTTTTTCCTCTAAAATATGATGCTTAGAATCATCAAGAATCGCACAAGGCCCAGGTCAATTCTAAAAGAAGAATTTTTAAAAAAAGGGGAAAAAAGAAGAAACTGTACCGTAGTATGATGCCGATTATTACCTTTTTTATTGCACTCAAATGCGGTTATTGGCCATACGCAATTCTACGGACTGTTCCTACACGTCGGATTCCAACATATAAACTCATTGCTGCGATATTCGTATATCTCCTGCTGGATGTCTTAAATACAAGCTTATCTTGTTCTTTCTTCGTCAGCTTAAAGCAGTCTCAATCCACCAGCTGCGGGTGTTCGAGGGTTGGATTTGATTGAAGCATATCCCTCCGTGTGCAATGCAAGTATGCATGAATGCAGGTATGCCGTGCTACAGAGCATTTTAATAACGACCTTTTCATTGGCATTAAAACTCTCACTTCGGTGCCAACGTACCTGGGGCCGAGTATAACAGTTGTGTAGTACACTGAATTCCCGCCATGGCTACAGTTGTTCTTGATTCAGCTACAAGCGTCAAAAAAGGGTCTCTCTCTTTTCAGAGGGCAATATTAATGCAACGGTATTTCACACCTGGAAAAAAGAACTCAATGAAGCACGGCGGACTCACGAGCTGCAACAGGCTCACTGCTGTACTTTGAAAGATTGACTTTACTATCTTTTCTATTCCACCCTTCGTCCTTAAGTCGGGTAGAGACATAGCACAGCGAGGCACAAGACACAAGTAAACAAGCCTAACTTAACTATATCCTTCCGTTCATCAAGCCCGATACCGCTTCTCGAGTTGCCACCGATATGTAAGCAGCATCAGGCTTGGCGAAAGCCCAGCGGAGTTGCGATGGCGACTCCAAGGCTCTTAACCTAACCTAAGTTTACCTAACATATGCGACCGAATGGTATTTTTCCGCTTAATGAGATGATAGGTGGAACCAGGCAGGGTAAGAGGGGTTTTCAGAAAAGGGTGTTCCTATTGACCCGACCTGCATTAATGAAGGGAGACTTGAACGCACGTAACCAACCTGATGCACATGCGCGTTTTTAAGGGTTCCCACTAGGCGGGGCGATTTTGGGAATTCCTGTCGCGCGGGTTAGTCTACCTTCATTCACCATTTTTCCAAGATAATTATTAGTTTAAGTGCGGGTTTACTTCCGAATTATTTTTATATATACTATTTTAAGAATTAATTTCCTGTTTTCTTTTTTATTGCAATAACATAATGAAATTTTTGGGGAGTCAGAAACAAACGTCACAGCTTTCATTTTATTTCGAATTTTAACTTTCATCGATACATTTTTTTTAACTAATGCAGTTTTTCATACAGCAATAGTCTCAACATTACACTGTTCGAAAAAAAAAACTGCCTAACTTTCTCCATGTGATTTTTTGATTCTGTGTGTGTCAAATAGTAGGAAAATCAACTTCCAGGGCCCGGGAGATCGGGCAGCGACATGGCAGGTCAAAAAAACGTTTGTTTTTTTTTTGTTGTTGTTTTTTCGGGTTTTTGGCCAGAAACGCGTAGACGAAGACAATGGGTTCGGAATCACTCGCACTGCAACTAAAGTTGTTAAGTGGACACTACCGGTACCGCTGAGGTTCACCGACTGCGCAGGGGGTCAATCAAAGTTAATTTTTAGGCCAAAATCGCATTTTTTTCTCATTTTTTCTCATTTTAAGGTGCTATATTTGGCTATAACTACCTTTGAAGTGCTCCGATTTTGATTCTCGTGGTCTCAAATGACGCATAATTTTATAAGCTCTCCATAGCTACCAGTCCCCACGAAATCTGACCCCATGCCTACTACGTACAGGCCATTTTTGGATATTTTTACCAATTTTTTAGGCCAAAAAGGCACTTTTCCCCAATTTTAAGAGCTATTATGGGCTGTCCATTTCCTGAAAATGCTCGTATTTTGATCCCCGTGGTTTTAAATAAATGATGATTTTATAAGGTTTCCATCGGTACCGAAAAATACGAAATCCGGGCTCATGCACACAACGTACAGGCCATTTTTCGGCCTTTTCTTCTTTTTTTAAAGCAAAAATTCCATCTTTCCTCGGTATTAAGAGCTATTTTGGGCTTTAACTCCGCTTTTAGTGCTTGGATTTTGATCCTCGTGGTCTCAAATTATAATTTGAGGCCACGAAAGCGGTCTCTCGGTAAAGATGGGGCTGAATGATACGCAATAGCGGAGACCAGAGTGTTAAAGTTTTTTTTCCTGATTTTGTTGAACTTAAGTTATTGAAACTGATGGTTGTAGACGCGTCAAAAACCTGCGGGTTGCATACATTTGGACCCGCTTGCGGGGGGGGGGGCGGGGGCGATCGCCCCTTCACCCCCTCCCTCAAAAACGAGCATGCTGATGCATTTTAAATTGGAGGTGACTTGAACGCACGGACGACAAGCTTACACATTTTAAATAGGGCAGTCGGGTCAATAGACACCCCCTTCAGAAAATTTAACCTTTAATTTTCCATTAATAATTAGTATTCATAAAAGTTAAGAAGAATCTTATTGGTTTCTCTATACTTTCACCCCATAGAACGTAGAATTTTCCCAGGAATAATTACAGGTTTCACGGTCAATTAGCAACAGTTGGCACAAATGCAACGGAGAAAGTTGGCAACGCTGCCTGAAATAGTTTCTTACCTGGTGGCTGTCAGCCAATCGCTGGATTTTGGGGCCTACCCGAACCTCTCGCCATGCTTCAGAAGCTCTTTAGGCCTGGGCTGGCGCCTGCTTGGCCACAGGCACCAAAAAGGCGGTAAAGTTGTTGGGCAAGGGATATTAAAACAGAAAACGCGCATTTTTTGTTTGTTGCCAAGCAATTGTTGCGACCGTCATTTTGACCCAACCTGTTGGTTTCCTTTCAGTTAATTCAATTCGTGGTCTTTTTAAGTTGATCACAGAACTCAGTGTTTCCGTATATTGTGTTTAAACGCTTTTGCATTTTTTCCTTTCTTTTTTTTTCGGTCTAATATTCCGTCTTTGAGCCAGACAAAGCGAGGCATATTACATCCAACCTGACTTAATTTAACCCATATTTTGTCTCATGCTGCTTATTAGGGTCACGTGCCTTAGCAGTCAAAAAAGTATTGACCGCTCATTTTTTTCAACATCGGTATCTTTGGAACGAAAACAGTTACGACAAAGAAGCTAAGATCATATTGATAGCTTTCTTGAGGGCCTAGCGATTTTATGTCGCTTTTCTGCGTATCCCTCTCCGTTTCAAAGCTTCGGAGGTTTTAGCAAATTGGCGCGGTCAATACTTTTTTGACTGCTAGTACTCCTAACGCTACCGCTCCGCTTGGCTGTCGCTAATAAACCCGTTAATGCTTTCTTCTCGGCGCCCGGCTGCTGTGACTGAGGAAGCAGCGGAATCAGGCTTAAAAGTAGCGACCGTAAGTTCATAAAATTGGGTCAGGAGAATCTGAAATTTACAGAGTAAAACAGTTTGTTCGAGATGTTGCCTTTTTCTGCACTATAATTTCTAATTATACTGTATTTAGTGCAATCAGCCTCAATCGATGCAAATTAGTCGCAGTTATTTTCAGCCCATCAATCCACAAGCTCTAGTCTTTTTATGCAAGTGTAACGCCGTTACGTACCAACCCATCAGAATAGAAGTTTACTGGGGAACAAACTCTTAAGCGTCCGTGGTGCTATTTTAGCGCCAATAATCCGCCTACTAAAACAAACAGTTTTAAGACTATCTGGATTGACGCTATAAAAATAAAATAAGGTAGCACGAGACTTTGTAACACTGCAACCCAAATGATTCGCAGGTCCCCTATCCTACTTTACATAAGTCTGGAAATAGGCAGGGACTGGTATAAATTGTATATGCGTGCCTATAGAATATGTTCGGCGATGCAGCTCAAACAGCGAGCCTATTTCGATCAGATAGCTAATAACCAGCTGAACCTTCAAACTGCACCCCCACTTTCATAACTCGTTATTATATCATAGATCACTTTTTCGTTACATGAATGCAGGTCACAACGTAGCGATATCACTGACAGTCTGTTTACCTTCAATTTTTTTGTTTCTTTTTTTCCACGCTGTCATTTCATCATAGACCGTAGTTTGTAGTACAGGGATGTCCATGAGTGATGAGCCAAATAGAATCTAGTGACTTTTTTGTAAACTAATGTGTGTTGGCAGCAGCGCGTGGGGTGGGTCGGAGAAGGTTCCGGGGGAAAGGCGGGCACCTCCTCTTGCCTCCATACCCTCCCATTGCCCTCCCTAGGCAATGCAACGAACACACATTAGTTTACAAAAAAAAGTCACTAGATTTTGTTTGGCTCATCACTTATGGACATCACTGTACTGTACCTCTGCGGTGTTCCATCGTGGTTTGTTGGTTCGTCATTAGTCATGTTAGGGAGATAAGCGACATTACAAACTCGAAGGTTAGCGTGGAATAAACTAAGGTTAGGCTAACCTCGGCAGTTTAAGTGACATGCATCGTATTCAGCCTCGCACTACCGCTGCGCTCGGCTCGTCGCAAAGCTCGATTCCGCTTACTTCTCGAAGGCAATAATTTTAATTTGAGCTTCATCAGGCTTTGCAACGAAGTTAGCTTAACTAAGGTAGTTGGATTAGGTATGTCTCGACCCACTGTTGTTTCTCTCGACTTGGTAACCGAAGGGTGGAACGCGAGGGACGGAAAATTATTTGTTTTTAATGTACCGTGTTTTTATTAGCAAAATTTAAATTGGAGGTTCTTTTAAGACAAATGTCTCATTTTAAGGTGAATAGCTCTTAGCTGTGCTAGGGACGTAAAACGTTATGTTCCGGCTTTAATGGGTACTATTAGCACAAAGTTGCGATTCGCGATCCATTGGATCACTTTATCATTGCGATATTACCCCAGAGGGACTTGCACGTGAAGGCTGGCGGATCCGTCCTGTTATATGGAGCCTTTAGATCGTTCCCCAACTACACTCTAAATTTAAAACAGTGCAAGTCACCGGGATTCAGTGAAAATTGAAAATTCATTGTTTCCCCTACAAAATTGCTGAATGAAATCAGTGGAGCAATTTTGTAGGGGAAATTGTGACTTTTCACTATTTCAGATTTAGAGTGTACCTGAAATTAGGTTGGGCTTCTCAAAGCCAAATTAATACAGGAAAGGAAGATGGTCGGACGGGTAGGCTATTTAGTAGAGCGTGTAAAAAAATCAAAGTTTTTCTCCCCACGCAGACGCCTTTGAGCGGAAAAGTTGCGTTATGTGGCAGAGATAACTCATATTTTCTTTCAAATTTTTTGGGTGATTTCTCAGACTGTGTCTCAGCACGAATTCGGGGACTTGGTGGGATCAAGAGCACGAATTCAGCAATAAATATTGGGCCAGGTCTGGGAATTTGTGCTAATTGTTGGCGGTGCTGGCGTCACGGGAGCTAGAACATCATAAAGTATCTGCGTTAACAGATAATAGATTTTCATTTTTCTTATCTAGATGATCGTCTGGATAGTATTACCTAGATATCGCACAACGCTGATGACAGCGACACATGTAGCGGGCGCTTTTGGTAATTTCTTGCAGCCAGCAATATTCCCGCCTGAGGAACCACCTTTGCTCCTGCCGAGTCACGAGTTGAATAAGCTAACTGTAAGCTAGCCCGCTATACTGCCATGTAATGTCATATACAGTATATCGATTCCAGGCTGTACCTGATGTGTAGTTTTCGACGCGGGTAATAAGAGTTGACGTGGCTGAGGGGTTACCATACTCGCCTTTGAACCCGTGAGTCGTGGGTGCGATTCTAGCCTCCAACCACATTTTTTCCTCAACTCTTAACCCATTTATGCCCATGCCCACTATAAAGAATAAATTAAAATTTTGAGTGTCGTTTCGATAAATTTTCTTCTTGACCATCAAATAAAAGTTATTCCTTGCTAGCAGGCCAATTTTTGTATTGCAAGTTTAATATTTTGAACGCCTACATTTATAGGCTTTGGGCACGGTCGGCCCCATGAACTTTATGCAGTGCTGTACAGCATTTAGAATGAAAATTAGCTTTTTTCCATTCGAAATCTTTGATTGTTTTGTATTTTGTTCTACTTTAGTGAAAATCAGAAGTCTGCACGAGGTGCTTTTACAATTTTATTGTGCTAATTAGACTTTAGGGTGAAGCTATGAGGTGTACCCCCTCAACTTTGGGGGAAGCCACACGGGTAAGCTGGGACTGGTTCGCCATATTATTGCCCTCATGGGTTAGGGGCCATTCACATATTACGTAACACGATTTAGGCCACTTTTGGACCCCCCCCCTCCCCCATGTAACAGACCGTAACAAATCGGTGGACCCCCCCTCCCCCTTGGTGTTTTACGTAACGCTGTTTTTTTTTTTTGTTTT
>Ga0058701_10005243_pt1 | contig 10718 bp, 5 predicted proteins | sample AgamicOrMae_FD_97039 | JGI IMG/M metagenome (GOLD analysis project Ga0058701, IMG submission 97039) | Agave microbial communities from Guanajuato, Mexico - Or.Ma.e | ecosystem: Host-associated > Plants > Phyllosphere > Phylloplane/Leaf | place: Guanajuato, Mexico | collected 2012-06-04 | reverse complement strand
GGTCACTACTGGAAAACCCAGTTCTGTAAGGTCGTAACTGAGAACTCCAATGCTGTAAGGTCATCACTTTCCGCCTGAAAATTTTAGCGCTTTTAGAATTCTGATTCCCACCCTCACGGATAAATTATCCAGCATTTTTTTCTACCCAATACAAACTTTCCATATCAAAGTAGACTTCCAACATGAAATATACGCCGATATCAGACCGGAGGCGCAGAAATTGAAATTCTAAACGAACCAAAATTTTCGGCCTAAAAGTTGTGACTTTACAACACTGGATTTCTCAGTTATGACTTTACAGCATTGGTTTTTTCAATTATGACCTTCCGGCATGCAGGTAACAAAGAGAAAGACTTATTTACAAAACGACGGTAATGCAGTTACTTTCACAGCATCATGCTTGGCAGCGATAGGTTATTTTAAGTAAAGTTAAGTGACCCTTTCCTCGCTCCCCTGTCGCTCCGGTTGGCTCGGCGATCGGAGGAAAAAAATGCAACCTGTAAAATGTAGAGTAATGTCTATAACGCCGCTTTAACCGTAAAGGAAGGGCCGCAGCGGGCGCTGGGGGTCGGCGATTTAATGATTTATTCATTGTAAGCCCTTGATGCAGACTCGAGAGTAGGGATGCGATATATTTTACAATTCCGTATAAAGGCAATGAATTAAATTATCACTTGGTCTGCAGCCATTAGGGAATTCCCTCTCGCTCTGATACTGTATTCGGATGTTAATACAGAGCATCCCCCGTATCATTGGAAAGGGGATTAAATGCGAAAAAAAGCGCAAAAAAGGTCTAGGAAATAAAATTGCGATTTTCCACTGACCAAAGTATTGGCACATACAATGCTTCTGTCTAATCCGAGGGATTATCTCTTGTGGATCATACAAATGCATCAAGAAAACTGTACAATCGAGATCAAAAGCCGTGCTTTACTTCTCATTGCCTCTTAACCAGTGTATAAGAGTGACATAACTTTTAATCACAGTCACTCACAGAAAGGTTTCGGGATGCCAAGAAAATGTGTTCTTGCTACAGTGACAAATCATTTTTTTCTCACCGCATTTTTTTTCTTGGTGTAAAGTTTTTTTTTTCAGTGAGAAAAAAATCTTGTTGCAAGAAAAAAATTCTAGCGACAAGGAAAAAAATGCTTTGTTAACATAATAAAAAATCATTCCTTGGCAGCACTAAATCATTTCTGTAAGAGTGAAGATTAAAAGTGGGTTCGTATTCAAATCTGAAGACTTTCTGTTTTTAGAAACTCATTGGCAATTTTCCAGGCTTTGAATATTCTACACTGGTTCAATATTTTATTAATGTAAAGTATTGACGACCTTTTAACGCGAAGGTTAAATTTGGTGCCGTATGCCGCGCGTCGCTTGAAATCTTCATGACTTTTTCCACCTCGTCGCGAACTTCTTAGCGGCAGCTGAAGGTACTTCCGAGAAGTTGCTACACAGTTGGCGACGATGTTAAAACAAGTTGTTGCGGATGCTCTGTTCGTCGCTGCGCTATTGATCCGCTCGGCTCTGCTTCAATTGGTCGACCGAAAGGAAAACCAAATTCATCCTTCCAATTTGAGAGTGTTGGGAGACCATTAGTTTTGGTTCGTAGGCTGCATCGCATGTGCTAAAGAGCTCTTAATCTGTTCTCCTGCAATGTTGCGTTCATTTAGATTTTGGGTTCACCGCTTGGCTTTCAATGAGTGCTTCATTCATATTTTAGAGAAAATTCATTTGCTTTAGACATTGCAGAGCAAACTTTGTACAGTTTAGTGGAGGCGTCATTCCATCTTTTAATTTCAGGGCGTTGCCAATCCAACGTGTTATTTAAAGGTTATAAATTTTAGTCTTGCATCTTTTTCGTTACATACTGATCCGGCCAAGTCCAAAAAAAAAAATGATTTGCCAACGATATTTACATCTGACAATGAGGGAGAACAGGCATCTATAAAAGATCTTTGTTTTTTTGGTAAGCAAAAGTTTATTACCGAAGCAATATACACAGCTCTTTAGATATTATTGAATAACAATGTAAATCGACACTATTGTTAGAAAACTAAATGGGTTCATTTTACTTTCAAAATATGCGTCATCTTAAATTGTATTACTATTTTGGCTTCGCTCCTTTGAGAAGATCTAAACACCCGAACCAGCGCAACAGACAATAGCACTGACAAATAAAACCATCACTCAAAGAAATGACTTTGTCAAAATTACAATTTTCAGACGACGATTTTTATTTGGTTACAGGTACCAAAGAAATGTACTGGTGACAAATAAAGAGTAAAGGCGTCAAAAAAAAGATTGAAATTTTAGCAGGTACGATTGTAGTATGTATGGGAACAATGCGCGATTGTCAGTGTCACAGATATTTGTTACTGTTACAGTCATTTTTTTGCGTGATCTGTTTTGGATTATTATGCAGCTGTTTTGGATAATCCTGTGCCTAAAACTGTACAGGCCTTGGATATTCAAGTTAACGGTTTTTTTATTAAATTTGGAAGATATCTTTATAAATTGCCATATTTAAGGAAGCATTTTGTCGAGCGTCTTTCTTTTGATATTACTCTCTATTCAATCTGAATTTGATTCAGTGAGAGTCTCTGAGATTAAGTGAACATTCACTGAATCCCAGTCAATTTTGCACCACTGAAAAAACAACATAAAAACCACAAACAAAACACATTGGTGCAGTGACTCTCAATGAATCAGATTTAGAGAGTTGGTCATTATCAACTCAAATACTAAGTAACCCGTAGTACATACTTTGACTTTAGACCCAAAGCACAAAACGGACAACTCAAAATGGTCTGTATTTTTATCAATGCTCTTTTTCTGTCGTCCGGAATACTCTACGGAAAAAATACCTTTGTCACAGTGACAGATATCTGTGACACGGACAATCTCGAATTGGTCCTATACAGACTACAACCGTATCTGTTGAAATAACAATCATTTTTTGTCGCCTTTACCGTTTTCTTGTCGTCATTACAATATTTCTAGTAACTTCGACCAAATAAAAATTTTCCCCTAAAAATTGTAATTTTGACAAAGTTATTTTTTTGCGTGTCGCTCGTTTGGGAATATAACTGCTTTACCAGTGGGTTAACGACCAGAAAAACTCTTATTAGCGGAAGGTAAATTAGGGGTCTGTCAAAAAAGTTCGGGGGGAAAGTGTCCCTGCGACGGTACCATGGATTCATCTCTGTACCGAATCGATAATATCTCGTAGACGAGGTACAAAGAGGACACATTCTTTGCATCCCTGAGATAACGAAGTACGATGGAGCTCGGTCATCGTCGAAGTATCGGCTTGGATGCGCGCAGAACGAGGGTTCTCCCGAATAGCACTCTGTCTCACTCTTTTCCCCTCAAGACCTGCATTACAGCCCATCAGCCTCAACACCTCAGCCGCGCTTCTGTCTCTCTCGCTCTCCCCTGCTTTTCAGATCGGCCGCGCTCTCCGTGTGTCGCCACTGTTGGGTGGTCGATACAGCAGATACAAGAGAAGGACGGAACGTGAACATGCGAGGATATTGGTGTGTATGAGAAAGAGAGAAATAGCCTGGTGATTGGATCAAGTAGAGGAAAATGTAAGTGAGGCTTTTGGGGTAGGTGAGATGCAGCAATGTAATTTGAATTGCTGGTTGTTGGGGCAAATGAGGGGTTTAACCTTCGGTCGCCTCACTGGAAGGAATCAGCTGCGAGATAATGATTAATGCTCGACTGACTTGAGGTTTAAGACTTAATTCACGCCTATTTAAACCTGTCGATACCTTATTATTCGAATATTCGCTATGAAAGATTTCCAATTCAGGTATTTAAAGAAAAATGAAAAGGAAGAACTAGGTCAAATCATTTTTAGAAGCTCTCTTTAGCGTAAGAGATTATTTTAGCTCGCCGCATATTAAAATTAAAACTATTTATTATTCAAATAAACACAAATTTTTGTCGCAAAAATGTGTCAAGTACAATAAGTGGACAACCGCTGATACACGGGTGTGTTGCGGTTGCCTCGGAATCAGGCTATTGGTGGTAGAAGTCCGCGTCGAAATCTAGCATTTCATAGAGAAATATAGGCTTATTTAAAAACAGAACGTTTGACTTTGATAGATACCCAACAGATTTATTTTTTTCTGGTATTATTCGTTTGTCGAAGTCACATCTTCTTAAGTTTTCATGTCGAACCCGTACTGTAACTTGACAAACGCAGAGATTAAAAAAAGCATAATCATAGTAAAGATACTGAAATTAAAAAATAGCATGAAATTCTACAAGAGCACGTGTTTTGTGTCAATAATTTGAAAACCATATTCTCCAGTTAAATTAAAGACTTGTACGATTCAAATGCGGTATCCATGCGTCTTGGTTGCTGACGATTTTATGCCAATTCTCTTTAAAAAAAAATTCTCAAAAAAAATTCTGCGAAAACAATCCTATGTGCTCGCACCACTTGAGGTAGTGTCTAGCCTAAGGCAAATTTCAAACCGTTTTCTTGTACTTTAAATGCGCAACTTGAGCAAATATTTTTGTTGAGCAAATACGAAGTGGATCGAGAGCAGTCCGAGCGGAAAAAGTAGGTAACAATGTCGGGAATCTTCCCTCTCTTTCGCTATACAACTCAAATAATGAATAACTCTTCTTTGTTGTTGAATTCTCAAGTTTCACTTTCGTGCTTTTTAATCTAACGCGGAAAGTTTATCTCAATCCGTTTTATTCCTTTAAAAAAATATGTTTGCTTCTGTCGGTAATTCATCAAAACAACACGTTTCTTTCCCTAAGAAATTAATTTAAAATCGCGCGTTTGTTAAAGCTTTTGTTAAACATTTCAGGTTACCGTGTATCGATTGAAATAAATTATCACTTTACTGCGTGAGTTTTGTGATGCTAAGAAACGACCCTACGTTGGTAAAGTGGTGTAATACAGTTTCTTAAGATGATCGTTGGTGACTCTGTCGTTTTATGGGCTACGCAGCTGAGCGAAATGGATCCATAAAATCTTAACATCAACCTCTGTAACCTTTGGCTTGAAAAGGCACTTTTAAAAGAGATTGGGGCGAAAGGATTTTCATGCAATCTTTCTCCCAAATCAGACCCAGTTGTAACCCGCGGGAAATTCTGAATCGCGATCGATGCAGTTATGAATAGAATGCGCCACAGATGCCTTAAAATGATTTTTTCCTGTAAATCAGCATACTGCTATTTTTGTTTTCTTGTTAAGTCGAACAAAATATCTCATTGTTTCGCGATACGGGTCTGTCCAGATTTCGCGATTTATGAAAGCGTCTGAACGCCCTGTTTCTACCTTTAAATTTCCACTCAACTTTTTTGTCACTTGATATTATTTCGATTTTTCCAGTAAATTTGATTCACTCTGTAGATGAAAGCCCAATGTGCTTCATCGAACAGTTTCTGTGTTCCGAGTACTCTGCCGCAAAGCGAATACTGTGGTGCATAATTGAGGGAAGCACTTTCATTACTGAAGATGCTGCAATGTCACTCAGTCGACGATAGTATGGGCATTGCAATACGAGAGGTTGCGAGCAAGTTTATGGCATACCGGTACCATATTGACGACACCTCTAGAAATAATAGATAAAAGTAGTGGATTACTAGTCGTTGAACATCAGCGATCCAAGTGTCGTAAGTGATTATACTGTATCGAAAAAATCTCTAAATTTGTTAAGATAGCTGATCGTAGTTTCGCTGGCTTGTTTGTCTGGAACTATACACTCCGTTTCGGCACTTCCTACTTGGAAAAAAATCTGTCAATTTCAGGAAGATTTTTAACGGTTTGATGAAGGATTGCGGAACGAAGAACATGTTTTGCACGGAAAAAGTCCGACAGACAAATATGCCTACCATTGTCCGACAGAGGAATCTGCCGACAATTCTTTGGGGATAGACGAGTATTTCACGGATGTGGAAGTGAAAGTCACCAAAACGTTGATTAGTTTTATTCAGTTGAATTCTTGGTTGGGTTTGGTAAGCTAGGTTAGACTCTTATCTTGCTAGACGCTCGAAAAGTCACCGCCAGTTCCACTTGTTCCAGTGGGCCTATCTTCTAGCAGAATAACTTTCCCGTCAGTGTTGGAAAAAAAAAAGATTTTAAAAAATATGTTCCCAACGGTGTTGATTAGGCTAACCAACGGAAGTCGAAATTTTCTTTATGACGAGAGGCAAGCTTTCCTAAGGTTGTTTGACATCTTCCGCCTCAGACATCTTATCGCATCTCACGAGATTATCAGAGGTCCCAACAGGACACATTTGCTTTTCTCGGAAGATCGCCATCCATCTGGGAATGAAATTTTGAACGCGTTTGGCTTTTACGGCTTCGGAGACGGTCGGTTTTATAGTTGATGAAATTTTTGTGAGTGGTAAGAAGCACTGGAAGGTAAGCAAGCACCCAGGCGTGCCGTCAGGCGTCCCGTCAGGCGTGTGCCGTCAGGCCGTCTTTCGAAGAGTATTTCGACGATCTCAGCCAATCGATCAGGCTAGTTGACCCAGTTTGGATGGAGCCAGGGTGAGCGGAGCGGCTGTATGGGCAACCCATCATGGGCGACCCGTCTGGGGCTTCAACCGCGGGCCCGTGAATTGCCTACTCTCAATTTCATACGGAAGTATTCCTTACCTCTCAGGGTAACCTCTCTTTTTTCACGCGAAAGCGACACTGAATCGAGCAAGCACACGGTACTTGATCCAAACCTAAGGTAACCTAATCTACCCCTACCTAACCTTAACTGACCCAACCTTATCTTACCTAACTTACTCTACCTAAACTTTCCTAACTTAACCTTACTTAATCATACCCAATTTAGCCTTAACCAACCTAACCTTATCTAACCGAATGAAACCTAACCTTACCTGACCTAACCACCTCTTTTAAAACAACACTGAACGCCCTGTTTCTACCTTAAAATTTCCACTCAACTTTTTTGTCACTTGATATTATTCCGATTTTTCCAGTAAATTTGATTCACTCTGTAGATGAAAGCCTTACCAAACCTAACCCAACCAAACTTAACCTCACCTATGTGGACCCAATATTCAACCTCAAAAATTGAGAGTGTCAGGTAATGAAAATTTAAATTAAATTTTACGCTAGAAGTACCACGCGATCGCCGTTACGAAAAGACTCAAGAAAGGGAATCTCCTATTTGATCCCGATCACTCTCGCACGCAGCATGGCGAGATCAAATGTGTCAAATGGTGGAAAAAGCGATTTAGTTTCCGGAATCGTTTTGTGTCGAATCGCATTTCAAGCATCCGTGATTTGGATGTAAAACCCAGCGGCCGAGCTTCTCCCATGGTTGTCTGGTGGCGTGACAGGTATGTCCACCTCGCGCGCTCTATTGAAAACGCGTCAAAGCCACTGTAACCCTTTCACGCCGCGAAATTGCATCGAACACTTTTCTGTCTTTACACACTATACACACTGGATGAGGTTGAACCACTGTAGAACACAGGCAGGAAATGCAAATTTTTAAACTTGGTGAGTGTGGCATCGCAGAGGTAATTGGCCAATCACAGGAGTTAACAAACGCCCTCTTTAAGGGTTTTGGTTGTGACGGGAAAACCTAGATGACCGCAAAACCTAAACCAGAACGACCTCCAGTGAGTGCTTGACAGTGCCTAACCTCACTTACTTCACACCTCGTCCGCTGGGACCAATGGATAAATAATCGCACTGACTCCACTGCAGGACTTGTGTAATAATAAGGTGTGGTCGAAGATGGACTTTACCTGTAGTGGTACCAACTTTCGCACTTAAGTCAATTTTAACCAAATTTTACATTTTTTTTTAAAAGTCAAACGGTTTTGCTACATAAATACATTTCAACATAGTGATCAGTCGACGGCATACGTTCCGTTTTAGAGTACCGGTATATACGCAAAAATTACTGTCAAAATAACAATTTTCAGACGACAATTTTTATTTGGTTACAGTCACTGAAAAAATTGCAATGGTGACAAGAAAATAGTAAAGGCGACTAAAATTGTTTCAACAAACGGCTGCAGTCTGTATTGTAACAAAGCGCGATCGTCAGTGTAACGGATATTTGTTACTGTGACAAAGTCATTTTTTTGCGTGAAAAACCTTTTTTTCTCATTCTAGGTAAGAACAAACTTTAAGGTATTCATCGTAGGTAATATCGTCTGTAAAACAAATTAATAAGTATTGGATAAGCGTTGCAAAGAGAGGTTAGAGATTGTCTTTTCTACCTTCATGGAAACAATGCAGTACCGAAAGGGAAAGAAAAAAACAACCACAAAAACTCGTCCATGTTTTAGCTAGATTTTTTTCTGTCGCTACAATGTTGACAACGGTTCAAGAATGATTAAACTTTGGAGCCCTCCTCGGTCCCCTCCCTCCCAACACGCGCACCTGAGCCGGTGAACTTGGCCTTAATTCCGTCGCCCCCGCCATCTCCTGATGAAACTCTGTTTTACGCCCCTCGCTGCACTCTTAATTTCTAAAGATTGCATTTCCTAACTCGTGTGTTTCACCTTACACCTCCTGAGTTTTGGATCAACGACCTTGAACAATGTCAAGGTTAGACAGGGAAGATGCGTTGTGCCTCGCTTCCCTGTCGCTCCGCTCAGCTGTCATCAAGCAGGATACTGCTTAATCTTCCGGTGGCACACAGTAAAAACTAACCTCTCTTTTAGGTATAAAGGTAAAACAGTGGATTAGCGTAAATGGTTATTTTCAAAGATCTCGCTATGAATAACCATATTAATGGAGAGCTTTCGACAATACCTTTTCATTGATATAGTTGTTGATAGGTTTTTCTTCAAAAATTAACTAAATTACGCTCTACCCCTGTTTCACCTTCATACCTAAAACAGGTATGGGTCTACGTAAACCAGGAGTTAGATTTTACTCTGCATTACCGCTGACAATGAAAAGTTAGCGACATCATGCTGCACGCTTGATTATAAGATTAGGTTTGGTGTCCAGTCCCTCCATCCGGATATCGTTCCACCTTGCTCGTCGGAAGGTCGAACATATGAGATCTTGTAAATGCAAATTAACAGCGGGAGGAAAGAGGGCACGCGATCATCAACTGAGAAGGAGCATAAAACAGAAAGATCAGTTCGTCTGGTGCCATTCATTCATGTTTAACGCGACGAGAAAAGAAGATGGCTTTTTCGTGCCGTCTCACGTGGAAGAGCAAGCCACGCCGGTTGCCTACCCTCATCTAAGATAGGCGCCATTGTTTCAGGCGCTGCTTCGTGGGGCTCTGAGCCAACAGAGTGCCATAATCCTCATCTGCATGGCCATGGACCGATATATGTGCGTCCTCCACCCGACACGCTACCAGCAACTGTCAGGCAGAAAGGTAAGTTGAAGCGCAAATTGCCCGCCAGCACTCTAACCGGGGTGACCTTCGTTCTTTTCCTCTTTCTATCGCCACAAAAATGACTTTTTGCATCGACTTTTTATGACATCTCGTCATCACGGGGCTTGAGCCTGACTTAAACGAGCGTCAGAAATTAGACTCACTGAGATAAGTGGGTTAGTAAAATTTACTAAAATAAGTTTTAAAAAAGCGACTGCTAACTCGGCTCGTAAACGTTACTAGATTTGACAGTATACGTGACAGTAAATAGTACTGTATAACGGTAACGTTTACTAGCAAACCTGTTAGCGTTTACTAGCCTGTCTGTCGCACTTTTAAGATATTTTTACTCATTTGTAGTGAACTTTACTAACCCACTTTTCTCAGTAGAGATCCGCAACTGAAGAAAATTTAGAAGTTTTATTTCGGAACAAGCCACAATTTGACGCTTGAAATTTTGAAAATTTAAAACTAATCAAAGTCTTTCTTTTGATAAAGTTAGCATTTTTACTCGATGTACACAAATCCAGTAGAGATTATACATGTAATCGTTGTTGATTAAATACATTTACTCAACGCGAAACCTTTTTTACAGGGTGCCTGGCAACCCGTTACTCCTTGAAAATCGTAAAAAAAACCTTGAATGAGAGAATTGCTCTTGAAAAAACCGTGGATAAGCCTTGAATTGGCGGAGATACTTATAGAAAATTGACCTATGAAATATTTTTTTTACCAAAAAAATATGCTGCGCTCTAAAAGTTGGTTCAAAAATTGGTTGGAATTCCTTTTCCAGGAAAAGAAAAGGCACCCTTAAAAAAGAGGAAATTTTACCCATGAACATCTCGAAAAAAATTGAATAGCTTGTTGGAAAATTAAACAAAAAATTAAAACGGGGTAGTACCTCCTTTGATTATTTTTTAAGACAGACCTATGTACAGCCACATCAATCGAAAGCTCTCGCCAAGACCTTTTCAATGATATGGCTGAACATAGGTTTATCTTGAAAAATAATCAAAATACGCTCTATTCCCCAGGGACGCCCGCAGAAAGAAATCCGAGGGGGGGCTTCTATGCTTGTTGCCTACCTAGCCTAGTACTCCTAATGGGTTGCCTACTTTAAGGAGTCATCAATGTTTTTATATCTATATATATATAGTCAAACCTGGGTTATACGAATCGCAAGGGACCGCCGAAAACATTCGTATAACACAGACTTTCGTACAACTCAGACTTTCAATGTACAGGAGGGGTTCTCGCCGGGACCGGGCAAAAAATTCGTATAATCCAAGATTTCGTACAACTCAGATTCGTATAACCCAGGTTTGACTGTATAAGCTCTATATGCGCCCTTGGAATTGGGCGCACTTGCAATTT
>Ga0058701_10005242_pt1 | contig 10719 bp, 8 predicted proteins | sample AgamicOrMae_FD_97039 | JGI IMG/M metagenome (GOLD analysis project Ga0058701, IMG submission 97039) | Agave microbial communities from Guanajuato, Mexico - Or.Ma.e | ecosystem: Host-associated > Plants > Phyllosphere > Phylloplane/Leaf | place: Guanajuato, Mexico | collected 2012-06-04 | reverse complement strand
AAAACTGATGATGATTTCGGAACTAACAATAAGCAGTACTACCTACGTGAACTTACCTGTAATTCTGGCATGCTTCCGATGATTGTAGGAGGTAAGATATCATCGCTGTCATCTCCTCACGAGAATCGACCGTCACGCTCTGTGCCGGAAGGTCCCGAAAGAGCTGAAAAAAAGGGCAGATTTTCTTCATGATCCACGATTAACTCTAACTGAATATTCCAATCATATCATTGTTACTACGTACCTAGTGGCCTTTTTCATCATGCATGACATAATTCGGCTTGTAAACGTTGAAAACACGAGCTGGAACCAGCATAACGGGTTGCCTACTTTTCAACCATTTTACCCATTTTTCGAAAGTTTGAGGCCGTTTTGGACCCTACAGAAATTATCCGATACAAATGAAAATTTACACAGTTGTTTGTATCTAGAAAAGGAACATTTTCCGCATAGGGCCGATATCAATTTCCAAAAAAGTCCTTTTTCGACGTACCCTTGTACGTATGAATGCAATTGTTTGCATGCATTGTTTGATCGTAGTTTCGGTTCAAAGATTCATCCATTTTTTTTCATGTCTAGACTTTGTTTCGGAAGTGGATGTTAGCCCGTCGCTGTCCGCCAATAAACAGTCTCGTGACCTGACGGCAGAAACCTCCAACGCTGACAACGTGGAAACGCCGATCAAAAGTACGCTTCCTGATCTAATTTGATTTCCCCACGGACGTGTCAACCTCACGTTCCCTGATTAGTTTAAAGGTTCGGCAGCCGCCTAAGCGAAACGGAGGCGCTCTTCAAGACCTCGCTTCATATCGAAAGTAGCGGCATTCGACGTCCTGACCCCACGTCACGCTGAACGTAAAGTTACCCTCTGATAGCATTCCAAGCGAGAAGGTTGAACGTCTAAATTTGGCCAACCAGCAGTTGACAGCAAAGACTGTCTCTGCAATAAGAAGCGGCTCGCCTACGAGAAAGGCTAACGAAATCAACGCATACACCTTCATCCGGATTGCGAACAACATGCTTGCAGAATCGCCACCGTTCGTGGGCTGCGAGAAGCACCAGGGAGAGGTCGCTAAGAGGGTAACTAACAACTTGGAGACAAGAGCGGAGATTCTGGCGAAGCGGTTCAACCCAGTGTGCGAGGAAAGGCGCATGAAAGAGCAGAAGAGGGAGCTGAAGGGAACATATCTGGCACGAACTTGTTCCTCAAAAGTGGGATAATGGACGAGCTTCGCGAAAACGAGGCCATCATGTCCGATGTATAGGTTTCGACATAAAGGCGTATTTAAATGCCATTGGATTTGAACTCCCTAGGACAGTATTCCTCGGTCGAAGAAAAAATCTTCACGGCCAGAGAGCTTGTTATATAAAGCTATTGCCGGTGCTCGCTTCCACGTAGAAAGATTTATTAAAAGGTCGAAGGACTTCAGAATCGTCAGGCACGGAATAGAAAATACTCTACTGGATATTGTTTCTAACATAAGTGTCTGCGCTACTTTAGGAAATTTCAACGAACCGTTCCTACAAAGGATTGTTGTCGAGGAGGAAGATATAGTTGGCTTGAGTATAGTACAAAAACCAAACAAAAAAGTTTTGCTTCCTATGCCGCGATTTTGATTCCGGTAACACCTTCACTGGCAGATCAGAAAAAAGGGAACTATATGCACCAGCTCTGGCTTTTACGGATGCGTGATACCAGAACTGGAATGCTGCTCTTAGGTATAGGGATTCAATTAACACCAAGTCCCATCGCTATGCAGTGTCATCTTACCGCAGGTACATGGAAGAAAAGCCTGTGGACGAGCAAGTAGACACCCATCACGCAGCATTTTTAACTGCGTGGGACAGGGTAGTAGCTGCTGCTGCTAACAGACGCATGATAGCGTCGGTTTTTGGAGTTGAAGGTTTGCTCGCTCGGCTGTGCTAGCCCTTTCAGGGAGACAATGGAAAGTCTAAAAAAAGGGTCTTTTTTTGTAGGTGATCCATAATCTTGCCGAAAACGGAAATCAAAGTCTCGAGGTACATATATCTAATGCTCCTCGAAATGCAAGGTATACAAGCCACAGAGCACACTGAAATGATACGTATGCAGGGGGGGGGGAGATGCGACAAAAAAAAGAAAGTATTGGCAAATTTTTAGATGCCAAAATTTTCACCATCATCGATGAAACGAGTGATCTTTCACACAGAGATCTGGTCATCGGTGTGATCCGTTTTGTCCATAAAAAAGGTCTCGCAAATAGATAGAGGAGCGCCTTTTAACCTTAGTCACAGCAAACGAGAAGACGGGGGAGTCTTTAGGATAACTCCTCCTCTCTTTTCTTGAATCGCACAACTATGTGCTAAACAGGAGTTTGTTCCTGGAGTAGTTCACCAACGTCACAATCCTCTACACAAAACTAGTTAAAAACACACGATACAGTATACCAATATCTGTAAACTTAAGAGAGCAAGAAAAAAGTAGGTATACAAAGCGGAAAAAAGTACTTCCGGCGCTAATCAAACCCCCAACACCGGCACTTCCGCCATGTTGAGCACAGTTCGCCCGTAAGAAATACATTGTGCCGATCATGGCGGCCCCCATGACAGGGGACACCATTCGCGCCTCTCTATGAAGTTGTAGGGCTCTAGAGTAAACCACATAAATGTCGTTCGCGAACGGCCTTCTTTCAAATCAAACGTCAGCTTGGCGCTCTATGTTCTCCTTTTGCATCCAACCAATCAGCGTAGACCAGTGGTCACGTGGTCAGTTGACGCCTCTCTACTTGTAGGCTCTCTAACCTTGGCCTATGGAGTACTTGATGCAACATGGCTGCATCGGAGTCAGAACCGCAACCAGGCACTCAACCTATTGATTGTATTATCAAGTATTGATTATTCGATTTCCGCATACAAAAAATAAAAATCGACTTTTTAGTGTGATATTTCCACCGAAGGTAGTATAAACGTCTTTCATCATACCTTCATTTGACCCGCGTTACATTTATCACCATTTCAATAATACCTCTCCTTCGGGAAATCACAAAAAGTGACCTAAGTTTGTGAAAGAGGGAAAGAAATGGTTTCACGGATTCGGACATAAACGAAGTTCCCTTTTTCCATGTGTTTCGGTTGTCACAGCCTTTTGCATAAAACTACATATCACGGTTTCCGTCTCTGTCAGTTCTAGAATTCGCTCACACATGATAAGGCCGGTCGACCAAACCTCTATCAAAGATGGAATTAGACTGACAAGGTCATGTTTCCTCAAATAATAATCGTAAAATGAATGGGGCCTTGCACTCGTTGATCTGCTCGGAAAATGGCTAGTCAGTTTTGACATTTTAAAAGATGAAAAAACGAAAACCATGCATTAGTATCCGATAGGAAAAGGCGAATCCGAAATAGAACTTCTACAGTATAGTAAGCACTCCCTCTTAATAAATAACGTACCAATTAAAAGGAAAATAGTTTCGAATAAAATATTCAAGAAAAGTCGGCTGGGTGGCAAAAAAGGAAGACAAAGAACATTTACGACGAATATGCGTTTAAGTGCGGTCAAATAATTCTAAAAGGACTGCGTTCGAGTTGGGCAGTACTCATTTCGGCCCCGACGTTTTATTTACATTAATTACGATCATAACCAAAATAAATACCTTCTAGATTCCATTGGGCCGATTTCGTTGCCCGCGTTCAAGTCTCCAAAAAAGGTGTTTCCCGTTTGAAAATACATGTGACGCGAATACCCATTCGACTACCCGGAAGGTGGATACACGAGTGCCCAATTTTTATAACAAATGAGAAGATGGAAACGGAATTTACAACAGGGCGGTTGGGCCAGGAAAAAAATACATCATAACCTCTGCGGCCACGTGCTTCATATCTGCTGCTTTCTGACCACCGAGCAGACTGCGCTAGAGCCGGTCAAAAGGGTCTGAACGCGCCAAACAACAAAGCAGCGAGGCGAAAGCCACTGAACGGCAAATCGATAACACAGAATATCTACGGTTTACCTGCCCCCACACGCAACAAATCGCGAGTTTTAGACGGCTTATTAATATGCTACTCAGTACTGAAGTGGTTATTGACGTTTAATGTTGGCGGGCAACCATTCCAACATTTCTCACGACTAGTAAGTAATCTCCACGGAATATCACTCGTGTTGAGCTGGGCCAATTTTCTCCCCTTGTCACTCGGGAGAATTGCTCTTCAATTGGATGGCCATTCGCTCGAAAGTAAAGCGCCTTTACTTTCTTTTTTTTCCCTCAAGATTAGCCTTTTTTGGGATTTACCTCAAAAAAAGTTTTTTATTTGATTTTAAACGCTGTTTTTAACATAGTAAAAATAAACTTCAGCAGAAAATTTTCACATGGGACACCTTACAGTAACGCCAACTTCAGTCCCCGGGAGTTTCAAGCAAATCGGAGTGTGACAGTCAAGGTAATATCCTTGTGAGAAGCCAATCTTGACGGCATAACAAGATCCCGTCTGCGATTCAATCAAGAATACATCAATATGCCCGATGACTTATGGGATGTGGTGTTGTGGACTGATGAGACTACCTTTCGGTACCGTAAGGGCACCGTAAATGTTTGGAGTAGACGAGGCACACTGTAAGTAAAATTCTGGGGAGTCGGCGATCTTGATGCAATTGCGTGTGTTCAGAAGGCCATTGCATTGAGTATATTTTTATTTTGATTGCTTTAGACATGACGACCTAAACGTCGTGGAGACCACCGCCAGTGGGCAATTCCCGGCGGTTTTCTGCCGTTGCGTCTGGTCTGGTGGGGCGATCGCTTCAGCAGAGACCCCTCCGCGCATGAACTCTGGAGCCTAGAGGTGGTAACAAAGTGGAGCGGAGGTGTTATTCGCGCCCTTTTAGCCGGAGGCCTCCGAATACCTCCGGTTGTTTCGGTGGACCTAAGATATCTATTCACTTTCTGAACTTCCATGATTCGTTGGCTGCGTTACCACAAGGGGTTCCGCGTTAGTTCATTGGTCCGTTTGTATGAGCAGAGGTATCGGTTCGAGGTCCCATTCGGCATGCATTTTTTTCTTAAAAAAATAGTTTAGCTTTAGTTTAGTTATAGCTTTCGGTGCTTGAAGTTTGTTTTTTGATGAAGACCTAATAATTCAGACAGGCACATGACCGTAAGTACCACTCACATTAACGTAGGTAGAACAAGAGCGTACTGGCATAAGAGCCCGTGCATTTTTGGTACGTTCCAGTCTTATATTGTGAAAAATTCGTGATGAATATACCTTTTTGAAGCTGACACTGTTGCGTTATGGTGTGAAGAATATATTTATTTACCCCGTCACAATAAAATTGCTCACTTCCGGCCCGCCCACTGTAAACCGACATCGTTTTCTGTGCCAGGAAGCCGCGCGCCTAACACCGTCTGTTTCCGACCCTAACTTTACCTCCTCTCTACATCCGCTCCTCATATCCCCTCCGAAGCTCCGTGTGGCTCCGTTCCTCCGTCCACCCGTCCCCCCTCCGAATTTCCCCACTCGCCGAGGTAGTACCGGAGACAACCGGTGGTGCGCTGCCTCCGCAACATCCGGTTATACTCGGTTCAGTCACCAACTCCACTCCTTACACGACAATACCAGGATTCACACATCCACGCCGACATGGGAGTGGTTCGCGCAGCAACCGCAGTTCATATTTTTGCCCTGGCCTGCGTGCTCACCTGACCTAAACCCCATCGGACACGTCTGGGACTTCAGGGCTGCCGAATAAGATGAACGGAACGATCGGACCAAAGAAGCGCTCCAAGCCCACGTTCGAGAGATATTGGGCGTGCTGGAGCGCCGCCCTGAAATAATTCGCCGTTTCGTTGCGAGCATGCCGTACCGTCTCTCCGGGCAGTCATCGACGCAGGAGGGTACACCAAGTACTAAATTTCGTTTGCAGAACACCCAAGCCACCACGGAGATAGGACAACCCTCCGATTATTCGCTTTGAAGACTCGCTGCTTCTCAGCTTACGGTGAAACCGATAAAATAGTAGCGCTTTAGAATGGCAGAGTGTTCTCTACTTCATTCTGGTATTGTTAAAGACAAACTCGAATGAAATTAGATTCCCTCCATGACGATGCAAATTAAGTAGCTACAGCACCCCGAGCTTGCTTATACGGGCTTCCTCAATTCATTCAGTTTAAATAAAGAGGTAATTCCTCCTCATATTTTCCCCAACAAAGCGCCTCAAAAACAAAATATATATAAAAAAATATTACTTCAAGATTCAGCCAGTGATTGAAAGCACGCTTCTTAAGACGCATTTATCAGACTTATTGAGGTGCGCTCACAATCAGTTTGGAATTCAAAGCTAACATGGGAAAAATGTTTCGATAAGGCGCTTCTTAGTATTTTTAAGCACGATGTGCAGCTCAGTGGCCTGTTGTTTCTTCTTGTTTTCTTTGTAATGTGGACCAGAAAAAAAGTCCAAAATCCCGCAAAAATCTTTTTGACGTCCAACTATATTACTATCAATAAAACTGACGAGGTAAAGAATAGTAGATTAGTAAGGATGAAAAGAACTCCATAGATTCGAACCGCCGAACTGTGGTATGGCAAGGCAACAAGGAAACCCCGCAGGCTATGTGGTTTGATGATAAGGATATGCGGGGCTCTTTTCCGCAGGTTAAAGTCGTTCGAAGGCGAAGTGCCTTTTCTCCTCTTGCCTAGGTTGTTTCGAGATCAAAGCGAACAAGTGCACATAACAATATCGCATGGGCGAAACATGGTGAGGGGCAGGGTGGAGATCGAGAATGCAGCGCTCGATCAGGCGAGCAAGCCGCCTACAGCCCCAAAAAGTAGGTCCTGTGGCCGACAGAGGGCAGGTCGGGTCATCCAACTTTCCAGCCGAGACCAATTGATGGCACTTTTCAGGGAGCAAGATCTTTGGTGCTGCTGGTTCAAAACTGCGATTTTTCAGCTGAATGAATACTTGAATTTGTTATGGAAGAGTCTTGTAACCCTTTCCAGCTTTGTTAATGCAAAATTAAACCAATTTGTATATTTTACTTCCATGTCCCATGGAAGTGTTGGCATCGTAAAAAAAAAAAAAAAGAAGAAAAAAACGAGTTCAAGATAAGACCTGATTTGGAATGTTCAACCACTAAAACGTCCAGAAAAGTGGTTTTGGACAATTCGTCTGTCTGTCCGTCTTCCTGAAGCTTTAGCTTTTATGGCGAACTCTCACGAGCGTAAGGGTTCAACGATCGAGTCAAAACTTCAGGGACATGTTCGGTTATATGGGGCATTGCGTCGAATCAATTTTAGTGAAGAATCGTCAACCTGTTTATAAGATGATTTATTGTATTGTGACTGAACCCGACGATTGTAAGTTGTTAGTTTGAAAGAACTTTAAAAATAGCGAAGCAAAATTGTTGCCAAGTAGCAATCTCGAATATTGTCGATCGAGGACTTTTCAACAAACTTAACGTTAAGGGATTACAAATAATGAAAAAGTCTCGTTTTTCAAACATGCTTCGTTATTAATTGGACATAGAAACAAACTTTTAGATAGAAACATCAGCTAACATTGCAAGTAAATGTACATGTATCGCTGAAAATTCCGGAACCTTTAGAGAGGCTCTCTTCCTATAGGACGATAGTCATCTACATCTAATTGCAATCAATTTAATTTTTTTAGGCGACATGAAGCGTAAGAGGAGTGGGGCGTAAGTATCACGGAAACTAAAATAATTGTCTCTGAAAGCCGCGTTACAGGGAGATGCTGTGCTCTGCCGGCCGACCTGGTCATTCAGTGTCCTCTACTTTCCTCGACCATTACCTCACACCAGACGGTCATATAATTTATACCATAACACATCGGAAGTTGAACGTTGACTTCAGGCTGGCGTGTCGCCAACTTGACAAGATCCGCAACGGCCGGCACCCGCGGTTGAATTTTTGAGCGCAAAAAAAGCTTTTGCCAACACGACTTTCAGTTCCGTAGGATGCGACGAGGACTGCGTCTGAAGAAGGATGACCAAATACGTCGTGATAGCTGCAATCACCTGAACAAGGAAATGCCGGCCGAGTCAGTGAGAAACAGACACCCTCTTAGAAAGGAGGTACATGTTACCTCTTGTAATTCGTGTTTCATTGACGAAGCGGTGTCGTAGTGCATGAATAAGCTTACCCCTACGGGTGTGTACACGTATACATAACCCCTGCGAGGGCGGATGTACGCGGATACATAAATTTAGACAAGAACCATGTATCCTGGTAAGCCTGGTCTTGCAAGGCTGGGACCCCTCAAGGGTATTTTACTCTGGGACGGGCCGTACGCTCGGATACAGCAGCCCTTGCAGGGCTAGAGTCCACCAATTGGAAAAAGCCAGTGGTGAATCCACACCCCTCCAACTGATACCAGGATGGGGGTGGATACCAATTCTTGCAAGACTTGTTGCATGAGTACGATGAGTACATCGTAACTGTAATAAAATGTCGAATCACGGTTGAACACAGTATGTATAAAATCAAACCTGTTTACCGCCGGGCCACTATCGCCATGATAACTTATACCGGTAAGTATTGAAATGAGACGTTAAGCTGACGAGAAGTCAACACTTCCTGTGTTCTACAAAATCGATTCACAAATATTTTTCACGTAAGTGGCATGTACAAAAGGGTTTTAATAAATCCCCAGAGCACGTTAGCAGTTGATGTTCGCAGCACTTACAGTATGAAACGTAAAAAAAAGAAAATAATGCTGCAGTGAGCCGCCATCTTCCTCTGTCGTTGAAAAGGCAATAACAGCCACAGTGCTCTCCCGCTAATCCGGACATGCGTTTGCCGTTGCAAGTCTACTTAAAACTACTGGTGGTCGGTTAAACCTCTTTAAATTTACTCATCTAGGGTGGCATGTATTGATATCTTTCCAAAACAGTAATTGAAAGTGGTGAAAAGACGAAATCATAGGACCTTGCCAATGAAATCTAAGTGTTAAAACCGGAGCCGCTCATCTGCGAGCAAAATTATAACTCTGCTTGGACTTCAGCCCCTGTGCTACAACGTTGCCGCAGCTTCACGCAAGAGCGAAAAAAGAAAAAAAAGGGAAAAAACTAGCCAATACAGGGGTACCTGTGAAAAAGTGTTTTCAACTGACATTCCGAGTGAGAAAGTACATTGAGTACTGTTAGTAAAATATCCACGATTAAATAACAAATACATTATCATGTTTTATAATTATATGAAATATAAAAAAGTTATAATGACAATCGTAAGAATAATAATGCTTAGAAAAGTAAACCCCTGCATGGCAAGCGCCCATACGCCATGGAACGGGATCATACAATACAAATCAGGACACTTCCGTGCCGAATACTGTATAGCTTCAAGATATACGATTAAGTCCGGGGAACACTGGGACTCAATGTCAGTGGAAGAATATGGTACAGACGTCTTAAGAATGAACAGGTCCACTGGGTGATAACCCAAGGGCGAACATAAAGCCTAGGAAATGTTTGATGGGCAGTTACGAAGCAATCATCAAGATTAACTAAACGCCCACGTGTGGTGGAGGGTTTGGGCGTTTACATGGTAAGTCTAGACTGTGGTCTGGGAATCCAACACTCCTTATGAAGGTGTTTTTGAAAAATTCACCCCCTTTAACAAAAAAAAGTCGCCGTCCGTTTGGCATATTATGCATACTTCTTTTAACATCCAAAGACTTAAATGAAAGTTCCTCTTTACAGATTCAAGATCTGAACACGATAAAGACGAAGATTGGTGGTTGGTACAGCAACCACAAATAGGTAATGGTTTATACGCGGTTGACTCCCTTTATAGGACAACAGAATTGTATTGAGAGGAAGCTTGAGAATGTACTGGCTTAGATACATACCGCATACAGGTGGGTGTAATCTTAGGGGAAAAAACCGCAAGCCGTAAACCGGATCCTCATGTGGAGAAGTTGGATAGAGAAGTCACGAAGCTGAAATTCAAAGAAAGTTCATAAGAGCTGCGAAACGCTACACGCTAAAAGAAAGTCGTGAATCTCACTATTTAGGGGAGGGGTGAATTTTCACTACCAATAAAACTGAAAAGCGGGCCACTATTTAGGAGTTAAAATTTACTGTACTTTGTAATATTTGTAATACCTGTAATGTTATGTTATTTTGCAATAAATTACTGTCTTTGTAATACTGGTACACAAAAGCAAAGGGTGAGTATCTCATGGGTGCGCCGCGCCAGCTCTCTCATGCAGGTATCCACTTCAGCCTGTCGACTTCCTACTCCGAGAGTCGACGTGCATCTACTTGATTTTTTTTATCGAGACTGAGTTGATTGTTCTTTATTTCTTCGTTTTACCATTTTTCTTCTTTTTGTAGTTGATTCGGTGCTATTTTTACGGTTAATAGCTTAAAATCTTAAACTGCATAATTCTTCAGATGCTGCGCTGCTTTGAACTGTATATACGATCAGAAGCGATCGTTAATTTAATATGAGCACCGTATTGTATTAAAATAATTATTAACACTCTAAATCAAGTCCATCTCGTACCTTTTTATTTATTCTATTTCATCTCAGCAACATTTCAATTATTCATTCTTCTCGTTGTGGAAACGGCTGGCGCCCTATTTATAGCGAAGAGTAAAGCGTAACTCGTGTTTCCATTTCTATGTAAAAATTTATTAATGGTTCATGGCGCTAGTCTTTGAACAACTAAAATTATGTTAGATTCAAGATGACATCACAAAGGGCGCCCATCGGTGCATTTTT
>Ga0058701_10005241_pt1 | contig 10720 bp, 8 predicted proteins | sample AgamicOrMae_FD_97039 | JGI IMG/M metagenome (GOLD analysis project Ga0058701, IMG submission 97039) | Agave microbial communities from Guanajuato, Mexico - Or.Ma.e | ecosystem: Host-associated > Plants > Phyllosphere > Phylloplane/Leaf | place: Guanajuato, Mexico | collected 2012-06-04 | reverse complement strand
TGCTCGGTTAAGGGGGTTGGGGGGTTCCTGTAGAACCATTTCAAACCACGTCGGGGGAGGGGGGAGCGGTCCGACAAAAACCACGTGGTCTTTTTGGCTCTTTTTGGCTGAAACCGTGGTGAGAACCGGCACATAAGAGATGGAGTCTTTAAATGCGCATCTTTTTCGGGTCCTCGCCGCCCCTTCTCTTCGTTCTCAATCACCCTTTTTTTCCCCATCGCGATTCGCACTGACTGATTAACATTGTACCGGATTTCCTCCATGAAATATAGCAAATAATAACGATAGCCAATGCTCTTTTGTGACATGAACAGCCTACCGGTAAACACCCACTTTTTAAAAAAAAAATGCCACGTGTTTTTTTTTTGGGGGGGGGGGTCTCTCGAAAAACCACGTAAAACCAAGATGGGGGAGGGATCAAAAATGGCCAAAAAAAGACCACAAGGTTTGTGTACCGTCCCTTGCCCTATTCAAAACAGGCACTGTTTTGTCAATAAGTCACGCCATATCGTTTTGAAAGTTAAAACTCCTGGCATCAATGCTGGGCTCGTGCCGATCGTTCTATCAACGCGGTTATTCAATTTTGAAACAAGATAAAGTACGTACTCGTGAGGACGGATAAATCTTCCCACGCGCATCCCAGATGCACACGTGTATGTTGCGGTTGCCTACCTTAACCCGGAATCTGCAAATCCATGGCCTTATTCCGAGCGAGGGTTCCCAACTGCAACGCACTCGTGTGTAGGAGGTTGTAGGGAGAGGCGGCTTTACCTTCCCTCGTGAATACCACAGGCTCGTCTGTTTCAAATTTCATCTATGAAGTATGTATTTTGTGTTCGTTTTGGCAACATCTCTTAGTTTTCCGTATTTACGATCGTTGACGGTGTGTTTCAGACTTTTTAAAATTGGCTTAACATTTATATTGTGACAATGGTGTAGCAATTTAGTTATTTTCAAATTTAGCGGGAAAAAAATTGCACCTGCAATGGTTTTTAGTGTCTACCTTTATTTGATGGGTTATTTAGGAAGGTGGTTTTCATAGTGCTTGGGTAATGCACGTATTGCGCATGAGCCGTTCCAATTGAGGAACATCTATCAGCAGATTTGTCAGAGACCGTCAGGTCCAATTTTAGTATCAACGACCAGATTGACAAGTGTTTGGTGTGGATTTTCGAGTGATCAGAGATGAGCTGGCCCACATATCTTGGGTCATTGGGGAGGGCAACCACACATTGCCTTTGGTCACTGGCCTGACCTTTGCTCCACGTCGGGTGCTCATTTGGTAAGAGCACTACGATGGTTTCAAAGAATGCCTTTTCTGTCTGTTGTGCCTTACTTCTTGTCATCGTCAAGCTGATCGTGGCAAATGCCAAGACGTAAAAGTTAGCATAACTTGACCAAGTTGAGCCCATAGTTGTTTGCCATATATAAACACGTGGTGTTCGGATATTAGTGAGCCAACCGAAAATGGATGGTAGGGCTCACAAATCTAAGAAGATTTCGCCAAAGGACCCCTGTCTGGAAGTTGAGCGTCCAGACGCATGTAAAGAGTTTTTCAATTCTGTCGTTGTAGCTTAAGCAAGCGTCGCCCGAGAAAAAAAAACATACCGGTTATGTACTCGCTTTGAACCGTTTTATGATATTTTTATCACAGGACTTTTGTCATAACGTTGACCATGAAGGCATTAGACGTCCGAAACAAAATGCAAACATTGTCCCATCTGACGCTGCATGTTCGGATCCTGGTTTCTCGCTTCTAGCACCTTAGTTTTCAATGTTACGATAAAATGCCTGACATGAAAATTTCCTCAAAAAATGCAAAGTGACTGAATCTTTAGGAATTATTGATCGGTTGACACGCTTAAGCTACAACGACGGGCAATTAAAAAACTTGTTTTATGCGTCTGTACGCTAAACGGTTCATAGCTGACAAACCCAGTGATGTAAGGTCATAACGTTTGGCCAAACATTGTAGTGCTTTTAGAATTTTAATATCTACGGGTTGATTCCGGTGCATATTTCATTTTGTAGGCCTACTTTGATACATAAAATTTGTACTTGGTAGAAAAAAAATCTGGAAAAATCCGTGAACATAGAAACCAGAATTCTAAAAGCCGTAAAATTTTCAGGTGGAATGTAATGACCTTAGAGCACTGGGTTTTTCAGTTGCAACCTTTCTGTATGGAGGTATCGATTTGTGATGAACGAACAAACGTCACTTTCAGACCATGTGTCATTTTTGCACATTGGCGGTTGTAGGAGGGTTTGAAACTCCGGCGGTTCTAGTGTTAAAACATCACGGCTCTCCTTCCTTCTTATCCACAAACTATTAGCTCCCGCACGCTGGAGATTATAAAATGCTTGCCTTGCAGACCCCGCAAACACAATTTTCAGCGCAGCACATGCCTTGCTGTAACACTCGTCTGCTGAACGCTATGTTCTTTTCATTATTTTTAGGCACGAGGCGCAGCTGACAATGAGTAGCCTCTTGCGTTCGGTCTCGTTTTTATTTTATTGTCGATTTTGCGTTTCGATGGGTGGTAACTGTACTAAAAAGTCTTACATACAGCAAACAGTTACCTCGCATGAAAACGCGCGATCGGGTTTACAGAAGAAAATTCTTGTTGCGACAGAAAGACAACTATGCACAGTGAGCTAGCCCTGTGCTGCGCAGTCGCAATTCCGGGTTTTCATGGTGAGCGGTTTCATCTGCAATGCTAACCCTTTGTCGATAGGAGATAGGCTGTTGATAATGGCATGAGGCAAAAATCAAGATAAGAAGTTCAACCCTTAATTGTTGTAGCTCAATGAAGAGGCGCGAAGTTTTTTCAGACCAAATAATTTGACCAAGCTTCATTGAGACAGTTTTTATATTCGTCTGCTCGCGTATCGATGAAGACTTGAAAAAAAGAGAAAAGAGCAAGGTATAAGTCATGCGGCGCTCTTCAAATCCATCTGGATTTATTTTCTGAACACTCTTTTTAAAGTATGATTTTTTTAAAGCACACCAGCTCTAAAATGCCGTAACATATTCCCCAACATTAGCTAAGTCTTCAGAGTGACAATCTTTATCAAAAAACAATGCTGTTATGAAAACCGGGTCACGTTTACCTCGGAAGTTAGTCTTTTCATTATTAACTGGCGTTGCACGAATAAGTTCAAGGCTAAATATTAGTGAACGTTTGCTGCCTCTTCCATCATTCAAAAGTTGTTATTCAATTTGCACTTTTGACACTGTGTAGTTGTCAGTCCAACAGTTTTAATGGAAAGGCCCTCTCGATCAGTTTTCGAAGGTCAAATGCCCTGCCGCTGCGATTCAACCTACTTTAATTTTTTATTTCATTACGAGGATAACGTTTTATAATTTCTTAGGTAAGGTTAACGTAGATAGGTTTGATGTGTTACACATTTTTAACTCAAAAACGGTTAGAGATAATCTAGCATACTGATTTTTTTTGGAAGCGCGAGCAGCTTTCGGTTCCAGATATAGGCCGATATGATGCTTGATTATCTCTAACCGTTGTCGATTTAAAAATGTGTATAAAATTACATCCCACAATGCTCCATTCATGTGCCTCGTTGTGTTGTCGCTCTGCTTTAAAGTGCATTGCGCCTGGCTTTAATGCTAGTGACAAGGAAACCCTCTCCCAGTTGTCAATAGCGGATTTTGTTCGGACTTGTTGGGACGTGTAGTACTCGGCCCGAAATGACCCCGGGTCACGGGGTCAAATCAGAATGGTGGCGCGCAAAATACGCACCGTAGGTCATTTCAGGCCGAGAACTACATACGCCCCAACAGGTATGAACAAAATCAGCAATGGACCCGTGGGAGGGTTTCCTTGTGAGCTGAGCAGTCACCAAGCCTGATCTTTCTTACCTCTCACTGGCAGTTACTGCCAGAAAGCAGAGGAAAGCGAGACACGAACGCGTAGTGTAATTGGCAAAGGGAATAATTATGGGTGAAAAAATAATAGGTAAAGTTAGGCTGGATGCCCTGTGCGTCGCTTCACTGACGTTTGATTTGAATTGCGGACCAAAGGTTAAACACTCAAGATGCAAAAAACTCAAGCAAGGAAAAAAAGCTTTATTATTTTTTTTTATAAATATGATACAATTACAGTTTCTTAAAGGCTACAGTGTAGCGTCAGGTGTTGAACCTTAGTTTTTCTAGCACAAGGGAATGGAGAATTGCAAAAGCTCTGATAAAAAAGAAAAGCAGATAAAGCACTTGTTGTCTAGAAGAGATTCGGTAGACAAGATGAAAATCTCTTCTCTCATTAATACAAGTTTACGAGAGGCAAACAAGCAGAAGCTCTACCCCCGTTCAGAGATGTCCAGTAAGGACACTGGGGCTTATGTACACAGCTCTGTAAGCAACCCGAGCAAAAGCCCAGCGCAAGTGCTAAACGCCACCTAGTGGCTGCCACCACCCTCTCAACGCTTTCGCCAAACAAGTTAGTGTTTTGTGGCGCGGTTTGCCAGCAAGTTTGACTTGAAGAGAGATCCTTTCTGTGGTTTTAGCGGGCCATTTGAGTTTACGTTGGTTCCTCCCGAAACAACGGCTACAGCATTGGGTCGCATTACGTTCAGTGGACTTTCACGCAATCAATGCACGATACAATCTTACTAGTAAAGGATGAATTTTCCACCTCTGTGGTTCACCATGGTTCAACCTCCATTACACTTAATAGATCACGGATATGTGACGGCGAGGGTTAAGTTAGAAGCTTTTCTGAGGTGCTTTGTGCCCCACTCCGCCGGCCCTTCGTTCAGAAGGACTTTTGCCAAACTCTGCCAGGCAAAAGTGTCACAAACATCAGTCGAGTGCTTATGAAAATATTAAGGAAGTATTCGTAGCGCTCACTGATGAAGTGGTTGGTCACGTACAGTATATACAGCATACGAAACAAACTCCGTAATCAGCTACGCATGTTACCACGGTTAGGTATAAGGCTAGTTGTAGAATAGTTTTAGGGCAGATATAGGGCTCTCGTAAAGAGAATCCCCAAGCCCACTTACCTGAAAAGTTTGGGAACAAACGTATTCACTTGAACATTTTAGGATTCTGCCCTTGTTCGCGTGGATATCATGGCGACTCTGCGAGTCTCTTTCTCCACACCGCATCCACCTCGAAAAGCCGGTCAAAATTGAGTCACCATCAATGCAATTGGCACATCGATGTGGATGGTTACGTTGCTTTCACGTTGATAGGACGTTAAAGTCATGATGGGGTAATAAGCGGCATCAGGCTTCGCAACCGTAAGGTTTGGTTAATTTTTGGTTAAGGTAGTACAATAGGTTGACTATCATGTGCTTCTTTCCTCCACGTTAAATTTCGTCTTGAGGACAGAATAGAGATCAGCGGAAGCGAAAAGTTCAACCCTTTTATCCTGCAGTGTGAGCTAACTTTCCACAAACATCTTCCCATCGGGGTATCCTGGACAAGTGCTATTAGCTCTATGTATTGTATGGACCAGACCAATCTCTTGGAAATCCGGTAAGCAGCACGCCAGGGCAGTGCAGTGTAATTGCTCGTGTGTTGATTGCCAGGCAAAATATAAGGTGAGTGTTATTCTGACAAGCTGACTAGAGATCGAACCCAATGCTTTGAAATAACTCAGCCGAGGAGGGCTTTACCGAGGCGAGGGTCAGACGCTCATACGGCTGGGGACGCTTACGCTAGTCCCAGAGGATATCCATGGATTGCTGTATTAGCATAGTTAGGTGCACGACGTCTTCGGAGAGGAAATCTTCTTTAACGTATGTATAGAATTCTGAAACAAGGAATAATCAAGATAGAACTTGTGGATTTTCGTGGGTCCATGTCGCACATGCGTGCCTTTATTTAGAATCCTACTCCCCATTTATTATTGTGGAATTTAGCGGGAGAGACTTTCTCTCTCCGAACGTTTTCTTTAAATGAAGTACATTCAGAATATTTCCATTCTAATTTTAGCCGGAACACACTGCAGTACTGCTGAAGAACGGCGACTCTCCTTAGATCGATACCGCCGTACTGTATGAAACTCTGTAACAGTCGTGTCCACACCAACTGTTGTAACTTTCGTGACCAGTTAGAAATTGCCCTAACAGCCGTTTTGGCCAATATTGACTTTTTGTTATCATCGGGCTCACTTTCTCAACTTGGCCTATCTAATTGTGACACAATATTTTGTGTTTTTTATCTATGAATGGATTGAAAGCCGAATACTTATATATTATCTACCGGTACCTCTAAACCGTCAAGAGCTGGTCCGGAAACAGTCACAACAAACGATCTCTCAGACGTATCTTATGGCAATTACAAACGAATGGAACTTCGAATGAATTAGAGAAATCGACCCCTTCTAATGAAAATCCACCAACTGCTACATATATCTTCTGGGTTATACTGGAATTGAAACTTAAATTCAACCCGTTTAAATGTTTAGGCCATTGCAGTAACCGTACGAATCAAAGAAGTACCATAACCATGGACGTTTTTACGAAAAAGAGGAATGTTCTTCGTAATCGTTGCAGCAGTTGGCTGCGCACCGCGCGTAAACGAGAAGTCGAGTCAAATTGGCGATTAATATTGGTTTAGTGTAAAACAAATCTAACTGACAAGGTATATGCTTGATATCGCTTTCCAATTTCCGTATATTTCATTTTTCCATGTACAATGTCTTCAGAAGGTTAAATGCAAGGTAAGCGTCAAGACTTTACTTGACTTCACTGGTAGTGCTTGAACTACCATAATATTTGTTTATACTTGACGACGAATATACATTACTTACCTTCTTTGTACTTGACGCAACGGTTAAGACTATTTCGTAACGTATCGTATCGAGATATATTTGCATGTTTACACGAAGATGAACAATCCATGTACAGTACTATAACCCACCATCTACACAAAAAGTGATATCGAAGTTCTTTTTTTGTTCAACCTTCCGTCACCAAGTCGAACATAGGAACAGTGAGGTAAGAAACGAGAACGCTACCAAACCTAGACAAAAGTTAACCTATTGGTCGCCAAGCTTTCAACAAATCACTGAATCTATGGGATAGTTTAACGATGATTCAACAATATCAGGAAAACTAAACCAGATTGAAGAACAAAGGGTGACGACAATTTTACCTTTTGAAGTTCCAAGTGTTCTATCAAAAAGCACAGCGTGTAGTTGTAATGACCTACATATCTCACACAATTAAAATTAGCGAGTATGCTGCACTAAGTAAAATTGTTCGCCTAAATGATTCTTCATTATGAGTCACACTCAATGCGAAAAAAAACTTTGTTATGTCGTCCCTGATGCAACATTCCAACAATGTTCTGAAGCGATCATCTCGACGGTGGTTCTCGACCATCCTTTTTCTGAATGGGGAGGTTTCAGTATGATGAAAGTGAGAGTAGAAGAACGACCCTTCTTTGCACGAAGCTCGAAGGTCATTGAACAAATTTACCATGAAATCATTCAGCTATCGAACCGTAGCGAAAGCGCACCGATGCCAGGAGGAGCGCCTAGGCTTCTCCCACCCTCTCACTTAACGCCAGACTTGTGCCCTGCCCGTCTTCCAAAGTTTAACGCTCTTTCTTCGTTCGCCTTCCGGTTCTTTTAAAGGCCATTTTAATTTGTTTAGAAAATAAATATTTGAGGGTTCCTCGTTCTAACATTTAATTTAAGAGCATCGATAAATTGAGCTCCACCCTGACTGTTCCGGTAGAACAGAGGATTTAGAAAGTCTGTGAAGAAGGGGCCGCTGGGACTAGGGATGACACTTTAAATATAAAATGTCAGACATTATTCGTCTTGTACCGTACTCTTCGTTATCAAGTCGAGCGGCAGCGGGAAAAGGCACAAAGCACCTATCTTAAGGTTAACATGACGAGTGACTAGCATAAAACTTCTTCCTTTTTGGCAGCAGTAACTGCAAAGCAAAACTCCGGACGAAGGCTTCGTGACGATCATTTATGTCAGCTTAAGGCAAGGCCTGTGAATTGCCCCGCATCGGCTTCGCTAGATTGCGCGAATGTTGAAAGGTAGAGGTTGAAAATTGAAAACCTTTACAGTCGAGAGTAGGCTTCTTAAATGTAGTGGAGTCACAAAAGTAGAATAAGATTACCGGAGTTTGAGTAACTAAATAAAACTATAGTACGTGGCTATAGAACACAAATCATTAGCAGTTCGTGCAATGTCCAGAGAGCACGTTGAATTAAGGAGAATTTTGACATGTTTTTAGCGAATAGTTGGAGCTGAACACGTCGAAACCGTGGAAGGCAGACAGACGTACCTAATTTATGGTTGTGCCACCCACCCATCGGTGCTTTTCCAGATCAGCGTGCGTGCCAGACTACTCCGCCCGCCATGTTCGGCCTCGTCCTGCACCAGCAACCCTCATTGTGTACCACAACCCGCGAACATGAACAGGTTTTACCTCGTCGTGTAAAACCAACCCTGTCACATAAATCTTACACGCCCAGCAATGCGATATAGAAGCATAGATTTGGAAATGCTACGATGAGTTATTTATTCGCATATCTTACTAGTTCACGGGGAGATTTCAGGCCATTGCGAGAAAAAACACAACGCGACTTGAGGCAGAAGCGGAGCAAGTCTCGGGGCCCCTAATCTTACCAAAGTTGGCCTAAACTCCTTAACAAAACGTTTGAGTTCAACATCGTCATCGTCATTCCATGTTTGCCAAGATCGGTGACCAATTGCGTCTTTTCGGCAACTAACTGCTTCCGCAAAGGGGCAGACTATACAGTCAAAGTTAACTGTGTACTTTAGTTTGCTTGATAATTTTTCCAAGCCTTTACTTCATACTACCTTGGTTTTGTTTGTCTCTTAGCATACAATGTTAGAGTTGCAAACTTTACTATATTTACCGGCGATTGACTCCGCCAAGTATCGGTGTAGAGGCGGATACGGTCGAAAGTCTGGGCCTAGTAGGGGGGCGAAGCACACCGCTGGGACACACTCCAAGCCCCTCTGGTACATCTAAATTACTCCCAGCAAGCTCCCCCTTTCCTAAAACCAATGACCAACATTTCTGTGCCCTGCGTTACTGCTTTCCGAATGGCATGACTTTACCAACGTCTCGAAAAACTAGTGGACCTTCTTTTTCAGTTGCTTTTTTTATAATCAATAAGGAAGGGCACAGGCTGTTGGAGCCTGGAAAGACACCTAAATTTGGCATATCTCGGTTATTTTCACGTAAGTTTCATTAGGTGCACTGACCCTAACTTCTCAATTTCCCAGACAGAGCATTTGCTACCAACTGCATGGCGGCCGACTGCTGCTACCGAAAAGATTAGCAGTCATGGTCACTTTAGGGTTAATTCAGACAAGATAAAGTAAACAAGCTTTGTGCTGGTCACTCCAGTTGCCACGGTATTGAAAGCTCGACTACAAGTAATGGGAAATACCGAAGAAATCGCGGATTTGTAGTCACCGCATCGTTCTTCGCTAAAATTCGTTCATAATCCTGGTCACGGTACCAATTTTAGGGAAACATCTTTGCGTTTTATTCGCCGTTGTTACAAAAGAGAGAGAGAGAAAAGGCAATGTTTCGGAGCACTCGGCGTTCCTCGGAAGGCCTGCCTAACTGTCCCTGTGATTAGCAAGCAACTGCCCACAAGGGAGAGAGGAGGCGAAGCTGCAGCGGCTACAATGCATATCGATATGCTTTTGGATACCTCATCTAAATTAACATTCCCATTATCCGCTTTAGCTGAACAGAAGATTATCGCGCGGGATTGAATGCACAATATTGACAACCACACAGGCGACACTTGATTAAACTATTCTCGCAACGCTTTCAAAGTGTTTTTCTTCTTCTTCTCCTTCTTCTTTTTTTAGTTATATTCCGTTCTGAAATATTTTACAAGCGGGAGCAGTGCTGTGATACAGTGTAACAATCTGATAACAAGTCTAGTGTGATATTACAAATGGTGATCGCAACCACAGTGCATACATTTTGTCGCTAGGATATTTTTTTAACAGAGGGGTGATTTTGATGGAAAATATTATTTAGGCTCTTTATTAAGTTTTCACACTAAAAACACATTTTATAATAGGAAAACTGCTGAAAATCGGGTAAGCCCATTGGATTTATTTGTATGTACCTCTTGGGGTGCCTGGGGTGTGTGGATCATTTTGAAGAAAAAATCCACATGCGTAAGGGACTGCCCAAAACTAAAGCCACTTATACTGTATTTGGATGCCTAATTGGACTAAACGATGCTGAGACTTTAATCATAAAAGTCCGCCTCGTTGATGGTACTCTGTGTTTACATTGAAAAGTGATGCCCAAAAGCAGAGACAAAATCAGTAAATCATTAGCAATAATGGGGCCTGGCCGTGTCCAGGAAGTGTTTTTATAGACCTAGCAGTAGTTCCGCCTGAGGCTGTATTATGTAAATGTATCGAGAAACTCCGGTTTCTCGATAAACATAAAATGTCGATGCCTGATGAAATCTGCTATCTAGCAGTCATCAGGAACTTTTTTCAAATTCGGTTTCACATACTGAACGTTAAAATCCAATCAGTATCTTCGGAGCGCAGTCCGAAACACACATACGGACATACGCACCCCACGTTACCTATAATATATTTTATAAGTATTTTAAAATGTATTGCAGTAATGCATTAAAGAATCTATTAAAAATATATTTTGAATATATTTAAGAATATATTTTGGAATATATTTTGGAATACTTATTATATATATTTTT
>Ga0058701_10005239_pt1 | contig 10721 bp, 5 predicted proteins | sample AgamicOrMae_FD_97039 | JGI IMG/M metagenome (GOLD analysis project Ga0058701, IMG submission 97039) | Agave microbial communities from Guanajuato, Mexico - Or.Ma.e | ecosystem: Host-associated > Plants > Phyllosphere > Phylloplane/Leaf | place: Guanajuato, Mexico | collected 2012-06-04 | reverse complement strand
GGGGTTGTACATCCCAAATCCGGTCTTATCTCGAAGTCGATTTTTTGCACGATGCCAATACTTCCATTGACATGGAAGTAAAATATCACCCCTCTAGAAACCTTAAATTTAATGATTCAGGCATTTTCCAAAGCTTAAAATTGCGTATTTTAGTGAGAAAAAAAATCTTTCAAATTTTTTCTTAGCTATATTTCACTCCAAATACTTCGAGCTGTTATGGGTTGATGCACTGCTGCAAATTAAACCGGTGCTTTTGCCGGCTTGCGCACCCAAACACAATACATATTAATTAAAATCATGTGTCGACGCATACTTTGGATTTAACTTCTTTTCTACCCTATGTAATATTTCAAAACCAATTTCAAAACAAAAAAAAATGATTTTAGAAAACTGGTAAATTATTTTTTTAAATCTAAAATTTCAATGTCATCGAAAAATTGTTTCACCTTGCTTCAACCTGAACATTATATCAAGATAAACGGCGTAACCTTGTGTAGGCAAGGATAAGTAATCCCAGATTTAGTTACGTCAACTTAGGTTATCCTGGAGTAATCCCGTGCCTTATGTCGCGCCTCTCTACCTCTCCATCTGCCACCAAGCCTGGGGCCGCTCACTGCTCGGGTGGTTGGCCACTGCTGCCGAGATGTTCGCGGCATTACGCTTGGCAACTATGGTAGGTTATCTGCCTTGCTCTACTCGTCTTGGCGACGGGAGGTGGACCTCAGTACCTCATAGAACCTCCCATTGACAATCACAAGAAAATGAACCATCGAATTTACGGGTAGCTGTCATAAGCGCCAAAAACCACGAGCGCCTACGCCGCAAGCGCCAATCCGTAACTGCCAAACGAGAAAAGTCGCAAACGCCAAAGGTCTTAACCGCAATACTTACCTTACCTAACCTAACTTAACCTAACCTAACTTAGGTTAACCTAACTTAACCTAACTTGACTTAACCTAACCTATATACGAGCTTTGGCGTTTGCGACTTTTCTCGTTTGGCGGTTACGGACTGGCGCTTGCGGCTTTGGCGCTTGTGGTTTTTGGCGCTTTCGAATGTCCCCCGAATTTACAACGTAGTCGTCGCGAATATCTTTGGAATCATTGAGAGCAACAACCGCGGCAAAAACCCTTCCAAGAATTTTCCCAGTCTAGGAGCAGCGGCCTCCTCTGCCAGTCGGATGCTGAGTGAAAATGCGAGTCGAACGGAACATAATGGAATGCATTTGGCAGTGTAGATGCTCGAGCCCTCAGTCCGCTCATCGTAACAGAAAATCTAATGAAAGGTCGACGAGTTTCAAACAGAAATTAATTTCATATCATATCCCAACTTGACAAGTTCCAAGGAAACTAATCCAAGCAAGAGACGAATTGGTCGTAATGAATTCTTTAAATCCACCCTTTCTTTCCATAAAAATGCATTCTTCAGCCGGCAACTTTCTGTTTCCTTTAACATTTTTTTTCTTCTTTACATTGTAGTTCGATACTTCTTCGTCATTGTAGAGTAAGGAAATACACTATTTAAATAAGTAAATCCGTCAGAAATTTGTTAAGTTCTAGACTTTTTTATTCTCGTTTACCCAATTTCGTAAAGCATCGTTTTTCTTTTTTTTTCGTCTTAAAAAAAACAACTAAATATTAGAAAATTTGATTGACGCAAAATATGTCTGATAAATCAAAATCAGACTCTTAAACGTTATACTATTTTTAAAACATTCAATGTAACAGAAATGAAAGAAAAAAAAAGACGCATTTCCTAAAACTTTTCAAAAACATAATCCAGAATCAATCCCTGGAAACTTCGTTCAGGAGAGATGGCACAACAGATCTAAATCATAAAACTACTTGTAATAAGTAACTCAAGATTTTGCGACTTCTGAGAGACGATAGGTTAGGTTTACCACGGTTAGGATCCCTGACCCCTGCTTCGCTATGGCTGTGTGCTCGGCAACGAAAGCAAGATGTGTAGAAAATGCATACCTTTTTAAATTAACAGAGTATTATCATTTGATTAATTTCGGAGAGAAGAAGCCCACTCCATTTTCCGTTATCAATAAATTCGTACTTTACCAGATTCCATGATGGATTCCTCTCTCAGGTTCGTTGTTTGTCAATACAAGTGCTGATCGTCAATATCATAATGTTTTTCCTTTTTTTCCAGGAAAAAAAATTATTGTGCTGCGCGGAGGCCGCAGCGTGGGGGGGAGGGGGGGGGCTCCCTGAGGAACATTCCTCCTTCTCATTGAAACCACTTTCCCAAGATTGAAAAGCCACGCAAGAGACTAGAATTTTTTCAGAGGGGGGGTGGTGGTTGAGGCGGGGGGGGGAGCTGAAAAATCGCCCTATAAAGGCAGGCCGCCGGCAAGGCGCACGTCCTAAGGGAGCCGTGACCATAGGGATACACCTTGCTCCCGTGGGAAGGGCAAAGCCCACAATTCAACCCTTTGGTGCCCACGGGATAATATTTTTGTGTTTAGAAAATGGTATGGTATGACTGGAAGTAACACCCATTGACCCCCCAGCCGGACGCTGTGTGAATGAACTACACTGTAAAAAAAGTATCTGCTGTCGATTATCCTGCAAAAAGTGCAGTTCTACACTGATAAAAATAAACCCCTTTCCTGTTTTTGCTATTAGGGATGAATAAGTACAACACAACGTCTGTTCATTGGTCGATTTTCGATTTGTTCATTGGCCGAAGTATACAAAACGTTTGTTTATTGGCCGATTTTCGAACCAGAATTGTCAAGGTCCTTGTCAAATAAATGACTCGCGAGAACTGTTAATTGATATGGCTACCTTGAAAAATCAACTTCTTACGTGCTGTATACGTTTTTAACTTGGTACCCTAAACGGGTTACGTCATAAACATAAACAGTTCCTTTTTTTTAAAAGAATGATAGATTATCAAAAGTACGTCTGTTTTTGAGTACTCATTCCTATTGTTTACGATATGGTGTGAAACGATTTTATGTCACATTTGGTTTGGTACAAGAGCTTTGGTTCTATATTCAACCTCATCATACGTCTATCTCGAAAACTAACAAAATGTGACATCGAACTCCATATTCAAAATTACGGGTCTTTCTTAATCTCATGTACTATATTCTTATTAGTGTGCTTGTTTGTGAATCTAAGCTTGTTTTAGAACCCATAGGCAGGTTCTGTACTCTTCCTGCTGAGAAGAGTAGCATTGCAAAGATTGCGCACACAAAGTGTTTCGTAATTGTTGCCCTGGAGAGATTTTTGTGTTCCACTCGAAGGTTTGCCGTTCGGCCGAACCACTTCGGAAAATGGAGTGGTCTGAAACTGTAGCGTACTCGTTTAACCGCCGCCGTTTGTCTTTCCATACGATAAATATCTCTGGTTGATTTCTCCCTTCGTTTCTGATGCACTCAGCGTTTACGAAACCAGAGCCACTTTAAAAATCGAATCATGGATACATCGTCAAATCATTCATCCGCATGTCAGGCTCAATATTAAAATCACTCAAGTTTGGATTTTAAAAAAAATATTAATTGAGGAAAGTATCCTCTCTCTTCTTTGCACCTTTTCTTTCTTTTTCTTTTCTTTTTTTTTTCAAATGAGAAAATGAGGTAACAGTGTGGCAAATGAGAATTGGGCACGTCTAGTCTTAGGGACGTTACTTTCGGGCGCCCTGATTGGTTGACCCGTGGACCAATCAGGTGAGTCCCAATAGGGATTGTTTATTCATAGGCGAGCGGCGTGTCTGAGGTCAACAAATGCAGAAAGGGCCTTTGTTTTTTTTGTGTCACCAACCAACAAAGTCAATAAAATAGGCGAAGCAATACACTTTGGTGGCTGGCTGTCCTTGCAAGTGACTCTTTCGGTAGGTCTCTCCGGGGAGAGACGGTACGGGAGGGATCTGCTCTCCCCGCAGAGGCAAGGAGGGCTGGCCAGAGGGAGGAGAGAGGAGGGTTTGGCCTGTACTGTACCTCGTAAAATTCTCCCGCCCGACCTGACTGGCCTATGTAACATATTGCCACTCAAATTTCTTTTAAGATGGGATATTTCTCTATGTCGACCCTTACCGTAATTCTTTTAGGGAGATAGGCCGCCCGCGTTTGGATATCTCTATAAAAGTTGCTGGCTGCACAGGAAAAGTACTTGCCCTGCACAGTCTGCGAGGTGGTCGAAAAACGCACTCATTTTCATAGTCAGATTCAGTGGAGCGGAAATGAATTTAGTTCAAATTTCTAGAGCTCTAATGCGCGGTATTAGCTTGTTCCTATAGTTTTGCTTGAGGTTAACTGACAAAGAGCTTTTTAAACTAAGTAGGCAGTAGGCCTATTCTAATGTCTTTTTTTTCTGGTTGATTTGCCGGCTGTACTTTAAATTGGCTTAAATTATTATTTTGATTCATCTGACGTCGGACAAATCACTTTGGATTAGTTTGCCTTTCTGCTTTAAAACTAATCCCTAAATAAAAATAATATTTTTTTTTGAAATTTTAAAAATGATTTCTGTTAATTTTTTTTCTTTTTTAATATTCGTAATTCAAAAATGTTTGATTTTGCTCTTTAAAAAAGTTTTTTTAAAACTATGAAACTGTTCCAAATGCCCCTTGAATTTTTTTATGTGCATTTTTTATAGTTTATGCTAAATATGTGGCTGAGCGACGCTCAGGATCATCTGAAACTGTATCGGATAATTTAAAAAATATTTCGTGTTGTTTGTGACTTTGTCATATAAACAGTATCATGAAGTGATGGCGGGGTATTGGAAAAAAAAGGTTTGATTTTTACGGAGAAATCTTTTAAGACTAAAAACATGGTCACTTCCGATCAAACCATCGAAATTGGGCTCCCGTGAATCGAAGAGCATCTCCGATTAAAGCAAATCGGAGAAACGCTTTTTCTGACTTTTATCTCGGAATGTCTGTCTGCTGATTACATCGCAGAAGCATCATTAAAAAAAAGTCAGTCTTCGAAGTCTTGCGGACATCCCCCCCCTCTACCGCGGAGCTCCCCTTCCCTCCCCTCCCCCACCATCGACGGCACCCCTTCTCCAGCCAGAACGAAATGAGGGAAAAATATCCCAAGGTGTAGTTTTCGCCTGTTTTCCGTGTTTTGACTCTCTCTAATTAAAAGTCTCTTTTCTGCTGTTGGAGTAAAAGAGGGTGATTTTTAGAGGGTGTTTTAAGGGTGAGGGACAGCGCTCTGGCAGAGGAATATTGCCGCTTAACTGGATAATGAGTTAAAGACCAGATTTGAGAACGTGTGGGCTTCAAAGAAATGAAAATATGAGTGTTCATAACCGGTTTGCATAGGTGCGCAATTTTTTTTAAAAATAATTGCGAAGTTCGTAAAAAATAATTTGTTCAATAGTTTAACCCTAAATTTAGCCGACGTTGAGCTGGCATAATCCTTAAAAGGTCGTGCTGTGCGTGTAAATGATGTTGAAATTTTCGTTGGTGAATATTTGCAGGAATCCATTAGGATCCAAAATATGACTGTTAGCACAGCTCATCCAAAAATCTGGCTCGGAAAATCAAAACCGGAAAATCAAAACGAAATGGGGGAGTGTGGCTGCTTACTTTGTGTATCTGGTTTGAAAAATTGTAATATTACTAAAACTACACCTGAAACCAACCATACGTAGGATGAAATTTACCGAACGGCTTACCCGAAGTTCTACAAAAAACTTGTTGAAAAAGAAAAGAAAATAAAATCTTCACAAAATGGGTTTATCTTAAATCAAATGGGGGTATCCATAAAATGTTACTTGAAAACAAATCTTGTAAGTTCTGTACCAAATTTTGAAGCCAAGAAAAGTATAAGTTCAAGATTATGACGAAACGAAAGAACTGTTGTCGCTTTTAGGTTATTTCAGTTGTGCAAAGAAGAAACTTTTAAGCCCAGGTTTAACCATCCTAGATCGCAGAAAAAAAATGATGGCCTGTCTCGGAGTCGGTTCTTGAAGAAAACTTTCAGTCCACCTTTTTTTTCTAGTGTTTTAGAATGCGCATGTCTTATGCGGATAAAAAGAAAATATTTGTTGGTGCACAATTTAGTGTTGCACGAGAGGCTGAGCGGCGTGCACGGTGCGGGCATGAGTACCTTAAGAGCGCGGATACCCATAACTTTCGGTGTGGTTCGGCAGCTTGGTATGAGAAATTCATGGGGCAATGGCCGACACGAAGCTTCTGCGTATTATGGATATTGCTCGAAGCAATATTCGCCATTTTTCGGAGAGAGTCGAGCAACGCGGTGGAATTTATGTTCCGTTCACAGATTCTGATTCTGGTGTCCTTTACTAAATATTTTGAAAATTGCCTTTTCTAGCCTATATCTTGAGTTTTACCTTCCATAGTTGAGTCTATCGGAGTGGGGACAGGCGCGTAAACTGCACGGAAAGAAAGGTTTTGTTATACCAACAAAGTCATTTGTTAAAATAGGGAAAACAAAAATATTTTGTCACAACAAAATGTTTAGTTCTATCAACAAAACGTTTGGTTGCTGCAGCAAAATGTTTGGTTGAAGCAACAAAAAATTCATTCGTCGTCCCTAATTTTGTTGCCGTAACAAAACCATTTCTTTCCGTGTGGTAACCCAGGTAAACGGACTCTAAGTCTGATGCCGCTTACGGTACTTCTCGGAAGTAGGATGCAGCATCAAGAAGTTAGCAAGACTTTGTGGCCTTGGAGCCGTAACGGGGGCACAAGGCACGTAATATAGCATTATATTTTTACCTTTACGGCTATTATGTCGTTAATATTGATGGAGTAATGAATCAAAATGGAACAAAAGGGCTAGCAAGTTAAATTTTTAGACATAACTATCAATATTTATCCCCTATTTACCTCATATTCATTCACGTGTTAAGGAAACGAGTTCTTCGAAACACTTTTCTTTAGAAAACAGTTTAACTTACGTGATTTGAACCTTCTTTTGTCGGATAATTGATATTTTGAAAGTTGGTCGAAAATTTCTTCATTTTTTAAAGAGTGTGGTTTTATTATCTCTAGGTAACCTGAAAGTAGGGAGGCATCGCGACTCAATTTGTAGTCATGCCGGTTTCCAAGAACTGCCAACTAGCTTTACTATAAAAACGGTAGCTTCTCTTGATTCATGAACTCGTCGAAATTTGTTCATTGCCTCTTAAGCTTTAAAAAAATCCAATTTTTTGTAAGTTATACATGTATAAAGTTTGTTTCCGTTCGTTCAAGTCACGTCCCATTTAAAGAGCATTAGGTTGGTTTCCATGCGTTCAAGTCTCCCTTATTGTAACGCAGGCGTGCGAATAAACTATCCTTAAAAAATAAAAACCAATTTTACGGATTCCTGTGACCATAAAACGTAAAAGATTGTCAAAATCCAAAATCCCCCTTTTTTTTCTCGAAACAATTCTTTTCTCATCGCGGAAATCGAAAAGATATCCGGAAGAAGTTTGTTTTTCTTGTAACGTATTATCAGCGTGTAGCACCAGAAATCGCTAAGATACCGTTTGTTTTAGCCCTGTTTCGGGATATCCCGCTCTTGTCTAAACAACGTTACGACGACACCGAAGTGTCCTTAAATGTCGATTTTACGTTCGGCACTAGCGCGCCGTCGCCCGATCAGTTTTCATACAGCAGACAAGCGTATATGGGATCAAGAGAGGGAATGTCTCCTTTCCTTTTCCCTCTGGTGGCGCGGCGCGGCGCGAAGCCCAAGACCAGCCTGCCGCCACTTCCTCATATACTTTCCGGAGTAAGACGCAGAGCGAGGTGCAATGGGAAGGTAACAACATTGTACTCCGTTACGCTGTGTGTTGATTCTCTCAGCACTTCAATTTTTGCGCGTTTCGCCGCTTGGCGCCCCGCCGCTCACAATTCTAATGGTTTTATTTTATAGTGTTTTACCTTTCGTCGGCAAGCCTGATGCAGCTTACTGCCTCCAAGAATGTTTGTAAGCGCCGGCATGTTAGCGACGGCCTAACGGAGTGGCAGCGAAGTGAGGCACATCCTAACCTAGAGGCCTGGATATTCTAGAGAGGAGGCATTGGGCAGCCATTTTGTTTCTGATGGGACCATCAGATGCATTGTAGCTTACGGCGAACCTTCGGAAACAAGATGGCGGCGCCCATGGTTTTGCACCCTCAATGCTTCCTCTCTAGTATATCCAGGACTCTAACCTAACCTATAGACTACCCTATAATTTTATCGCAAAGACTCATGCCGCTGACCTCTCGACGATGGTTGAGGCCAGGAAATCCGCGGTATCAGGTTAAACAATAGCCGAGTACGTAAATTGTGGAAGACAGTCGAAGGTAACCTAACCCTAGCGATTGTTTATCGTTCACAATAAAAACTAAGCCCTGCTGTTTTAGGTATGAATGTAAAACAGGGCAAGAGCGCAATTTCTTTATATTTAAAGATACCCCAATGAATAACCATATCAATCGAGAGCTCTTGACGAGACCTTTTCATTGATATGGTTATTGATATGTTTATCTTCAAAAATAACCAAATTACGCTCTCCCCCTGTTTCACCGTCACATTCAACACATGTGCAGAACTTCCTAAAACAGGGTTAGCGTTTTACTGCATTAATCCTCATGATGTAATGAAAGGTTTAATCAGGGTAGAGCAAAAGGGACAGAAAATGCAACCTTAAGAGTGACGCGACGGCAACGTTGTAGTCAAGAGGTCGCAACTCAGCACAATTTCAAAAGGCAAGCCTTTTTTTTGTTATTTTGGCGCGAGACTTTGAATTCCCCCTCCTTTATGAGACGTTTCCCCCGCGTTATGTGGACTCTACTCTTGTTGTGTGAGATAGAAATAAGAGGACGCGAGGCGCTTTTGCCAAAAGATCCCTGCTAATGATTCAGTTACTTTGAGCCCGCAATGAATGGAACTTTGCTTCCCTTTGGCTTAGCTGATGAGTTTCTCGTTTTTCTTGTTTTTGACATTTTTCTTGTGGATTTTCTCGAAAATGGTCAGGTATTTTTAAGAATAATTATCTCGCTTTTTCTCGGCTTTCAGAAATCTGTTGCTTAGTATAGATAGTATTTTGTTTAATCACAGAGTTCTCGTTTCTAATTGGAAATTCTACAGCCAGAATAGAAATATTTTTTTAAATATAAGTAAAATATGTCTTCATTTCGTATCCATTTCTTTTCGTTCCGGATTCCAGTTGTTAAATATCTCAGATGCTAGTAACAATTCCCGTAAACTTTGAAGGAATTTTTTTCTGCGAAAATGTATGATTGATTAAAAATACAGTATTAAACTGTTTTCAAAGAAGATAGCTGGCTATTCGTAATGTTGGGACAAGTATTTGCTGGCAGCCTTTGTTTACCTCAAGCCAAAGACGTCCAACAAAACTTTCAACTATTAAAACCCGATTCCCTGATATTTTTTTTCAAAAGATTTTTGTTTTTCAAAGATTTTTTTTAGCCAGAATCGTCATCTAATTCAAATTAAGAAGCTTTTTCATGCATCAGCGCAGTGTCCTGTTAATACGTTTGTGTGAATTGAGTTAAGGAATGAGCACTTTCGGGTGTTTGGAATTCGGTTCGACCGACGAAATAAATAGAAATCATTCGTGGATTTTTGCGAAGGATCTTTGTTTCGTACCGACAGAGCAAACACCTGGCTAATCTCTGTTTTGTTATTTTTGTCTGTTTCAGGTAAAGCGTTAAATGTGCAGCATTACGTAAGTTTGCTTTACAAACCTTTGGATTTTCAATCAAACCTTGGTTGTGCTTTTCACTAAGAATAGTATTGTTTAATAGACCTATTTTCACTAAATTACATCGCCCTTTTGTGGCTGGCTTTGAGATCGACTGAATTTTCTTACTAGGCATAGGGTGAAGTGTTATCACAATATACACACACCACTGTACGTTTCCATTTCTTTCCCAAAAGCTTTTAATTAAAAATTATAAGTATTTGACGTTCTTCAAAGGACTATTTTATTTTATTTTTTGTGGCTTTTCTACTGTAGGTGTAAATCTGATAAGTAAATACCTTGAAACTTAATTCATCATGGACCTTAGCCAAAATAATTTCTTGCCAAAATAATAGCGGTTCTGAGCTAGTCCTACAAACCTGTCATGGGTACGGAGAAAAAGTGACATAACACTGTTCATTTTCTATTTCCCTCTTTAGATAGACCTGTCAATCGTCACAGACGAAAACTTTTCATAGATTTGGCAAACAAAAATACGACTTTTACCCACCCTGCCTTTCTGCCAAAAATTAGTGACTTTTTCGAAAATATGTATTTGTTCATGATCACCGACAAAACAATGCGTCTATGTTCTTATTTTGAAAGCGAAATTAACTCGTATTAGAGAGGGTTCAGCTGTCAGTAATTATTTTTAGATTTATGCAGGAAACTGAACAATTTTCCTAACAAAGTATTTTCCTTCGAAGGTCCTATCAAATAAGACAGCGAAATTCACTTCCAGGTATATCGGAGCGAGGAAATTGTTGTGCGTAAAACTTGGCGGTTATTGGAGTGGTGTCGGAGTTAGGCGGCCTGGCGCCAGTGGGGGGAGGGGGGAGGCGCCACGGGTGGCGCCAACGGTTGTGCCTTAGGGTGCGCCCAAGTCTTTACAGAAAACTGCGAAAGCGGTTTACTTGCTAAACAAGCACAAAAGACGGTGTTGAAATTATCCAAGGGAATTGCTCAACTAATTACAGGTTAAAAGAGTCTCAACTTTGCCGTAGTGTTAAATATTTGCTAAAATTGCTATTTTTAATTGTTTGATTTT
>Ga0058701_10005238_pt1 | contig 10721 bp, 4 predicted proteins | sample AgamicOrMae_FD_97039 | JGI IMG/M metagenome (GOLD analysis project Ga0058701, IMG submission 97039) | Agave microbial communities from Guanajuato, Mexico - Or.Ma.e | ecosystem: Host-associated > Plants > Phyllosphere > Phylloplane/Leaf | place: Guanajuato, Mexico | collected 2012-06-04 | reverse complement strand
CAAGATAAATGGAGACTGAAAAATCTCAAGTACTGGTGACCACTCAGAGTAAGATTGTTCAGCGTTAACAGTAGGCCTACTTGAATTAAAGATTTTTAAATTTTTTTGTAATAATGTATCTAGCCCCTACAAAATGCCTTTGCTTTCAGAGCGCTTTATTTAATAAAAAAAATTTTTTAAAAAAAAGTCAAAAAAAAAAAAAAATATTTAAAAAAAAAAGATTTTTTAGGAAGTTGGTGTATTTTCCTCTCTTTTTTTAATTTTTTTGCATGAGTTGAGAATAATTGCTTTATGTTCGAGAATGAACTAGGAACACCAAAATACTGTTTTGTTTTGTAGGCGCGCCGCCATTTCCCGCATTACGCCGTGCTCGTCGATGAAAGAGATCCTTTTTTGGTGTCTCCAATGTCTTTTGAGGCCTCGTATGTCGTACAACAGGACCTGGAAGTTGTTACAAACACAGAAGTAAGTTAATACAAGAGCAGTTCCCCTGAAATGAAGTGTTCGGCTTAGAGGCGCTCATCACTATCAAAAACAACTATCTGAAATCCGCTCCGAAAACTCCGCTTCTCAAGGACTCTCCCGATTGAAATATTTTTTACCGAAAAACTCAACCATCCCCTCTACCATTTACGTTCCTTCTCCGTACTTCCAATATTCATTCTTAAAAGGAAGTTTCCGTTAAAGACATTCCATTGTCTATCGGTAATTTTGTGCGTGATTGTGAAGACTCCCAAGCATTATTAAGATGCCACGTACCGAAAAGAAGAAAAAAAAACAGACTGTTACAAAATGCCCTTCTGGACTGTTAAAAACATCCCGTATTTTTGCGTGTTTTTCGGCTAATGAAGCACCCTGTTCAGGCTTAAAGCAGCTTTTTGCCGGTCGAAAATGTCCTTTTTGCTCACTCTGTTTTTCATGAGTAGCTATCTTGTCAAAATGATATTCTGGTGCTTTTCTGCAGTTTTAATTTTTTGCTCCGAGAAGGTTAACTGAGCATTTCCGACTTTCCCTGAGCGTGCATACCCTATATAACGAAGTTTCAGTTGTTGGTATGTACCGTACCTTACCCGCTCTTAAGTGTGAATCCTTCGCACATCCGCAAACAAGATTGGAAATGCATCGCTCTCGTGGTCAAAAACCAGCTCAGAGTGACTGCCCTGTAGCATGCCTATTCTGTGTTTGCACGATCTCCCCTCTCTCTCCCCCAAAGTCTGTTTTCCCGCTCGCTGAGGTCCACCATTTGTAATCCGGGCCATCCCCATCCAATGAGAACGCTCCGGATTACAAATGGCGGACCTGAACGAGCAGTAAAACAGAGTTTGGGGGAGAGAGAGGGGAGATCGTGCAAACACAGAATTGCCGAACACGTAGGGTAATGTTCCATTAAATACTGTAAGTGTACCGTTTTTGTTCCAGGTCCAGCATACTCATCTAAATAACTTCTTTTCCGCATACGACGGCGTCCAGTACATCCCTCAAAACTGGCTCAAGAAATTGTACCCAAAAGATTAAAGTTACCACTGTGATGTCATTGTTGTGTAATATTGCTTGTGCTTGGCAGTATTCGAGTTTGAATCGGGACGATTTTGTTCTATGCTGCACAGAGTTAGTATTCATTGTTACTTTGAGTAGATTTTTAGATTCGCCTCGTATTTTAAGTTATGATATTATGTTGTTACTTTGTTGTTTTTATGTGATACTAAGGTGATATAATTTATGTTTTGACGTTAAAACTGTGGGAACAATCAGCGTGAAGTGTTTTTTGATTGTTTTGTGAGACTATTACGATTCTTTACTGATTTCTTTTTCCGAAGTAGGAGCAAACTTTTTTGCTGAAATGAGTTTAAAATGTGTGCGAACCCACGTTGTTAGGATTAAAATTTTGCCGTGTGAATATTTGTATTCGTCATTTTCATCCCATCATGGGTTTCTTCCTTGATAAAAGACAATCATCAAACTACTGAATATAAGCCTCGACATTCCGATTTCCAGCCTGATTTAAGGTTGTCCCTTTTACAACCTTAGCGTGAATCGGACCGGGCCCTTTGAAGTGTTGGTTAGACTGCGGGTAACAGACCTCTAATACTAATTTTATTTTAGTTTGCGGAAAAAAAATCTGTGTGAATCGCGGAAAACATTCTATAGTAACTTAAACTCTCACTTCTGGATAGCCGCGCTTCTGATTTCTCCGGATATTGTTATTAATCGAGATTTTTTTTTCACGGCTTCTTATGGACCTAACCGTAGGTTCTGGAACTCTGCCTGTTCCGTATAATACTGGCACCTCCTAAACGGTGCAGAGGGGTTAAAGGAATTTAATTTGTAATGCTCTCTTTTTTTGGTAACTCGTTTAAGGAAATCGGCATCAAATCGAATTTAATTTCGTGGAAGTCTATTTAACCGCGACGATCGCTGTCGACTAAGTGAAGTGAACATTACTGAACTAGGCTTACAGGGCCGCATAAATAAAATAAATATACATTTAAAAAAAAAATTTAAAGCATTAAATTAATTTCTAAGCTAATATTTTCAAAGAATTTCCAATCCTTTAGAAAGTTATTAAACCATATCAGCCCATAGTATTTGGAATGAACTTTAGCTTAGGAGAAAAGGGGAAAAAAATCCCATTGAAATACGCACTTTTAAGCCTTGAAAAATGCCTAAATTATTAAATTTCTGCCTAAATTATTAAATTTCAGGTTTCCAGGGGGGTTACATTTTTTGAATTGTGACAATACTGAACTGAAAAGATCCTCTAAAATATTTTTTTTCTGTTTCCGAACGGCATCGCTGGGCGGTAGTGGGTTAATAAAATATCAGGGTTTCCTTCAGACTTGATATTTACCGGGAGACAAAAAATCCGCTCGGATGCAAATGGCTTTTCTTTAACTCTTTATTTGAGCTTCGTACTCCTACAGATCGGATAACATTTTTAACAAGCAAGGCCTGCATTATACCACATGCAAACCTAACAAAATGAATGTTCTTGTACATGTAACACCAATTATACAACAGCTATCGATTCCTTACTTCACCGACGTTATCAAATATGGACATTGACAATATTTTGCAATACAAGTTGTACAATTCACACCACTATAATACCACCCCTTCTAAACACCTACGAGAGTAAAGTGGTGAAATATAGCATTTACCTTTTTTCCAATGTATACACGCTATGAATAATTTTATAAGTAAATTTACCCTACCCTTCTCTGCCCTGCATGTGATAAACGAATCGTGCGGATGCCACAACAATGAGAGGATTTTTCTACATATCAATACAAGAATATTAGTGGATCATGCAAACGGGGTCGATTTCTATTGCCACAAATTCACGAGTCTTCATAGAATTAATCACACAGTTCAACTGTTATTAAGCAGAAGCATATTGAAATAAAATTAATGGAATTAAAAACAAACAAACGTTTAAAGACAAACTAATATTGTAATAGCGTTTGGAAGGTTAGGTCATGAGGTCCGAATATTGAGAGGAAAATGTGGATTCAGCGTCGGAGAATGCATCAAAAAATGAAATACCGTACCTAACATGGCACAAAGTATGTCTATTCTTAAGGTTGTAGAGTTTTCACAATACAGTACATTATGACAACGAAATCGATGTAAGTACAGGGTGTACTGTATCTATTAAGTGCAAGCTGTATAGTGGCTCCAATTTACTTTAAACGAAACGAGCCGCGATATTTATTTGAATGGTTCATTTTCGAAGACAACACCTGCAATTTCATTTTAAAAAAAGGGGAGAGGATATATTTTTTTACCGCAAAACCAAATGACTCTTTTCTTCAAAGAGAGAGAAAGAGAAAAGAAAAAAATATGAAAATACACAGTGAAAAATCGGTCGCGCTCCGCAACCTCAGAATTCACTTTGCCTGAAATTTTTTTTTCTCAAATCAGAAAATGAAAGAAGGAAAAAAAAGAGAAGGAAGGGAGGGGGTGTAAAGAAAAATAAAAATGCTTTACTTACATTGAGATTTTTAAACCAGTTGATCTCTCGCCTTCGCGGTTAAAAAAATAATATATTAATTTGGTTTGGTTAACACGGAGTTTCAGTCACAAACTGATGAAACGCACTACCCGTATATTTTCTACCGATCATCTGAAATAACAACTGGTTGAAAATGTTTTTATCGCTCGAGTTTCCCGAATCATACATATCAGAATAACGAGGTGGTATTTTTTATTATTATATAATTGAAAAATTAAAAATAAATACATATTATTCTTAGTTGTGCTTTAGCGTGCAAAGGTAATGCATCAAAAGAAAAAAAATCAAGAAAGATATTTTGGTCTCGATATTTATTGCAGCATCAAGAAATCTCTCGATATTGTAACTTCTTTGATCTAAAACAATAAGAAGAAACCGAAATTATTCCGTTGGTGTGGTTAATGGTAATATCCTGTTGTGCAAGTTAGCACACTACAAAAGAGCGTTTTTTTTTGTTTTCTTTTCATAAAATTCGACACTTTTTGAAACAAAAAATGTTTTACGATGGCGATAAAAAACTTACGCTACAAAGCTCCATAAACACGGTTTTGGTTTTACATTCGCCAGAAAAACACGAAAGAAGGAATGATTGTACATGGCTTTGATCGGATTAGGAGGTAAATGATTGAAATGGTGGGAGATTCAGGGCTCTTTCAAACAATGGTCGATCCTATGAACAAAGTTCTCAGCATCAAATTTAGTAAGGTTTTTCCGAAAAAACTTTTCGTCTTCTCTGAGCCATTTATCTACACAAAAGTCAGGAAAGAACACTGCTATTTCTCTCTTGGCGGATTCTGGAGAGTCTGCAACAGAAAAAAAAATAAAAATAAGGTCAAACACTAACGACGACAGCCGTACATGCTTCAAGTTTTGCTTTCGAAAACCGCGGCATAAAACACTGAAATAAACCCTTTAAAATGACCTTAAAAAGATACTTCAAACATTTTTAAAAAATACTTTTTTTTTTAAAGCCGCAAGTTGTTGTAACTAACTACAAAACACAGCGGGTTAATCGTAGCCCCTGCTTAACAAATAAACTCTAACGATGTTTATTTTTTTTGGCGGGAGCCCTTTACCGTCTTTTTTTCTCTTCTTTTATTTATGATTTATCTTTTCTTTTCAATCACATTTGATTCGTTCCTCAAGCTGTGGTAAACTAATTAACGGCCCATTGCTGACTGGGAAGGAGGCCAAGATAGCTTACCTGAGCCGTGAGTTGCATTTCGCGTGTCTGATAATCCGAACTGCCCTCGAAGACTGTCGGGCTGCGTGTACTGGGCTTGGTAGGTCTTGGTTGGCCCCATAAGCTGCCGCCACGTTTTGATGGCGTCCCTTCGGCAGAGGATGTAGATCGCCGATGGCCCACTGGACACAAGATAACACACTGATCAGTGATCCGCTGTCCCTTCTCGGTAACTGGTAGGGTCTAGTGAAACTGAAGATTCAGTTTCTTTAGTAGGGCCGAATACGATAAAAGGGCCATTCAGGAATCACGTCACACGTCCGTGAAAGCGGAGGGGCGGTTTACAAACAAGAAAGATGGAATTAAGGTCTTATAGTAAGTTAATAATTGAAAATTGTTGGTGGTGAACAAAATTACAGGGGAAGCTACTCACTACTCATTCAAAGAAAGAACACGAAACCGATTTTTTTCGCGTCCTACTGAGAACGTTAAGAGCTGACAAATTGTTTCAACACAGCAAATTGATGGCTCTGTAGTTCATCAAAAACATCCTTGTTCAAACTTAGCCTTTACTTGCAATAAAGCGCTTTTCTCAACCATAACTTAGTAGTTATTAGTAAGTAGTTTCGCTTGAGCTACACGTCATTTCTGCCAAGAGGGTTGCCTACCAGCTAAACGAGCTCAATTCTAATAATTTCCTAAAAAAAGGAGAGAAAAAAAAACTTTTAAGTTTTATTTTGAACTCTTTTCGACGAAAGTAGTGTTAAGTGAGTAGCCTCATATTCTAGAACGCTATTGTTTCCGATAATAGTTGCTCTATTCGAGTTCAGTTTTATCTTTGTCAAACTGTTTTCGCTTACTTAATAACTACTTGTAGACCTGATACCCGAAACAGCTTGATTCGTTTTATCTGCGCTGCTCACGTACGTATTTATGGCTCACCTATCTACGTGGAGCTTACAAACCGTCCACGCTATCTAGAAAACTAGACTGCGTGAGGCTACAAATCCGTTGACCACTAAGAGGCAACACTTCCAAATTAGACTACTTAAGCCTCGGGCAAAGCGGTGATTGGCTTTTTAGAACAAGCAAAAAATGAATATTATTAAGATTAAGATGGGGTACACCGTAACGTGAACCCGAGGTGCTTATAAAAAAAATCCCGCTTAATCCCATAGCAATCTAGGAAGTAATAGCTAGTTTTCCACATAAAAATTTCTAGGATTCAGCCGGTCATTTAGAGGAATGCACAAGGGCGAAGCGTACGAAAACAGATCAAGATAAACGCCCAACCAATATCGATCGTCTATAATTAGTCTCGGAAAATATTAATTGAATTGCTGGAGAATTGTGACTCCGAGTATTAGCTTCAACGCGGCAGCGCACATCTCACTTTTAAATGTATTCCTTTCTCGAACAATAATCGCCCGGCAAAACTCGTAGATTATCTATCCGGCGCTGTTCTAAGCGGCAGGCGTCTTGTAAAAATAATGCATTTTGGTCAAATTGATGAAAATAAAATAAAAAATACATGACCATCATTGCCATAAAAAGTTAATTAAAAATGGATTGCGCCAGAGGCAAGTTCATTAAAAATTGAAGAACATCAAACTCATTGTGAGCGTTCTATTATTAAACCAGCACGTAAACGATCAAAATTAGCAAAGGCCAAAAACTGTTCCCCCTCCTATGAGTCAGCAAAAAATACTGTTTCCGCATCGAAGGTGTTCCTTTCGACAACCCGTTATCTGGCTACATTTCAAATTGGCTACTGCGACCCCGACACCTGCCGGAAAATAAGGGTCAAGCGACTTGTACAGTGGAGGTCAAATCAAGACGCCACAACTCCGCAACTTTTTCTTTTTCGGCAATTCAAAGCAATACCTTTGCAATCGGCTATTCTTAGGTACTCACGCTCAAAATATTGGCATGATTTTTGGAGAAGAAAGGGACACCACGCAGCATCTCAATTCCATTGTTAGGCTTATTTTCCTTTTCTTTTTGCTTACGCCTAAAATTTCATCACCAAATGTCGACCTAATGGCATTTTTCAATTTATTTTTTCTTTAATGAACTTGAAGCACCCAGTCGATGGTAGGCGGTTTTCTTTTAATCCGACCGTCGACTTTCTTAAAAATGTTGTATCTTTTTATTCTTTACTTCCGTGTTAAGCCTGACTTGCAAATGTGATTCATGTACGTCATACCTAATCCTGCCATAGCTCTCCCGTTCTCAAAAAGAAATAATTATTTTTAAAAAAATTTCGCCCGCTGGTCGCTAAGATTTAGCTGTAATCACATTGATACGGTACCTCTCATATTATTTAAAAAGTGAAAAAAATAAAATAAATTGGGGAACCAGGCAACAAAGCTCAACTTTTAAACTCTAACCATATTTCTTGCGAACATGTATCTACTTAGTTACCATTCTGAAAATCGTGCTAAGTCGTATACATTATCCGTGCAGCAAAAATCTTGAAGGAAACTAAAAATTTTGACGGTAAAAAAAATATTCGAAATTATAGAAAAATTTCGTGTAGCGATAATTCTCGTGAGACTACGGCACGGCAGCCAGGAATCACTACTGATAGAAAAACCTACACAAAGGGTGGTAAACTTTTTGATTCATGTACCTGCACATTGAAGTGATCAGTCTTTTGTAGAAAAAAAGGTGCTCATGCTCCTGGTAGAATCGCTCTGCTTGCTGTTTGGTGAATGTTGTTTGAAGAGATGCGACCACTTGAAAGCCATTGTCAACAATGCAATTTCTCAAGCTCTAAAGCAAACAGTAAAAAAAAGAACAAAAACAGTTACCTATCTTTTCTTTTTTGTTTAATTAAGGAGACTTATAAAAAACAGAAATTAACATGGGCAATACATTGTACCTTAATTTTTCCAAAAAATATCCAAACAAAACAGCAAATGGTACAATGTAAAAGTGTTAATGAAAACTCTCAACCATAGTCATTATGTACTGTATTGGCTGACTGGGAAGTCAACACCCTCCCTAACTATATGCAATACAATAAGTTTACTAAAGCTGATATCACCATAACTAGAATTAAGTTTGAATGATATTTATACCAAAAGAGATCTTCAATTTTCAGCTTTGGAAATACATTAGGTATCATGATTGTGATACTACAGCGCAGGTACTTCTTGGTTGACAAGGGGGCAGTGCTGAGAGATATTTTGCTAGACTCTGTTAAATATTAACTGAGAAAAAGAAAAAAAAAGTGCATGGAGCAGTTGAAAAATTAGCTTATATTTTCAGATTAGTTAAAGAAAAAAAAAGACACTCCAAGCATCACAGCATACTTATTTCAACAAAAACAAAGAGGAAAAAAAAAAGGAAAATCACAAGTGGACTGATTGTACTCCAAAGCTAGAACAGATTATGAGGTACAACAGAAAACAATTAGCCTTACAGCAAGAGATGTTTTACTGCAGATTTACTTGTCTCCCAAATATGGCTGGATATTTTAATGTTATTTGTTCCTCTACCAATTTTTTTTCCTTAATGACAACAAAAGAAACTATTAGCACTCTCTATTAGAAGGCTTGATTAAGAGCTCTAGATGTATGATGTAAAATATCTATGTCCATCTGGACAAAATATACAAAAATTGTCACACTTTACATGACTATACAAATAAATGATTCCTTACTTGCGCAAAATATAACAAAAGATACCAAAAAATCTCCTAAATCATCTCCCTATTAAGTGCCAGAGGGGGGAAAAGAAGACAACACAATCCTACTGTTTGGAGTGACAGTTAAGAGATTAACCTTATATTATGACTTAATAAAAATAGTGTTTTACAAATGATTAATGTCTTTGACAGACTTTCCTCCAGCTGAGAAGGCTTTGCAAGCGCCACCTAAAATAACATCCATTCAGGTTTTCCACAATCTTTAAAAGCTTCAGGATAAATATTAAAGCAAATAAGATATATACATTAATGCTTATCAAAATGACTTATAACACACAACTTAAATGGTTTCTTTGAAATGCTACATATTTGTAGTGAGCAGCACCAGAACAATGACAAGTTTTTTACGCTGTCAGAGTGTGGCACTGAAAATGAGGCAGGCTAAATCAATTCCATGAGTAAACAACTTGAGTCCCCCTGCTTTGTCATGGACCTGGTACGCCAAATAGCTGCTTTGGTTTCCAGTATTTCATGAACCAAACTCTTGAAATTTTGAGTAGGAAAAGGGGCAACCCAAATTAGTATACTCAGTGTCCGAGAATTGCAAGCTCACAACCTATTTAGTGTGAAAGAAGCGGGTGTGCACTTTGGTTGACCCAATTGTTTACATTCACTCTTGACAGTGTAACTCATAAAAGGCACAAAACGATTACTATTGCTTGCAAAGGAACGCAGGTAGCTGGACTTGGGAGATGGAAAGGTATTGTTGTTGAGTGGTTCCTTCTGTTTTGACAGCAAATTAACGATAGACGTGGTTGAGGTCGTTCCTCGCGCCCGTAAGCCCCAGCAATCACAGTAAGTGGCAAACTTTAAAATCTCTAATTTGAAATGACAATATCACAAGAAAAGTTTGTGTGGCCTCCCACAGTATGTTATAATTCCATGTCTTGCACTTCGTCCTCGCTGAAGTCGGAGAGAGAGGACTCGCTGTCCGACGACACAGCCTGCTGCTCTTGCTCCCGGAGGGCCTCCTCTGTCGCGTACTTGCGCACGTACTCCTGAACCTTTTTCTTGTACTCTTCAGGCTTGTGTAGGTACATCGACGCTGCTTCCCCGTTGAGCGGATCGATGGGGTTTGGGTAGGTCAACAATTGGGGTAAGAACGACTCGAAGATGTTGGAAAGGTCATAAAGAGCTGTCCACGCCTGGTTGATAACATCCAGGCAAACTGAGCCAGACACTTCGTCAATGTTGGGGTGATACACCTTATTCATGAAACCGATGGAAGGTGACTTGAAGGGATAGTGTTCTGGGAGATGAACGCGGACCTTCCACAGACCGCCCTCATATGGTGTCCCTGTGGGCCCGTAAAACTTGACACAGAATTCGTTGAGGCCTCCCAGGATCGTCACTTCGTGTTTGCTTTCGATAAGCTTGATGACATCTGTGTCCATCCGCCTTTTCCCTGCGCTAGGAGACGACATGGTGACCTTCGGGGTAAGGGCCCGTTCTTTGTTTACTCTAAACCCGAACAAAACACACACAATGGCGAACTAGGCCAACAGTTGCGTCATAACCTGGAAAGCGTGTGGAACTCTGGTGATGTGGGGCTTCAGAATGGCCAGGGTCAGCTGACAGCACTTTTCAGCATTACTCATCATAAACTAAGACACTTGCAAACAATTTGCACGACAGCAACACACTTCTGGCCCACTGGATTACAATGCACCTGCGGGATCCATATTGTTACTTCAACTGAGCAAATTTCTTCTCATTTCTCTTCTCTTTCTCTGCTTAAAGCCCTGAAGGTGAGGAAGCGGCAAACGAATTCAGAGCGTTCATTGGTCCGCCATTTTCTTTACGCTGCTCAAGCT
>Ga0058701_10005237_pt1 | contig 10721 bp, 6 predicted proteins | sample AgamicOrMae_FD_97039 | JGI IMG/M metagenome (GOLD analysis project Ga0058701, IMG submission 97039) | Agave microbial communities from Guanajuato, Mexico - Or.Ma.e | ecosystem: Host-associated > Plants > Phyllosphere > Phylloplane/Leaf | place: Guanajuato, Mexico | collected 2012-06-04 | reverse complement strand
GTTACCTCCAGTAACAACCATATTCCATTTCCCACCTCTCTTACGTTTCACCTTAGTGTAATCATTTGCGTTATTCTATGAGGGTTTACGTCAACCGCTGAACCTTGGTTACACTATAACTTTGAAATAGTTATTTTTCGACTAATTGATTAAGTCATTTTTGTTTGACTTTTTAATTTAGTCATTTTTGTTTGACTATTTAATTTAGTCATTTTTAAATTCAGTGTAAAACTGTCAAAATTGACTTAAATTTAGCGGTTAAAACATATCTACTATTATTAGTACTAATATTTTCTTGTGCCAATATTAGTTTTGTCTCTGAGTCTGAAATTAGTCATTTATTCTACTCTTACTATTCAGCGAGTTCTTTTCTTTTCTCTATTCAAATAGTCAATTTTGACTAAAAAAAGAAGTCAAAATTGACTAATTGAAACATGGAAATTTCAACTACTTTTCTTTAGTCGAATTTGACCATTTCACATTTGCAGTGTAGATTAACCTAGGCGAGGTTACGTGCCGTGTGCCACGCTCTACCCCCTCGGTTGTCGCCAAGCCTGACGCAGTCGCACTTTTGCATGTGTAATGGCTATCTTTGATAAGTAAGCGGCATCAGGCGTAGGATTGATGACGCATCAACCAAGGTTAAGTTACGTTTGTTTAACCCAGGTTAAGCTAGATTAGATCACGTGCCCTGTGTCTCTATACACTCGGTTTTTCGACGAAAAATGCAATAATATAAAAGGTGGAAAATTCCACCTCTTAAATTAATTGCGCAAGATTTAAAATACCATGATAGTTCATGTTGCCATTAAAGGTGCTTGACGCAGCGAATTAGAGTCCTCCGAATCCAAACAGAAATGTTTTCTAATGCCGAGAAAATTTCTATTGACAGAGGCTAGTGACAAAACAACCTTTTTCTTCCCGCAAGAATTTCTTTTTCTTTGCACCAAGAAGTTTTTTCTCACTGCAATAAAAAAAAATGTTTTGTCACTGTACATTAAGAAAGAAAAACTCTTGGCATAAGAGAACACTCCCGTGGGACCAAGATTTTAAGCAAATTTTAAAGGAAATCTGCAAACCCGTGGATTTTTTCGGGTGGACGTGAACAGATGGGATTTGTTTGTCTGTAGCAGAGTGGCGAGTCAAGGCGATGGACGTGATGAATGGTTGTGGAAGACAGAGAAGCATTTCGAACGCAGTGACATTGGCCACAGCATTATTAATTGTGGATACGGATGGATCAATATGTCGGTTGGACCAGTTTGGGTGTGGAGCATCAAGTATAAAAATGTGTACAGTATCTATTACCGGTGAGGCCGACGCGGAGTGTGGCGATACAACAATAACCTTTCGATTTTAAGACGCTAATGTGTCCAGTTCATTAATTTTCATTCAGGATGAGAGCTTTTCTTTGTCAAAAGTGCCTTAATTCGAGGTGTGCGGTCCAACTGAGCGACTGGCTGCCTGTTTCGTCACCGACGCGGCCACCTTCTCCGACGCATGTGACCATACCCACTAGTTCACCGTATTTTACCAACTTGAACTAACCCTAGCTTAAGCTAACCCTACTAAAATCACGTAATATAACCTAACACACCTCATCCAGCGAAGCCGAACTAAACTCACCGTTTTCTAATCAAACCCAACCTAGCTCAACCCAATCCAACCTAGCTCTTCTCATAACCTTATTTAACCCCACGGGACGTGCCAATAATCACACCGAGAGCCCGGAAACGTTCGAGCCTGTACCGTTAAACAATCGAAATTTTTTGTTACATCCTGCAAGTCACTTAAATTCGAACAGTAGGAATAGAGTATGCGTTGCCGAATCAACTTCTAATCAAATAGAAAGTGAAATCTTTACTTTGGATTAGTTAAGGTAGTAATATCTAAAAAAATCTCAACATTCTTACCCTTGTGTATAGTAAAACATTCTACTTGAGATACTGAACCAGCGCTAGAAGGTGGAGTTTCATACATTCAAATTGCAACATTTTTACCAATGTGTAGTAAAACATTCTACTTTATCAGGATATCATTACCCTTTAATCATTTACAACAACAAAAAATGAAGGGCGGATCCCGGCGGAAGTTTGAAAATTTACGGGCAGTCTTATTGCTTGTCCCGGGTTCCCGACTACTTAAATTGCCCGTTTCGATGGACTTCAGTGACAGACAGGGGGAACCCAGAGGACGCGCGACCTACCTGTTGATTCGCTACCTGAATCCCAAAGACCATGTTCGTGGGTGTGTTGTGTTTATAGTTCTATACCCTTTTATGTCGTATGTCGCCTACATCGTTTAGGGGGTCCTAAGTTGCTTGGACGAGTTTCATAGACTACCCATTCCTCTCTTCTTTGCAATGATGAGGCAAAAAGGTTTTTTCCTGATTTTTTTTCAAGTCTTTAATTGATAGGTTACCCATCTGTGTCCAGGGAATACGCATAAAATATTTTTTGTGTTAAAAAATGAGGCGTATTTTAAAAAAAATATTTTTAATGTAAGGACTAAACATTTTTAATCAAAGCTAGTGGTACTTTCGTCTAAATTCACAATTACTTAAATTAAGTCATCGCTCAATCAAAGGGACCGTCGAACGCCGGAAAGGGTTGAGAACTGCTCGTAGGGATGAACTTATTCGAGTTCTACAAAGTATCAATTAGGAGTTTGCGTATTTTATTGACTTCAAGTCGCAAATCACTCTTAGCAAGCTCCAGTGACCCAGGTGCAACTGGGAATTCCAGTGCCTTGGCACTGGTCATTCAGTGAAGTTCAACTGGTTTCCAGTAAATTTTCACTGGTTTCCAGTGGAATTTCACTGAATTTTCAAGTGGCACCTGGGTCACTGGATAACCAGTGACCTTTCACTGGTTCTTGCTAAGAGTAAATATCTTACACAAACGATGAATGTGGCTCGCATTAGGCCTATAGATTTAATGTACAGCCTAAATATTTTTTATCTCAAAAATTTCGCCGTCGTGTTTTTGCTTGAAATATGAGGATTTTAGAATTGATATTTGAGTCAAAGCTAATTTTTTGGCATTTTTTTACCAAGTCGGCATCTATTTGCTGTAGAGAATATTCCATCCATAAGAATGATATGCTCCAAAGAACTACTATGTTATCGTGACGGTAATTCATGCAAAGCTCACGTTTATAAAATGCTTTGCTGTTTTCGGAAGCTAACCGCGAAGGCATTTACTTGCCTTGGGACAACCGCAATTACTAAAGTTTGCCTTTTTCGCTTTCCTAAAATGTCACCAACTTTCAATGTCATGTTTATTTTCTGCGGCCAAGGAACGCTCAGACAAATCGAGCCGTTTGGAAAAATCGCTGCCCTAATTGAAAAGTCTGTTCCCAGTTGGATTAGGTCACCGATCGACTGGTTGACTGCTTGTGTGTGGTCAATTAGTGCGGGGTCTTGTCGCGAGATGGCGCTACCTGTTCGGTTTCCTAAACAGGTTAGCCGGTGCACCGACCGCAACTTCTGCATCGGAACGTGACCTAGCTCAACGCCTTCCACCTTACAGAAGGATAAATATGGAAGATAATCATCTTTTCCTTGCGAACCTAACCTGACTTCTCTAACCTGTATTTTTTTCAGCCCCAGGCCTTTTTCAGCCTCATGCTTCGATTTATGCATGATGGCGCACTCGCTTGGCATCAGGTCAGATCAATTCCAAACATTTCCGGTGAGAATTCATACAAATGGGGGGCGTGCAAAAACAGTTATCCCACGCTTTTCTTTAAAAAAAAAAGAAAAAAGAAAAGGAGAATAACCTGTTATTTGAGAAAGACATTTAGCGTGACGCCATATTTCTAACTCCTGGACACTGCTTTCATATAGTGTTTAAAAAGAGCTACTCCTTTTTTTGTGTGTGTTTATGGTTTGATGAAAAATATTGTACAGGGTAAGTTAATCTTAAATATTCCCCTTGTTTTTTTGCTCCTTTATTTGTCAGGTTAGGCTTGATAAGGTTAAGCTGGTTTTGATTAAGTTATGCTAAAAAATATTCTTTTAGGTAGTCTGAGGCCTTGGCTTTCGGTTACATTTTGCGCCTTGAGTTTGGAAGGTTAGATGAGAGTAAAGGGCTCAGAGATGTTGTAATGGCTTGTCAGGTAAGCTTATAGGGACGGTTAAAGAGCTCGCCCCATAACCTCCCCATCTCCACGTCATCCTCCCGCGAAAAGCAGTATTTATATTTGGAAACTATTTGCTTTGCTTTCGAGCTAAATTTTTCAACCTTAAAAAAATTAAAACACACAGCGCGGCAAAGTTCAAGTAAAATATTGCCCTTGAAATAATTTAAAGCAACATGTTAGTGGTGAACATAACCTACAAATGTAAATACTGCTTTCCACAGTGGGGGGTAGAGGAAGTGAACGTGGTGGGGAGAGCTCATTAACCGTGCTGAAGTGTGATCGTTCGAAGACTAGCCCCCCATACACCGGGATAGGGAAATTTAATTTAGTTAGATTTAATCAGATTGGGTTACTCAAAGGAAGTTTGGTAGTTTACCCATAAAAGGGATTGGAATATATGAAAGAGGGATTAAATTTTACTTGTTTACATTTCTCACGAAATTGTGGACACCTCATGCAAACTGGCAGGATAATTTTTACCCCGCACTGTTTCTAAAATGCCTGCGCCACGAGGTCGCCGTCAAGACTTCCATATTCCGTGTCAATAAAAAAGGGCAACGGGCGTGAACAACAATTTGGACAACTTTTGAGAGGCGTTTTGCGTTCGTTAAATCCTCTCGACGGAAGGAATGCGAGAAAATCGTACGTGCCACTCGAATTACGAATTAATTACGTCATATTTTTATGACTTTTTATCAAGTCCGAAAAAGAAAAAGGCTCACCGACGTCGTTGTATTTGACAGACTGTCAAGAGCGACAGACGGTCGGAGAGGGGCAACGGGACCTGGTCGCTGGTGGTCTGCCTGGACAGCCACTGTATATTACTTCAGCCACTCCAGTTCGCCCCTTAGAAAAACTCTCCTACGCGCAAACCGGAACAATTATTTACAGTTTCAATTACTTGCAATTTCAATAATTCCCCCGCCAAAAAAAAGCTGTACTACACAGTATACATGTTTTGGGTATGAAACTAAACCGGGGGTGTAGTGCGTGTTTAGGTAATTTTTCAACATAGACCTATGTTCAGCCACGTCAATGGAAAGCTCTCGTCGAGACCTTTTAAACGATATGGCTGAACATAGGCCCGTCTTGAAAAATAACCAAAATACGTACCACTTCCGTTTTGGTTTCATACCCAAAACAGGTACAGCATTCCCTAAAACGGGATTTTGTTTTTACTGTGTAATATCATTTCGCGAGACACTTTGCCTAATAAGAATGCGAAAACTTGGTTTGTAAGTTGAGACAGTCGATATGTCACGAGACAGATATTCTAGAGATGAACCGGCCGATTATTAACTAGTCTAATAGAGAGTTGATCCTCGGTGTTTCTGTTTCTCGACGATTATTCAAATCGGATTCCCAATAATACACAACACAGACGTACATGCCACTCGTCAGCGCGGAGCTGATTTAAGACGAGGCATCCGATCTTGCGGTTATTGCCTTGTTTGCTTCCCCTTTTCCGGGAGAAATCATCCAAATTGATGTTTGTGTGATGCGTTGGTAAACGCTATTCAGGAAGCCCCTGACTTTGCTGACGATGTTGCTATGTCCTTATTTCACCAACTAAAGGATCTAATCTCTCTCCTGTAGTGTACAGTATACCTCGACTTAACTATACCTTTTCAGAGCCCGTTCACTGGAGGAGCTAGCCCTCGTGAGGTTATAACATTAGAATCGTTCGTTAGTTTTGAAGATGAAACCACCAACAGCAATGAAAAGATCTCTTCGAGAGCCCTTAATCTACCAGCCTATTTTTAAAAATCTTTTTTCTTCTTTTTTTACCTTTATTTGTCTGAAGCAATGCGTGAGACTTCCTTAAACAGGGGCTAGTTTTTCTGTGTGTTAGGCTTGTATATACCTCTTGTTAGTCGGTTTAAAACCAGCCGATCTCATAACATTTTTTTATCGAATGAAAATGCATTCGGACCGTTGATTAAGCTGTTAAGCAGGATTAGTTTGTTCACAGCTATTGTGTCTCATTGAAGTGACATGTCAAAATCAAATGATGTTCACGGATGTAACCCTATTTCTGGGCTTGTATCTCAGAAGGATTCCAGTATTATAGTTGAGGAATGAAGTGCCTTGCGTATTTTGCTCGCTATTAACAACTATTCTGTGCCAAAATATAGAGCGTAAAAAACAAATGTAATCAGAAATGAACTTTTTTTGCATATTGTCTCGAGAGTATTTAGTTACATTATGGCAACGCGGGCTACCGTGATACTGTATGTCCATTTGTCGATCGCATACGATCTCTAAATCAATCGCGGATATCTCGGAACGCATCGGCGCACTGTGCAAAGACGAGGAGGCGTACTATTTCCCCCGCTTAAAAGTCGATTTTCTCTCTACAGCTCGCAATAAATTTAAACGATGCAATTTCCCACCTATTTTGTTTCAACCCTCCTTTGCGTAGCTGAACGGTGCAAGGCACAAGGCATGTGGCGACTGCTCTAACCCACGCTAACCGCACCTACATTAACCTAACCTACGTTTACTTAATTTACGTTAACCTAGCGTGCGTTAATCTAAATTAACCTAACCTACCCCACGTCAATATGACTTTGTACCGTACATCATTAACCTTAATTCGGTAGCGGAATCAAACAATAACACAAGAGGTAGACACACATCTTACTAATTTAGAGTGTACACGACGCAATTTCGCGTTAATGGAATGGTTTTATTGCAATCGGAAGCTTCCTCCTTTGGCCTTAAAAGCAGCCGGAAAGGCTATCCGAATCGGTAAACCGGAAACCATAAATCCATACCCATTTGGATAAGTGTTGAATGCGGCTATTATAAGTACTCCGCATAGAAACCGGCGACCCTTACGCACGAGAATGGCGTTGATAGCTCGTCTATTTTTCGAACTCGCCGAGGAACTTCAATGAAAATGTGCCATTTCTGGCGGGATAGAGGTCTTCTAGTCGACAAAATGGCGCGGCGCTAGGTCGGCGTCCCTCGCCAGCGCCGACTACCTTCTTGACGTATTACTCTCATTTGGTGTCCTTCTCGCTCCTACGGCGCTTCCTATCGGCCTGTCTCTCTCTGTCGGCGCCGTAATTGAACGTGCGCTAAGTGCAATAAACGAGCTGTTCTGTCACGCACTACAAATGCTATTCCAAGATGGCGGCGCGTCACGCCAAATGTTTGTTGAACACGTGGCGATTTACTATAGTTAGTCTCCAATGTGCCTCGTCCTCGTCTGGGAGATCGGAAAAGGCGCTAATTTTGGATGAATTTGCATGCTGCCGCCTTGACAAATGAACCGCCTGTCTCCCTCGCACTAATTGCGTGACAAACTTCTTTCTTGCTTTAATTACCCCTATACGGAAAAAAAGCTGTCTAAAGTTTGTGTTTCCCGTGAAGTATAAGTCTTTAAACCTCATAGTAAAAACCAACCCCTGTTTTGGGTCGTCACGTAACTGTTTTAGGTATGAAGGCAAAATAAGATAGAGCGTCATTTGGTTAAAGATATACAACTATCAAGAAGTATATCAATGAAAAGGTGTCGTCGAGAGCTATCAAGTGACGTGATTATATTTATCTTCAAAAATAACTAAATTACGCTTTTTCTCAGTTTCACCTTCATACCTAAAATAGGTTTAGGACTACCTCAAAGAGGGGTTAGTTTCACTGAGCATACTCATCGTTTGACTGTTCAAACTATAAAATTTATCATCTTATGAACAATCGCATTTTTGCTTTAATATTTGTGCATAGTCGCTGTTTCAAAAATGATCATATTTTAACATATAACCTTCAGGTAGGGTATTTTTGAAAAGCATTATCGATGATTCCAGAAAGAGCTCTTCTGTGCTGATTTTATGGTTTGTAAACTACACCACAAGGTAGGGTGAGCTTTCTTGTTTGCGTAAGTTTGACAATCAAAGTAGATAAATTCCGATAGGTTCTTAAAAACTAACCAATCCCTCTACATATCTGATTTAGCACTGTTTCAGTGGGCTAGAAAAGAAAAGATATTGTGCGCGGGAAAAAATTTGAGTCGATGTGTTTTTAAGAGCGGCTATAAAAAATCTTGCTTCAGATTTTAAAAAAATTAATTTACCGCTCATCGCCCTAATAAATGTTTTACACTTTCCACGATTAAGTCTCAGCATCTTGGTCGGTAGGAGGTAAGAGAACAGCTATGAAACAGTATTATTGGATATTTCTATCTCGTTTTACGTGGGGGTGTGTTATCCCAGAAAAGCTGATGCCTTTGATGCGCTTCAGCAATTTTTCATAGTCCTCAAAGGCGTTCGATCGTTTTCCTCGTCCACGGCCTCTTCGATTACGGCCGAGCGGAAGATTGAGAGATACCGAAAACATGTAACTGGATCAGTAGCCTGCTCATTCAGTTGTGAGCGAGTGTGGGTGGGCGATCGAGTGGGTACTGGTTCGGAAGGGTGTTTGCAAAGGGCGGTGCGGGTGCGGGCCGGTTCATGCTGTGTTCAAGGGCGGAATGAAAATGTTTCCTTCTAAAACCTGAGACGTCAGCTAAGAACACGGTGTGAGGACCAAAAGAAAAAAAAAGCGTTGGGAGGACCGCCGAAGCCTGTATTCATGCTAATGGAAGATATATATACTGCATTCCGCACAAACATAGGTCTAGTATTATGGAAACAAAGGTTTTAAGCCAATAAAACAATGACATCTCGTGATCGAATAAGCCTATGTCTCTTGATAGAGATATCGTAAAAAAATAACTAAGATTATGCTTTTCCTCTGTTTTACCTTCATACCTTAAGTAAAATCTTACAGAAATGATAACTATGATGCTAAGAAAAAAATTCTTTTGTTTTGTGACAAGTCAATTTTTTTCTCACCGCAAGAATTTTTTTTTTTGCACAAGAATTTTTTTTCCTTGCTGTAAAAAAAAATTCCTGTTGCAGAAAAAAAAACTTGTGTCAAGAAAAAATTGAATGGTAACAAAATCAAGAAAATAGGTATGTGGATGTCTGTAACAGGGTTTAATTTAACTTTCATGTCCCATGAAAGTGTTGGCATTGTGTGTAATCGGAGTCATCAAATCACGATTTTTAAGTTTTTCTCCAATTCGTCGATTTTTTTAGTGATCATATCAGTATGATAGGGTTAACGCAAAGCATTACATCGGTTTGGACAGCCCATGTGTGGCTGCTCGACTCAAATCCCTATTTAATTCAGTGTCCATTATAAGGCTATGGAAGGTAGCAGTAGTGTCGCGTTGCGTTTGTTTCATAGAAACCAGCATTGAAAAGTTTTCTTTTTCTGGGAAAAGCCAGTTCGGCGAACAATTACCTCGTTCTGTAAAAGGTACCGCCGCAGAAACAAGCCCCATTTGTGGGGTAAATACTCAAGTACTCTTCGTCAAAAGGACGCACTACGTGTCTTATCATAATGAGTAACACCTTCCGCGTACACAAACATGGTAGGTGAAGGGGTACCTGTTTTCTGGGAATGTTGTTTTGAGTCCCTTGTTCTCATTAACGCGTCGTGTGAACTGAACTGTTCTTTCAGCGTCGCCCGTCCGCTTCTGCTCGCTTATGTTTGCTATACTTAGGTTTAGGTTCGATTAGGCTGCATTCATTCATGTTACCCCTCATGAACGTGAAAGCCTGAGATAGGCAATGCCCCATCTACCACCGCCCTAGAGTTGAGGCACTCTGTGAAGCCTCGTTAGCAAGTGGCTTGTTTTAACCAGGATTGCTACATAACCCGATAAGCTCGGTTCCGAATGGGCGTTCCATTGAGCCTCAACTTTGTAATATATCCGGTATTTTTTCCGATGATTTTGCGACCATGAGTCACCTACTCTCTTTTCTTATACGTAGTTTAAGTTGACATTATCAAATTTCACACTTGTTCATTGGAAACTAACCTAACTTTCATTTCCACCATTGAATAAGCAAGCTGAAGCTCGCCTTAACTAAATTACCTTGTATCGCGACTTAACGTACACTCATTAAGCAGCTTAACCCCAATTCCGCACTGAATCTAAATTTACTCATGCACCGTAATCTAATCTGCCCTTATTCCTACAATCTAACCTATTATCTCTATCATCATCTCTGAAACCCATCATAACTCCAGTTGGGACTACTCTCACCCATATGTAACCTCTTGTCTGACTTTAACCAGGTGAGTATGAATACTCACCTGCCTCATCTGATAAAATTTCACATGGTCACTCTAATAACCTACCCTCTCTTTGGTGTTACTTCATGTACTTTCACTCACCCTTACTTCACCTCACTGATGGCAACGTATTGTACCTAACTTCTTTATCCTCACCTCAGTCCCATATAACCCTCACGCGAGCACTCCAATTATTTAAGGTAGCAATTTTAACCTTTTGGTTCAACCTTTCGTCGTTCAACCTTTCAAGCGGAACGACAGCGGAGCGATGCAAGAGGCATTTAACTTAACCTATTATAACAAAGCCCCTTGCTTTTTACCAAGATTAGTTATAGTCACTTGTGCCTCGCTGCGCTATCGCTCCGCTCGGCTGTCACTAAGCCTGATGCCGCTTACTTTTCGGCGGCCGATTTAGGGCCGCCGAGAAGTAAGCGGCATCAGGCTTGGCG
>Ga0058701_10005236_pt1 | contig 10722 bp, 7 predicted proteins | sample AgamicOrMae_FD_97039 | JGI IMG/M metagenome (GOLD analysis project Ga0058701, IMG submission 97039) | Agave microbial communities from Guanajuato, Mexico - Or.Ma.e | ecosystem: Host-associated > Plants > Phyllosphere > Phylloplane/Leaf | place: Guanajuato, Mexico | collected 2012-06-04 | reverse complement strand
GTCCTCAAACTGGACGGTTAAGAAAACGTCCCCTCGAACTGAACGGTCAATGCTTGTAGGCACCGAGATATCGTTTTCATTTTTAAAAAATAGATAAGAGAGGAAAACCCAGAATGGGCGGTTGTTTGTAACAAAATTCTTTTTGACCGTTGTGGTAAGACAAGAAAAACACAAGGGATTCATTCTGCTAGAAGATAGATTTATTCCAAAGGTTCTACGAACTGAGGAATTTCGGAACAGGCTTACCTTAATGAGGCTATTGCTGTTTTCAGAGACCGCGAATAATTCTTCCTCTGTGGTTCGCAGTTTCTAAAGGTATTGTTTGGGAAAATGCAAATCTCTTTCCGTATCCTTTCTTGTCTTGTAGAATCTTTCCTTAAAAATTATTTACTCCTCATGCTTCAAGTTTTTTTAAAAAAGTTTCCAAAGGTTGAGAGAAGTGAAATCCGATGTTTTGCAATGGAAAGAGTTCCCAATTCTTTCCCACGTATCATCTCACCCTTTTCCCTCCGCGCTTGATTCGGCTTCGCCGCAAAAATCGTGACAAAGAATAAATCGAAATTACATGCGTCTCGGCTTGCGTCCCATCAACCTTGCAGGGCACCTACTTGCTGAATGTACCCGTTAGCATTCAACGCGTGCTTCCCTTATTAAAGTATCGGCACCAAAACCCATTACTAACGGAAACTCTGAAATACCGACCACTTACTTTTGTTTTATCGAATAGGGGTCGAAGGTTACTGCAACTGAAACGAATGAGTATATGCTTTCCGCTTGCCAGGGAAATAATTGCTATCTAAAACTTGCGACCTTTTGTAAACGATTTTATCGACTTCATGCGTAGAATTAACCCGCAGTCGATCATGGAACTCCAATATTTGCATATTCGAAAGAAAACTTCATGAAGTTTGATAGAACGGTACAAATACAGGCCGATTACATTCGAACAGGGTTCATGTTATTTTTGCTTCTTTTTCCCCAAAAGATTCTACGAGTAGCCTTTAGGCTTGATGTTTGATAGATTAAGTTAACTTAAGCGCCTTAAGGGTCAATTCGCTTTCGATCCACTCGCCTTAGCAAGAAAATGTAAAACAATCGCAACTTTTGAAATTTGCAGTGTAATAGATATGCCACATTCGTTCATCATAACAGAAGAAAATTAAAATAACTCAACCAAAGAATTATAATTATATCTGACCGCTTTGACGCATCTTAGGTCAGATAAAGACAACTCCACAAAAGGGAACGCGAAGAGGAAAGCCTTTATTATAGTTATTGTTTCTTTAAACGTTAATTTGCGACGGGACCGAGTCGGGTACTCGCTCAGTTATTATGCCCATCTTGACGCACCCTACTCGGGTACCTTCTGTCGGATGAAACTTGTGTTGCCGGTTCTCCAGCTGCTTTTGCCATCGATACCTCAGAGTAGCCGTATTGACCGGTATTTTGAAGGCTGTTGTCATAAAATACTAAACGTAATTAGTCTGTAGCAAAAAAAAATGTGGTCCTCGATTTAAAACGGCGATTAACGGCTACTTAACACAAAATTGCGGATTTGAAATGGTCCACTTTGTGAGCCACGTGTGACGTCGCAAACAGTAGAGGCCCGTATATACTAGAGAGGAGGCATTGAGGGTGCAAAACCATAGGCGCCGCCATCTTGTTTCCGAAGTATCTCCGTGAGCTACAAGGCATTTGATGGTCCCATTAGAAACAAAATGGCTGCCAAATGCCTTCTCTCTAGTACATTCACGCTTCTAGCTAACAGAAGCGGAGCCACAGCGCAGTAATGCACTACACACTCCACCAGACCAAGCTTCGCATTCAAAAACGAAAGGTAAGATTTGTCAAGCCTGTTGCGGCTTTTTAAATGGCAGCCAAAGGTACACATGAGATCCCTCTTATGTCAAACAAACCTCGATAAACTGACCTTAAGGTTATTTAGCCTAAGTGAGTCACGAATCCTCAAAATGCCACAAAAGGTTGAACCAGGTTGAAAAAGTACAGAGGTAAAAACGCCAACAGTTTCTGAAACAGAGTTCAGAAGGCTTTAATAAAAACGCCAAAGATTAAAGGTGAAAAGGCAATGATTAAAGAGAACGAAAACCCTACAATAATAAAAGGAAAAAATCTATTTTGCCCCCTTGTCTGTTGTTAGATGTTCATTAACGGCTATTTTCTGATTTTAAAGTCCTTTCACACGCGGTTGTGCGCGCTTCCGAGAACCTCCTGACCTTTAAAGAAACGGACTACTTTGTCTTCATAGGTTCGCGTTTCCGCTTGCAAATACTGTAATTTAAATTCTCAAAACTATGAATTGAATCCAAAATATAATGATGTTGAGTAAAGTTGATGCACACGCAAGCGTTCAGCAAGTAATATCAAGTTAGTGTCATTGAAGAGCAAACTTAGATTAGATGGTGATTGGGCCCTAATAAATTAGGAAAACAGGATTAGGTCAGTGGACCGCTGACCATGAATTTTGGCCGAAACCCTACACGAAACACCTCATGTATAATTTCACCCTTCCGGGAAACTTAGTTTTCATTCAAAGAATTTCCAACATACCAGCTTTCACTCGTCGGGAAATCGATCTTTCATTAGAAGTTTGAGTACTTTTCTTGTCGTTTAAATTAGTCTAAGGCACACAAATTGTTAATAAAAGCTCCTTCCACTCAACGTCCTGGATAATGAAGAAAAAGAAAACTTGGAGTTAATTAGTTGGGCCACACATGCGAGTATTCCTCCTTCCGAGTTGCCTTCGGGTCCGTTCGTTCGTTCGTAAATTAGCCGCAAGGTGGCAGCACTTGCTGGATCGGTCCTCGAGGAGCAAGAAGAACACGATTCTGTTGTCCCTCTTATTTGGATCTTTCAGAAACGACTCCTGGTCGCTGTGCTACGCCAACCGTCGGCTTTAATATCGACAAGGGTTGTAATGATCGCGCTAAGGGCAGTGTATTTTCTCAGAAATCATGATTTTCAATAGACCTGCGTGCAATATAAGCTTCCAGGAATATTTTTAAAGGTTTGTGGCGATACCGGACGTCAGAGAGTATGCCAATTTAGACAGAGAGTTTTCAACACCTTTCGCGTGAAATATTCAAATAAAATATTTAAAAAAAAATGAAAAATATATTTAAAAAAACAAAAGAACGAGCGACACTAATTAGCCCTTCTCCGAAATAAAGGAGGGCTTAAAAAGGAATCAGAAACGAGAGATGATATCATAGCAGAATTCTGATATCGACTTCCCATATTGAATTGTTTTATGCGTTGATATGAAATACCGGCCGGTGTGGTCATTCTTGTGTAAAATTATTTTAATATAAATGCGATTAGTTTGAATTCCATAATATACAGTATTTTCCCTTAGGACTCCTTCTCGAAAACTAAAATCAATTTCCACAAAGATTTTTTTTTGTTTGTGATTCAATATTGAAGTCTAGGAGTTGGCCGTTCAGTAAGATTAGATTCTAAACACGTCTAAAAGCTTACTGTTCATCACATTTACACAATATCTTTGTATGCATAAACCATTTTTCCTCAAATATTTTTCAAAATTAGCGAAGGAAAAACGACTGGAAAATCGCAAAGTACAAAAAGAATACTTTCAAGCCGCTCACATCGATGCGCATCAAAAAGGAATGTTGAGGGTAAAAAAAAAAATGTGAACTGTGTCGGAGATAGTGTATTCCGGAGTCTGTGGAAGGAACGCGTTTTGGAAGATTTCGAGGTATCCCATGTATCAAATGTAAGATTGAGGGCCGCTCAACGCCTGCAAGTTCGGCAACCTTCAGTGCTTATCAAATCAGCAGGGGTTCCTTGTTTTGAGTAGAGTGTTCTTTGGGACCACACACGATATATGATTGCTATTAAGAGGAGCTCTGACTGGTCCCCATAAATTAAGAGGGGCACGGGGAGGAGGTGAAAGGGGAAGAGGAAAGGGGAACGCCTCAGGGAGAAAGGAGACAGGTCAATTTATTTATTGAATGCTTTTGCTGGCACCTGAGAGCAGTGCATTTTTTTTCAGCGGTCAGCTAGCATTGTCGATCTGCTATATGGAATGAGACCGTTCGAGGAACTCGAGTTGCTGCACGAGTTCGAAATCGGCGATTTACGGCGGGAAATCAAAGGATCTGCGCATGAACTTTACGGCCTTCGATCTTATACATACACGACGAAAAATATCTGATTAAGGAACCGAGAAAAAATGAATTATATCCGATTCAGAACCTTTCATGAAATCTCGTGACATTAAAAACAAATGAGAAATAATCACAAAAATTTATCTAGGAGCTAAGACAATTTTCGGTTCACTAACATTATTTAACAAAATAGGGTATATTTAAAAAAAATACTTCTATACAGTGAATTTAAACCAATTTCAAAAGTTTACCTTTTTTGAGTCCATAAAGAACAAATGTTTGAAAAGGAAGAACCTGTGGTTGAAACGAAACAAATAATGAGAAATAGCTACAATACTATTTTTGATTAGATTTACACGCATAAGAGGTGATTGAGGAAGAGCGGCTTGGGTTGGTTAGCCTCTACATTGGATTCAGTAGCACGGTGATTGATACAGTTGTTAACAGTAAAACCGAGCCAGCTGTTCTAAAGAGTTTTAATGTTTTTGGTGTGAAATAATTACGGGAGTAATACGAATTTGATAATTTTTCAAGGTAGCCCTATGTTCAGCCATATCAAATGACAGCTGCCGCCGAGATCCTTCAAATTATGACTGAATGGATATATCTTGAAAAATAACCAATATACCCAAAACTCCTTTATTTCCACGATTAGCTATATTATAAGAAAGGTCTCGCCGAGACCTTTTGAATTGCATACCTGAATACGAGTCTATAAAGCAAAATAAACAAAATGCTTTGTGCCCCCATTTTCGTTCCGAAACATGTAAGAACTACCTAAAACAGGTTTTTTTTTGTTTTTACTGTGTTGATAGGTTGATCTCTAGAGATAACCAAAGGACGCTCTTTCCCTTTTTAAGCTTCATACCCAAAACAGGTACCGGTATAGGAATACCTAAAACAGGGTTAGTTTTTACGATGGATACTCTTTTGCAAAATGAATGTTTCGCTCAGAAGTCATAGAAACGGTACACAATCGTTAAAGTTGAGCAGTCGTTTCGGTAGGCAGATTTATGTGCGATTAAGTTTGAAAGTCGCGGTAGTGGGACGAGGATGACGGCACCATGACAATCACATTTAGCAGCGACAGGAACTCTGCGTCGCGCTAAGAGCAATCTTTAATGTCAAGTCGTGCGGGATATGAGGGTGTTTCAGTAAGACACCTGCTAGGAGAGATTTGTTTCAATAAGCGTTGTGGTGCACGGAGGGGAGATACTTTGCAAAGTACAGCTGAAGTAATGACAGTTACTTTTCGGGGAGAGAACCCTCCGTGCGGATATGGTAATGACTTGAAGGAAAAGATTGTCGAGGAGTCCGTGAGATGCACAGAGACTACCGTTTAGGGCTTTGCTTGCAATAGTCCAGCGAGATGAAGTTGGCATTCATACACCAAAGCCACCTTATTCAACGCAACGTAAATTTATTAAATTTAATTAGTTTAGCTTAAACTCGCTCCAAGTAAACATATATTGCCACGTAATTATTTCTCACTAATCTAACTTTTCGTTCTGATATGAAACATTCATTATTCTGAAACGAACACAAGCACTAATTCTGTAACACAATACACACGTTTTCACACCCAAAACAGGTAAGAACTTCTTCAGCACCTCCATGGAAGACTCGACCAGTTCGCAAAACTCAGTTTTAAACTGAACTAGTTCAAGTGTTCAAAATCTTCTTGTCCGTTGCGAATACTTCTCTTATTTTTCGTCTGAAATAAATGACAAAGAAGGAACATTTTCCCAGGCCCCCTGAATATGTCCTCCACGAATTCTCATTTAAGTCACACGAGAAACAATCAAATGGTAAAACCTGAAAAAAGGGGATTTTGCACGCTCTCGAAACTAGTACACTTCAAAACGAACCCTTGAAAACTGGTCGAGTCTTCCATGGAGGTGCCGTCTGGATGTTTTAGGTTTCCTCGAGCCAATCCCTCTTCAGGATTTTTTCAGCGACGAGCGGAAACCATGAAAATTCAGCCCTTTCAAAATCACTGGTAACATAAGAAAATCATAAATGGAACTGCTTTATAGGCAATAAGATGTGAAAAACCTGAGTAGCAATATTCATCGTTATTAAAAAGCAGATATCGATCAGAGTAAGAAGTGAATGCTCTGAAATATACTGAAGAAAAGTCAGTATAAAAGAAGAGTTCTATTTTTTGAGTTGCATTCGTCACTGGGCTGCAAATCGCTCGATGTTTACTCTATGGCTCAAACGCTCCGTAGGCCTCTTTGACTCGTCCTTACTCGTCATGGTGGATGCCTGATGCTTCAGCGGTGATTTATGATGTGTCAGGACTCCAAGACACGTCTTCTGTAACGTCCCATGCTTTCTGCCTTTCGTAAAAAGGCTCGCAACCGATTTCGAGATTATTTTTGTTCCAAACGCTGGCGTTGCGATGAAGATGAACTTCGTATGACATACTTTCGGTAAGAAGAGACGTTTTGTATATTTTTCATCTAGAAGCGAAACCGACTCTGACAAATGTACGAAGTCTATCTAATTGAGAGTTTTTTTGGATCTCGGATTAAATTTGGTTAAAATATCTAGCATTAAAAAATGTTGGAGAAAAAAAATCAAACCGCTGTTAAGGCTGATAAACACATTTCCTCAACCAGACGAAAAAATGATCTGCTCCAAAAATCTCAAGTCTACCTCTCAGGGATCGTCCATTAATTACGTTACTAAAAATAGGAGATTTTTGAACCCCCACCCCCCTTCGATTACCCTGTTTCCCGTATATAGTACATATAATAAAGCTACGCTTCCGTCGACCGCCCTCCCCCAAGAGCGTGTAACGTAGTTAATGGACGGTCCCTCAATGTCAAGTCTAAAGACCAGTCTGTACGACTGCTTTATCCACATCATAATAACCAAAATTTTACGACGTCGGAAAAAGTAGTTCGAACGTCGCTATAATTTTAACGGATTTGTTTTATCATTTCTCTGGACACACTCAAGGCAAAGATCGCTGATAAACGTTTGCAAATGTAATTAAAATCTTAGTAAGCCGTGGAATGGAGAGGAGTGACGCAAATGCCGGAAACTCCCGACAAAAAATCTGTCTTCTAGGTTGTTGTTACACCGAGCATAATTTATGTCAATGCAACTTTGAGTATGTTAATGTAATTCTATTACAAGGGTCAACTGTTACCCGCTGTGGGCTGGACAGATCGCAGTTATGCATGGCATACACGAACAAAGTACGTATGAGTACACCGTCGAGGCCCTCTCATACTGTCCAAACATCGGATTTCCTATTTCCAAGGTCTAGGTATCGTAAACAAGCGCAGTCAGCAAAGCCACACAGGGCCACCAACTTAACCTGTCTTCAAGTGCCTCGTGCACCTAACTAAATACACGGAAAAAATGGGTTTGTTACGGCAACAAAATTAGGGACAACGAATAAATTTTTTGTTGCTGCAACCAAAAATATCGCTGCAGCAACCAAACGTTTTGTGGATAGAACTAAACATTTTGTTGTTATAACAAAATACTTGTGTTACCCCTATTTTAACAAATGATTTTGTAGGTATAACAAAATCTTTTATACCGCTGAATCGGTGCTTTGTGCCTCGTTTTTCTTTAGCTCCGTTCAAATTTACGCATGATGTCATTTAGGCCTCTGTATTATTGTAACTAACACCGTCAAAACTCGGTAAGAAACCCCTGTTTTAGGTATGAAGGTAAAATAGGGGAAGAGCGTAATCTGGTTATTTTTAGAGATACTCCTATGAACAACCTCATCAATTGAGAGCTCTCGACGAGACCTTTTCATTGATATGGTTGTTAATAGGTTTATCCTGAAAAATAAGCTAACAGCGCTCTCTACCTGTTTCTCCTTCATACCTAAAGCGAGTGTAAGACTATCTAAAACAGGGGCTAGTTTGTACTGTTAACTTATACTTAAAGCCCGAAGAGTAAGTTCCCTCATACAATAGCAAAAACGATATAAAATGTTACCTATACAACTAACCAAGTTTTCTTACATTAACAATACAGTAGCCAGACATGAGAAAGTAGCTTACAGGCACGCGGGAGAAGTAACCTTATCAGCAATCGCGAAACTATAAATCTATCGATTAGTTCCATCAATTAATTTCCAGAAGCGTACCGACTTGAGTTACTTTGGACTTCATACGTATATTTTCTCTTTTTTATTCGAAATGACAGGTGAAAGAGACCAAGTCTGGTTGGGTGGCCCAACTCATTCTACGTTAGCGCAAACAACTTATCTCCAGCTCAACTTCTAGATAGCGGTCTAGATTAGGCTAAATAATTGATGGTGATCTAGAAACGGGGTCATGGGAGTATTTTATTAAAAATGAATCGTAAAATTCAGATCCTTAATTGCGGTATCTGTGATTAATTCATTACTCGATTAATGTTGTAGGATTTGCCAAGTAAAATCAGTGAGATCTCGTGTTTTACTCCTACGTTAAAATATGGGATTTGTGAACTGGTTGTTGAAAAAAAGAAAAAAATAACTGAATTACACAGTAAACATTGGCCCCTGTTTTGTGTTAGGCATGAAGGTAAAACAGTGGAAGAGCGTAATTTCGTAATTTTTAAGATAACCGTATGAATAACCATATCAACGGTGAGCTCTCAAATAGACCTTTTCATTGATATGATTGTTGATAGGTTTATATATATTAAAAAAATGATTTACGCTTTTTCCCTGTTTCACTTGCACTCCCAAAATCGGTGTGGGACTACCTAAAACTGACGTTAGTTTTTAATGTGATTCGTAGGCATATTTAAAAGCAAATATATTAAAGACGATCCTGTTGTTTCCAAAAGCATATCTAATACGGCCTACATCGAGCATGGGCCAACGGATAGGAAGTAAAATAAAGCTATCAATGAAAAATTTTCACGTGTTTGTGTCGGTGAATGCCGTTGAAAATTTGTAATGCATAAGCCACCATTTTGGACGGTGACCATATCAATAATAAACATAAAATAATAAGGCTACCTGAAAAGAGGATGTTAAGAGGACGAAGGTGGAGTCGAGGCGTTGTAATTTTTTGTCGGCAAAAAGTGCAGAAAGGACGGGAAGTGCATGTTTTCAACTAATTTAGCAGGGTGCAGTTAAGATGCACATCGGCGCATGCCTATCTTAAATAAAGGTGAAGATATAAATGTAATGTGTCTCTTTAGAGGAGGAGCTCACGGTCGTTCAGAATCAAGTTATTTAGATCAAGATTGCTATTATTGCTTGCCGCAGGAGATACGCGGGATGATCAACATACCGTTTGAATTATTACGTTTATTATTAAAAATTGCGGACGTCGCAAGTAAGATTCTACAGTGACGATCCTGCACAGTCAAACCTTTTCTTATTTATTAATATTTCGCGGGCACTCTTGCACAGTGACATATTTTTTAAAAATAGGAACTGAAGTACTTTAAAAGTTTCACCGTTAATAGAAGTATCAAAACGTGTTTCCTAGCATCAAAAGCATTAACTCGAAGTTATCAGGAAGAACATCGGTAACAGAGATTCACGAACTTGGGACTGTCCTATCCTTCGATTTAGAGGTTTGTCTGAACTAATTTATGATAAATCCTATCTATACGTTTAACATCAATGAACATAGAGAATGCTATCGAAAACGCACATGGTTTCAGAAAGCGTAGATCTGGACAGAGAATAGTCCTAACTTCGGTTTGTTTTTCAGAGCTTTGTGGTTTTGAGTTGGGGTGAAAGAACTTCGAGCTAGGTTGCTCAAAAACCTTATAGGATCCCTGCAGGTCAGACCATCTTCGTTGACTGAATTACGGACACTGAAGGAATCCGTGAAAAGGCATATTGTAGAGAGCACAATCCAGAGCAACTTAAACAGAAGTGCTTAGGGTTGAAGAGGACACTCTTGAGGTCTTGGGACATCGTGGAGGATGTTGCATAATGTCTTAATGGCATCGCAAACTATCTTTGCATCAATATGGAGATCCGTTCGATTAACGGTGGGTAGACTTAGGTTAGGTTATGTTGGGTGAAGAGTTTCGCTTCCTCGTCTCTCCATTGGGAACGAAAAAGAACGAAACAGTAGTGGTAGAGAAATTTCCGCGTAGGCGCTCATGCTAAAACTCACACTCAAACAATGTGCCATCATGAAGTATGAGCTTGAACTCTCGAAACATCTATGTATCAGTTATGTTAATGAATGACTGTTGACCCACTTAAGGCTTTTGAATGGCGTTACGTAGAGTTCGCGTGTGACTTGGATTTTTAATGAATGGATGAGCAGCTATTAGTTTCATTGCGTAACGTGCGCTTTCCTTGGGCTACACTACTGTATCCTGGCTAGGCATATTTAACAGCAGTGTGCATGCGAACCAGCTACTCACAAACGGGTTCCAAACGAAAATCTCCCATCAAATCTATTCATGTAGTTTCCGTGGGCAGAAACGGGATACACTTGTTCAAAAGAAACCGATCATTTTCAACAGGATCTTCTTCGGCGCTCAAAAGCGCCATTTTCCCTTAACCTACTGGATTTTCGTGGGTTGTGTCGCCTGAGGGCGCTCTCAAGCGCCCTGAATAAAAACTTTTTGGGCGCTTAAT
>Ga0058701_10005235_pt1 | contig 10723 bp, 4 predicted proteins | sample AgamicOrMae_FD_97039 | JGI IMG/M metagenome (GOLD analysis project Ga0058701, IMG submission 97039) | Agave microbial communities from Guanajuato, Mexico - Or.Ma.e | ecosystem: Host-associated > Plants > Phyllosphere > Phylloplane/Leaf | place: Guanajuato, Mexico | collected 2012-06-04 | reverse complement strand
GTTTATTTGTTTATGATACTAGAAAAAGCTTCAAAAAGCAGCATTTTTGTTATTTTGGCCTTAATTTAATTTTTTTAATTTTTCCTGTTATTTCACTTATTAAATCAAAGAATATTACTAGAAACATTTTATGAATTTTTTTATTTTTTTCCTTAAATTTAATTTTCAAAATATCCCTTACTTTCACCCCCCCCCCCCCAAAAAAAAAACAATTTTGCGCGTTTAAATAAAATAAACCTAGTCTACTTTCGAAGTCGTTTCAGGCTGACCCTTGAAGCGATTATCATAACGGAAAAATATTTCCGGCCGATTCCTGATGGTACAAAACGGCAATGCGGGTTGCCTATCTCACAGAAGATCAGAGTAACTCGCCGAAAAGCATCCGAGTTTGTTTCAAGACGTCATATTCGTCTTTCCTAGTTGTAACGCACCGTGAGGTTACCTTTATTGCGATGTCCGCCTCGCCTTCAACAAAATTTAAGCGTGTTGTAAACTTTAACTCAGGAATTCCCAATTAAAGACGTTAGAATTAATGACGGGGCAATCTCATATAAAGAGGAAGAGCGGTGATGGGGGGGGATTAGCTTTCCAGCGAGTCTCGTCCAGCCAAAGTCCCGTCCCAGTCTCCGCCAATCCGTGAGAATGGTGTCGACAAGACCACCGCTAGAGGGCGCGCGGGGTGACGGAGGGGCAGGAGGCTGAGTGAGGCCCTTCCTTCCTTACATAAACAAAATATTGCCCGCCTCCGAATAGATCAAAGAAAGTGAGCTTGTTACACTTCATTAACGACTTTCGTATTCGGATTTCCGGTCGAGTGACACCGACTTTTCCTTGTCCGAGGAAATAAAGCCGACGTTACGTGAACCGATGAAAAATAGAAAATCGACGCCGTACACTCTTATTTAATTATATCTAAAGCTGCGCGTGCATTTATTTAGGATTTTTAGATCTTATTTATATAAGAAAGGACTTTAGTCCACGTACGTCCAACTTAATCTTAATAAAAAACTATCATATTTAAAGTTTTAATCTTAAAAAAAAGAAAACCAAAAATGTGATAGTCTACAAAAGTTTATCTTCTTGATAATTCAGAAAAGCAATCGACATACTTCAAATAAAAAATAATAAAAATTGAATGGAATTGACGTCTCAAAGAAAAAGGAGGTTCTGTATGATATTAGTAAACATGGTTTATTTTTTAATGTACAAAAAGAGTTTTCTAGGTAGAAATTGTTTCATTTTATCGAAATTATTTCAAAATCAAGGATTTTTCCCCCTGTAATAACATGTAATTAAGGAAATTAAAAAAAGTAAGCTGCGTGCAGCCGTCGTTTGTTTACGTAATGAGTTTTACTCGCTATCGATTTCATAAAAGGCAAAAGTCTTCCGATATTCCTTTTAAAAAAAAAAAAAAAAGGTACGGGAACCCACCGAGAACGTAAGTGTAGAAAAAAAGGACGGAGAGGGTCTCGCATGCACACAAAAGAGTAGCTACAAATCAAAACCACGAATAAAAGATGTTGGTATGATCCGAAAACGGAAGAGAAGAAGAAAAAAAGACAAAAGATGCGTTGCATATGAAAGCCCCCCACCCACGGCACACCGTGCGAATAATAAGCTTTCTGAGTGCGCATAACGATCACGATTTATTTCTCATACAAAATGTCGGACGTTTCAGAGACCGACGCGAGCTGGCGTCCTTTTTTCGGATAGTTTACGCCGAAGATTCCTTGATAAACCTAATACAGCAGAATTGAAACAAAGATTTCAGAACGTGACGTCAAGACTTTAATCTTCTTAGTGTCCCAACTTTATGACATCCGGAACAGCTCGGCTCCGAAATCTTATTCGTGACTAGTCGGACTTAAAAAATCTAGCAAAACTACCGACCACACATCCGACAATTTTTATAGTGACAGCTCGCCGAGTTTCGAACGTACGAGACAGGTTATGTTACCCGGCGGTAAAATATGCGTTTCACTTATTCCGAACCCGAGGAGTAAAACGCACGTATAATATTTAGCATTTGCAAAATACTAAAAGCCTCAGGAAAGTTTTTAGAGGTTTTATTGCCCGATTTAGCCTCCGCGGCACCGGCAAGCACAAAGTACGCAAACACTACCCACGATACGGTAGGATGTTTTAGTAGGGTCGTTTTTCCTAATCTGCCGACTTCTCATCAGCACTATTTAAGTTCATAGTTAAATTGCTGAGTGACTTCATCACCCAACTCGGCTATTTCCGAGCTCGAGAAAAACGTTCAGGTAAACATAACAACACCTAAAATTGATTTAAATTAAACTCAATCATCCTAAAAACTGCTTTTGGAAGCGAAACGGATATTGAAAGCGTGCAATTTATCAGCTATGGATAGTTTCCTACATTTTAGGGTCGCAATTCAAACTCCTTTTTAGGATTGAATTTTTTGCCTCTATGCCTTAGTTCAACCTTGGTTCAACCTTTCATTTTGTTATAAGGATTAGCGACGTTTCACGGCGCAAACTAAAACAAAAAACCTATTTCAGTTTTTTTTTGTGTTTTTTTTTTGTTTGAGAAAATAAAACATGAATAACACGGATTTTGATTATTTCTAAAGATAGACCTATGTTCAACCACATCAATGTAAAGCTCTCGCCGAGACCTTTTGAATGACATGGCTGAACATAGGTCTATCTTGAGAAATAACCAAAATACGCACTACTTCGATATTTTTCAAGATAGACCTTTACTCAGGCACATCAATGTAAAGCTCTCGCCGAGACCTTCTGAATTATATGGCTAAACATCGGCTTATCTTGAAAAATAGCCAAAAGTCGTACTATCCCCGTTTTATTTTCACAACCAAAACAGGTAAGAACTCCCTAAAACAGGTGTCACCTTTTAACTAGTCACGGGTTAGGTGTCCTCTGTTTCGCTTTGTTTTACCTCCGCTCGGCTAGACGACGGAAGGTAAAACACAAGAGGCAGAAAATGCCACGATCAAAATTTCGAGCGCAGGACGAATGAACGAAAAGAGCATTCAATGAGATTTAGAGAGAGGCCGAGCGCTTTTCAAGGTAAGGTGGGAGGGTAAATTAGGGTGAACTTCCGGAGGAGGGGAGGGGGGAGGTTACACATTGAGGGAGCACAAAGGGCGCAGCGCTGGGCTTTTAAGAAGTGTGAATCAAGGGATGTTGGGCCACAAAAGGGTCTCTCTCTTAGAAAAGAGCATTCAAGGACTCGCGTCCTGAATTAGGAAGCTCCCACACACACAGTGATCTTACCTTCACTCCTTTTTGGCTGCTGAAGTCTGTACTTAAACACTGTACAGCAATGTTAATCTGCAAACAAAAACAAAGCACATTTCAGTTTTTGCACGATTTCGGACGTCAGCGACGATTTTTCGAAAGGTTTACGAAAACAGTTCACAGTAGTAATTGTTTGAACGAACTTTAAGGGGCATTTTTTTTTCGTTCGTTATAAGCGATGTTCGCTATAACAGATGCTTGTCGTGTGTCCGGCACGAAAACAACTAAGGGGTTAACTCTGTTCTTTCTATCCGATTGCTCGTTACATACGAGTTCGTTATAAACCATTTTTACTATCTGCAAAGTGCGACACAAGTTAGGATTAATGTTTCCAGTTTGTGAAAGACTTATTTCCGCTCGCGGGCGTTTAAGGCACCAGCGGAAACCGCTTCATTTCTGCCCAGTGCACACACTTTTGTTTTGAAAAGACAAACTTGTTTTTCCTTTTGTGGCATTTAATTTTGAAATTTAAGAAAAGGTCAGTTCTATTCGACGCCTATGTTAATACAAGGGAGACTTGATCGCACGGGAACCAACCTAATATATTTTAAATGTGGCAGCGTGTGGTCACTACGTTTAACTTTTAAAGCACTTTTCAAAATTTAGTTTTTGGGGTTTATGGCAAGATAAGGGGCAGAAATTTACGCATTGCACGTCAGAGACGCCTTCTTAGGAAATGTAATCGTTAATCCGTGCAGTTTGAGTGGGTAATAGTACATCCATAGCAAAGTCAGGTAATCTGCGTGCATTGTCACACCTGCCCACTGAGGCATGCAAACTTGATTATTCCACAGAGCAGTGCCCGGGGAAATTTATAGAGCCCAATGAGAAGCGCAGGTCTTCCCGCCCACTGAGTAGCAGAGCTGCAGCCGCCAGGTGCTGGGCTCCTACCGCGGAACCGCCTTGTGTCAGAAGACGCCGTCTCAATTTAAGCGCTTTTCAATCTCAATTTGAACATTTTCTCCACTAACCACGTTTCCCAGGCTCTTAAATCAAAGCACAAAAGCTAAGCTGCCACCTAAACTCAGTCATTATTGTTACACAGCAAAATAAATATCACACCGGCAGAAAATGCGTGCAACCTTTTTCAGCCCTAGGCTCCTTTTTTTCTTAACCAATTTTGGCCACGAGATATTTTAAAAGAAAATAAAATATTACAAGAACTGGAGATTTTCAAAATGCTACTACGAGAAGGTCTGATTTCTTGCCTTACGCAAATTTATGAGGTCATTTCTCTTCCTTATGTTTATTTATTCATTAATCAATTTATGACCTCTAAGAGCAAGGCTCGTGTTACAAGGGTCTGTTATGTTATGAGAAATACTAACAAGATGGAATGGAGCCATCTATCACATAAATACATATTGTCGATTCCGAGTGAGTTTCTGCACGAACAACCAATAAAAAAAAAGAGTAAACAGGATAATGTTGATAAAACGGAAAATTCTAACTTTTTAATGACTATGCTCTAGAGAAGACACCGAAAGGCAGGGATTTTTTTTACAGGAAAGCTGATTTTCGTCGTTTTAACGCTAGAGGAAAATTGGGATTTCAGAGTCCTCTGTTCGAACATAACCTTAAAGAAACAAACAAACGTACTTCACGGAAAAAATGGTTTTGATACGGCAACAAAACTAGGGACAATAAATAAAATTTTTGTTGCTGCAACCAAAAATTTTGCCGCAGCAACCAAACGTTTTTGTTGATAGAACCAAACATTTTGTTGTTGTAACAAAATATTTTTGCTATCCCTATTTGAACAAATGATTTTGTTGGTATAACAAAAACTTTTTTTCCGTGTTTGTATAAGCGATATGGCAGTCCCCGTGTCACATCGATGTTAATATTCCGCACAGGAAAGTTTAGTAGAGACGACTCGCAAGTCTGAACACGATCCGCTTCTTAAAGTGTGCCTTTTAAACAGTATTCTAGTGGTAATAACACCGGTTTAACTACACTAGTTGAAACATCGACACTCCCTGATTTACCGTTGCATGTGTGCATTTGAAAGGCTCTTTAATTCAAAACAAGACATCGAAATTTTCCCGCTAAAGATTTTTGTAGTTCGAATACAAAGAAATATGCTGTCGCCTCAATCCCAGACGAGTGAAATTTTTAAACATCGATAAATCTTGAAATAATGACACTTTTCGCAAATATTTCAAAGCTCTTAAGTTTAGAGGTCTGCATTGAATTTGCGAAATATCAGCGTTGTGAACATTTTGAATGAAAGCTGTTCGATCAGATGGGATGCTAATAAATTATTGATTTATTTTATTAATTAATCGTAGGCCGGCCCACTTCCGGTTTAGGCACGGTAATCAGGCAGGCATCAAAGCTAATTACAAAGGTATTAATTAAAGCCGCTATCACTGGTTGAATGAAGATCTCGAAACAGGTATCCGAATGCAAAAATCGATAATAATCGATGTGAAATTGAGTCTCAAAACGGTTACCAAAATTTAATAACTTGGTAGCGTTTCAAGATGGCTCAAGAATTCATTCACGATGTTTGGAAGACCTAATAATATCGGTGTGATAAACTAGTGAATTTGTAAGAAATATTCTCCGCAGTGCGTCAAAACGACTAACTGTTCGAAGAGAATCCTGAAATGCAACAAAAGTCTTATCACTGATCTGAAAAAAAGTACTGTCCTATTATTTACTAAATTTCGGTCATGTCGCTTATAATTTCTATAAACTTATTACTCTAAGAACCATATGACCGAAACTCAACAAATATTTGGATTGCGATTTTTTCAGGCCAGTGATCTGACTTTTGTTGCATCTGGAATTTAGATTCTTTTTTACGGTGTACTACTACACAGTATGAACATACGGTATTCCAAATGAGCCGTTTTTGTCTAAATGACGAAACGAATTCTTTCCCAATCCATTATTTTAAAATTATTTTATCTCGTTAAAAATTGGGAAATTGAATAGTTGTATGCATGGACGCTTATGTCAGTATGGTGATTTATTGTCTGATTCTTTTAATGAAGCCTTTTAAAAATATGAAAAAAAAACATGTAATTGATTTTTCAGCACGGTGAAAAAATCTCAAAACGAATTGGGGTTTATAGTATGTCGAGAAGAAAGCCGCTGGAAATTGTTTTAGGCAAGTGTGTTATTAAAACATCCAACACTGAAATTTACAGCCCATTCATTTTCCATAGGCGTAAGCCATTACGAAGATAATTACCCCAGATATGCAAGATAAGCCGGATCAATTTTCGGAAAAATAGGTTAACGCCGAAAAAAGTCATATTCTTGTTTCTTCCGGGCTGCTTGCGATGGCCAATCACAACGGGAGCGGCCCCACAAATTCACGATGTGCCGCGAGCACACAAAAGAAAGCGGACTTGGCGAGCAAAAAAAGCGCGCGCAGTTTGAATTATACACCCAAAAGGCGGGAAAAAAGAGTTGAATCGAGATGAGAAGGCGGAGCGGGGAGGGGACGCGGCAAGGGGAGGGGCGACCGACCAACAATGGGACTTATCGATTTCATTGTTAAGGCCGTGACGTAATGGTATGTTTTGTTTCTGGCATCGCACCTCTGATCCGATACCTCGGATTCAAGGGTGAGATCTAGATAAGTAACTCCCTTTGTCTCTCCAAGACCTTAAGCCTGGTATTAACCTATTAAGAGCCATTATTGTCAAAAAAGGCGACGATTAGCTTTTATCAAGACGAAGAAAGTTTTCTCCTAACAATAAAGACCATGCTCAGTTTTTCGCTCCGGCATTCACCAGGCAGGCCAACCTAAAAAAGTACTAAAATTTCCGTCAGTTTTCACTTAGCATTAATTTCAATTTAACATAGGATAATTCTTTGATAGAGCAATAAAAAAACTATAAAGCCCTTCTCCGGAAGGAGGCGGGCTTAAAAAGGGGCCGCAATATCTAAACAATTTGATTTATTAAATTAAAAAAAAACAGAATAAGTTCCTTTTTTTAAATTAATGCTGATTTTTTCTTTTTTCTTTTTTTTCACTGATTTTAGATTTTCTCACTTCTTTGGTTTTATCATAACTTGGGCCAGAATATGGACGTAGTTCGATTTAGTATCTAATTTTTTTCCTCTTTTTCATTTTTTTCATACATGAAAAAAAAAAATCATTCATTAAAAATTTGATCAGGATGCAAATAAGATACTTCAAGATCTACAAAGTAAAAAGCCGCATTATGACAAAAATTTACGTCACCGGTACAAAAATCGAAATATTGGCCCAAATGTCCGTATAACCGATTTCCCCAAGCGATCATGTTTTTCTTATTCTGGAAGTTTTTTTCAAAAATTTTTGCAGTAGCTTTATTTAGTGCTCGTCGAATTCTTGTCCACGGAAAAAAATGGTTCTGTTACGGCAACAAAATTAGGGACAACAAATAAATTTTTTGTTCCTGCAATCAAAAACTTTGCTGCAGCAACCAAACATTTTGGTGATAGAACTAAACATTTTGTTGTTGTAAAAAATTATTTTTGTTATCCGTACTTTAACAAATGATTTTGTTGGTATAACAAAACCTTTTATACCGTGTCGCCACGCTCTTCCTTGAATCAATTTTCGAAAAACGAGAGTATCTTCCCAGATACGCATTGGCATCTTAATCTAAAAACAACAGTTCTCATCTTAATATCATCTAACTTTTACGCTCCAAAAGAAAAAACGTCGTTTACTTAATTTTGCCGTCTAGATTTTCAGGATAGATAAATATTTTAGAAAAAGGCATGCGCAGGCAGAGAGTTATGTGGAAGGCAGACCTCCGCTGCAGTGGCGTGCCATAGGCAAAACGCATCCGATCTACCGGAGATAACGGAACTTGTCGCTCCTTACTACGAACAACAAACTTTTATCACAATAAGGATTGATTAATTATAAAGAGGTTAACAAGATTACCCAGCCAGATATTCAAATATTACGATTGCAAACGGCATTATTCTTTTGTTTCAACGGAGCTGCGCGCTCAAGGCGGCTTTTCGGGGAGAGAAAAACATCACGCTTCTTCATAATTTACACCGACGAATTTTTCATACAAAGCGCGCTCACTTAGGCGGCCATTTTGTATTTCCGTAAACAAGTTACTGCGTACTCGAAGTCCCCCATATGAATTATCTAAACACGCTTTGGCATAGAGACCCGTTAAATAAAGCTTTTCACGGATGTATTTTTGCATAATAAAAAGTTTTTTCTTTTAATTTCCAGAAACTCTCGCTTTGTGGGTCGAACTCCTTTCTTGTGTAAGCAGAGGGTGTGACGATGTTCTCCGGCATGGAGATTGAAAGAATTATCTTTGTAGAGTATGAAATTTTAGGTTAAGTTAGGTTAGATTGCCTTACAAGGTAATCTAACATAGCCTAATTTAAAAATCTTATGAGGTAACTCAAACTCGTCTGTATGTTTAAGTTAACCTGGCTCACCTTAAGGGGTAGGCTAGGTTAGATTACGTTCATGTCGAACAATGTCCATGCGAGCATACGAGTTTCGTGCTTTCACTCGCATTAACTTCGGTAAGCGCAGCTAAAACAAATGAAGCTGTGACATATTCTAAGTAAGCATCACTTTCGGAGACTGATTAATTTTCAAATAAAACGGTATCGCTTTGAGACAGTGGTGTACTCCAACTTTCTCGGCGGTGTCATTCTGAGATTGCCGGCTGTCCGCTTGAATGATGGTTCTCATTCAAGCGGAGTGGCTGACTTGCGTACAACATATCATATCAGATAAGTTAAAAGCTAAAGGTAATTCCAATTACAGGGACGGATACATTTTAAGGAAACGTGGGAAAAATATGGGCTTCTTACCTTTGCTGAGCTCTCAAGAGGATTCCAGTAAACAGCAATCGCGTTGTGTGCAACCTCTTCGATGTTACCCGCGACACCCATACTGTTCTTCGTATCTGAAAAAAAACAAAGATATTATATTTATTTTGTTTATATTTTTTTTCTGAATGAAAAGGAAGGAAAATGATGTTCTACGATAACCGTGGAAATTTCTCAATTGCGACTCGATTAGGCAAAGAGAAGGTGAATTTAGGTTAAGTAAATGTACCTTGGTAAGGTTAGGTGAAGATAGGTGGGGTTAGGTTAGGGGAAGATAGGATAGATGCGATTAAGTTTTTCGTGGAAATTTCTGAATTGCGAATCTATAAGGCAAAGAGTAGGACTTAGGTAAAGTGTATGTACCTCAGGTGAGGTTAGGTGAAGATAGGTGGTTAGTTTAGGTGCGATTAGAAGATTGGATACATGCGATCAGGTTAAATTTGATGAATGGGAGTTATTGACTTATACAGTATATACTTATACTTCCGTATAGCACACTTCCTACGTGAAAGCAACGAAAAGCAAACATCACAAAACTATAGATTACGTGATACGGCAATTTCGGCCCGCGAAACATTAATAATAATACAGACTAAGCGATATAAAATTCACACAAAACAAGCTCGTTTTGCGCGGAACAACTCAACTCATACGAGGAAAAACAATTAAAAATATCATTCAAGCTAAAATAAACCTACCGCTTTTTTTAAAGGACTTAGTTCACAAATAATTGTACGCGTTAAAAAGAACTTTCCGAAAGGTTAAAACGAGATTTAGAAGTAATTAGGTCACAAATGAACTTTCACAGCCTCACTTAAGCATCCATTAAGGTTATTTGAACTTTGAGGTACTTGTTCAGCAAAATGCATCGCCAGTCAGCTACTGAGTTAAAGTACCAAGTGGACCGGTTATTCCAGCGAGTTTTCAATGAAATTTCTCCCACTACAAGGCGATAAACGGAGGCACTTAAAGTTTCGACAAGGCGGAAGGCCCAATCAGACGATCAACTCTATGCATCTTTCCGACACTCTCGTGACGCAACTGCTCATCGGTCAAAATTTGGGAACTATATTACCATATTTTTAGACGATGCGAACCACTTTTCAAACTACAACAAGCATCACAAAATACTTTTATACAGACGATAAGCACTAAAAACGACAATTCTACATGAAGTAAACTAATAAAAACAACAGTAAAATACCTGTTTTGTACAGCTCTTTGAACTGTTTTTGGTATGAAAATAGGTGAATGCATTATGTTAGTTTTCATTCGAAAGAGCTCGGAGAGAGCTTTAATTTAATGAGTATATCTAGGAAATGAACAAAAAAAAGTATTGTTCACCGTAAAAACTAACGTTTAGGTAGTCCCACAGCCGTTTTGCGTTTAAAGGTAGAACAGGGGGAAAGCTGAATTTGGTTATCAATGAAAAAGTCTCGTCGAGAGCTCTCCATTGATGTGGTCATTCATAGAGGTATCTTTAAAAATAACCAAAAGACGCTCTTCCCATCTTACCTTCATACCCAAAACAGAGGCCAGTTTTTACTGTGTGTTCATCAAAATAACCAATTATTTTATATTCATGTCCAAAACAGGTAGATCCAAAACACATATTT
>Ga0058701_10005234_pt1 | contig 10724 bp, 16 predicted proteins | sample AgamicOrMae_FD_97039 | JGI IMG/M metagenome (GOLD analysis project Ga0058701, IMG submission 97039) | Agave microbial communities from Guanajuato, Mexico - Or.Ma.e | ecosystem: Host-associated > Plants > Phyllosphere > Phylloplane/Leaf | place: Guanajuato, Mexico | collected 2012-06-04 | reverse complement strand
TGGAAAGATACCGAAGCCGAAAATTTGCTGCCCGAATGCACTTTTCCTACCTTAAAAGCAGCGTTAAAAATTGAACAAAAATTTAAAAACACGAATAATTGCCAATGTCGTGGAAACCGCTGAAAATATCGCAAAATCCTCGAATTTAAGCCTCAGGCGCTACTCTTAGGTGTCCTACAAGGAACGATTATTGGTTTTAAATAATATCGGAAAAGTAATGTTTCATATTGGACGCTATTTTTAAGTCAATAAGACCAAATTTCCGCAGCATGTTTGAGGCTTGCGTATCTTTCCATACCCTGCAGTCGTAAAAAAAAAAATAAAAAAAATATCTGGGGCGCGGACAGTTGTAGTACTCCCCTTAAATACAGTGATGGTAAGAAGATTAGAAACTTTGCGAACACCTTTCCAGTATGAAAAGGACTCCCCCAAAGTAGAGCCCAACGGCCCAAATCACCAACACAGGAAGAAAATTTTCCATCCGAATGGCTGTACTGTTTTTCCCGGGAATCCTGGCCCGTTGTTTGTCTCGAGTCCTGTCAGATCTCCGGCCAGGCATGACCCCGATCTCCCCCAATGCCTCAGAGGCTTTGGCGAAAGTCGCGGCCAAAGGAGAATTTTTGCGAAAGATGAAGTAATGGCCATGCATCAAACGCGTGCAGTAGTCTGGCAGCATGTAGGTGTCGAAGACCGGTGTTAGAGCTTTTCTCATTGATGGGTACGACGAGCACACGATCTTAGTAGTCAAAATGGCCGTTTTTCCTAAACTCATGTTGTGGTAGAAATCTGCGAACTGCTCGTCAGACAGAATGCGACATTTCGTCCTGAGGTCTGACGGGAAACTCTCCGTCGTTGGCTCATCGGTCTCGTAAACAGACAGAGTCATCTCGGAGGATATAAACTCTTGGAGAGAGGCTATGGTTTCGAGCGGTTTCGGAGCAACAATGCGACTGCCCTGGATTGCTCGGTAAACAGTGGTAATCACTAAGCAGAAGACGAAGAAATGCGACATCAATATTCGGCTTTGCAAAGATACCGGTCGTACAGTATTCGACGATAGAATCTGACCAATAACGATAACAACGGGGTCCCTTAAGCGCTCGGATTTCGAAAACACAGCTAGTAACTTTAAAGTACAACAGGTGAATGCTAACGTGACAAAAATCATGATCCAAGCTCCGTCGGAAAATTCGCTCGTCAGTGCCCACCAGAAAGATATCGGAATATTCACTTTCGGAATACAAATACCTAAGCAATCGACTCTCGTATTGTCGTCGTAACTGAACAAGTCTACGTCGAGGTGGAAGAAAAGTTGAACACCGAAGTGCACGCGTTTTTGCATAACGGCGCCCCGGAGACCTGGTGCACTCGTGTTGAACGCACTGCCCCAGAGCTCTTTCCCCACAACAGGAATCACTTCGAACGTAAAGTTAACCATATTCGAAAGAAGGTCTAGTATCACAGCTGGACCACCGATCAATTTCCATGTCCCTTCTTGTCCGATTATCTCGATCCCGTATCCGGTGAATGATGATAGCTTGAATTTGCAACCGTTGAAATTGGTAAATAAATTGTTCCTGAACACGTTGCTATGTAGGTGCGTTTCTTGCAACAAACTTTGTGGGTCGGATTCAACGGGAGAGCCGTCGAAGCAATGATGCGGGTCACGAAAGGGATCCAAAGTAAAAACACGAAATCGCTGTTTTTTGTCCAAGACGATAACCATGACGTTTATCATTTCATTATTCCACAATGCCTCTGTAGCATTTCCGATTATGAGAATATCCTGCGGATCTTCGAACACCACTATAACGTTTCCGGTAGATACTTTCAAGCGTGTGGATAACTTGGCGGCTTCATTGGCCGTTTTACACATGCATAACAGGTGATCTCTAACGCTCATCCGAAGGTTTCCCGCGTCTCTGTGAAATGTCCAAGGGATGTGGAGCGAGCGGAAAAAAGCGTCGCTGATACAAAACGTCGTTTGGCATAAAATCCAAAGAGTGCCCTGCACTTTAGACGGGTGCTTGCTCGAAATGTTAAGAATACCTTGAATGAAATTTTCCCATCGAGCGACATTTTGCGTTGGCTCGCAGTGTGCGATTATGCAGTAGAACAGTACAGCCCACATTGGAGCAAAATTTTTGTTAGAGGTCATTTGGTACCCCAGCGGTATATGCCCACGACCGTAAGTTTTCCTCGATGAGCACAAATTTTGAAAACGCAGGTCGCTACCACATTTGAAGCGTGTTAGCGGGAAACTTTTACACTGTGATGGTTTTGAAGTCTCAAGGTTGGCCTACAATAGCGAAGAAGGGCTAACGGCCGAGTGGCGTTGTCGCGATCGTTAATTACAATAGCTCTTGTCGTGTCATTACATTGAAAAAAGTCCTCTTCAGAAATTCCACACACGAATACGAACTCAATAATCGATTGCTTTAAATCACACTTCTCGTTATTCGACTTTTACTGCCAATCAAAAGATAATTTAGGCATCAACATTGTCGTGGCTAAGGTAATTTTAGCTCTATCATAATTCGATATATTAAAAATGGTCTAACGATTTCCGTGTTTTCGTGGAGACCGATAATGAGATCCAACACGACATTGTCGCTAATGATCTGTCGTTTGAAAATTGGGTGTGATTTCTCGAACGACATTCGGGTGTTATTTAGGAATAGAGATCGCGAATGAAGATAATTCTAGGTATTGGTAATTATTTATTAGCTTCGAAAACATGTCGGTGAAGTACCGGTAATTCAAAGTCTTGTTTGAAAATTGACGCTCGACGCGCTAGAAGCGGAAAGCTAAAGTCAGGAGGGTGTTTGCGACAGAAAAAAAAAAAAAACAAACAAGGGGCAATTCTTAAATTACGTGAGGTTGCTTTTCAGGTTCGTTCCCTCCCCTGTCTTTTTGCAGAGCAATAAGATATTCTGTGTCCCCAGCCTCATTTCCCTTTCGGCTCCATCGGCAGCAACCAACTGCGCTGCCCCCCCCCTTTTTTTTAATTTGGAGGACAGCTTGGGATGAAAAGGTGAGGGTGTGGGGGGTTGGGGGAGAAACTAGAGCCGGGAGACCTCTCACCGTAAAAAATTCCTTAATTTTCTTTAAAAATGTCCATGACTCGTATAATACTGGCCTTGCACCTGTCTTGGCTGCACTGGTTTCTATACGGAATTTCATTCCACGAACATAATATTCGAACCTATGATTCTGATTTACACGATAGAAATGCGATAAAAATATATTTACGTCTTCTGCTTGATACGCCTTTTCTTCCCTCCATATATTTGCACTTCCTTAAATTTTCTTGGTGATAAGGTTTTTTCACTTTTTTTCCCCTTTCTCTCATCCCAGTCACAGGACAGAGAACCCTCCTTTTTCGATACGAAGCATTCTTCCGTGGATTCGTTTTGTACCCAACCAAGGCGTCCTGTGCTATCAGGCCTGTCACTGTTTCCAAAAATGAGCTGTTTCTCGCCCCCATCACGGTGCACCAATGCACACTTGATCCTCTCGACAAAACAGTGACATTGTAGTGACAGTTATTTCCAGCGAGAAACCCGGCATCATCAAATTTCTTACAAATTTCGCGCTGATCCGTGAAATTAAGATTGGAGCAATCACAAAAACGCTGGTGAATTTCTTGCACGCAGTGATGAAGCTTGAGCTGTGTGAAGTTCAAACAGTTTTCTAGATTTTCTATCTCTTTCTCTCCAAGTTCTGGTTCCGGTTTAGAAAAGTGGGGCCCACTAAAATCTCGTAGTGACAGGCCTGATAGCACAGGAGGCCTTGATCCAACCGATTTGAATCTTGTCTGATTTACCGCCAGATGACGTCATCCAAGATGTCGCGCCGTCGATGCCTTGTATGAAGAAGGCTCTCTAATTTTCGAGAGGGACTCATGTTTTCGTGCGTGATTGCCGCGAAAACCGTTGATCAGGCCTGTGGCGCATTCAAAGTGTTTGTTTTGACACTGCAGTGTGTTGAGTATTTTTCAATGAAATTGGTCACAGATCTCAATTAAAATGCATATCAAAGGAATGATAGTGGAGGGCTTTAAGTCCTACGGACAAAGAGTGGAAATAAACGGTTTTGATCGTGAGTTCAACGCCATTACGGGTCTGAATGGAAGCGGGAAGTCCAATATTTTAGATGCTATATGCTTCGTTCTCGGCATTTCTAACCTCGGCCAGGTGAGTTTTCATTTTCATTTCAACTATTAAGTCCGTTAGGCTCACCTACTTTCCTTCTCAAAACTATGATCACTTAAGCACAGCAAGGTTATGTTGAGGATGAGCTCCCTCGCAGTTCTTTCGAAGTTTCTTATAGTCATCATACCATTTCAGTTTCATGATTCCGTTTTGTCACCTTTTGTCAGATCTTCCAGTAATCTCATTGTGTTTAGCATCTATCATTATTGCTTTTGTTAAGTACAACATGATTTCCTTTCTTGTGTTGAAGTGATTTGATTGCATTCAATTAAGTTTTTGCATCATTAGTTTTATGGATTGTCAATATCATATTGTGGATTCTTCTGTGTAGCCTAGTTCTTTGTGTTTATTTGTGCAATTGGTTGTCAGGTACGAGCCACTTCCCTTCAAGACCTGGTATACAAAAGTGGTCAAGCAGGCATCACAAAAGCCAGCGTAACCATCAAGTTTGACAATAGGGACACAAAAAACAGTCCAATTGGTTACGAGCAATATGAGGAGATCACAGTTACTCGCCAGGTATGTGTTGTAAGAACCTATAGTGATTGGAGATTTATTATGTAACTCTTTATGAGCCATTTATCATGTATCTCTTATTTTTTCCAGACCATTGTTGGAGGGAAAAACAAATATCTCATCAATGGGTCATTGGTCACAAACAAGAGGGTAATGGATATGTTCTGCTCTGTTCAACTCAATGTCAATAATCCACATTTCTTGATCATGCAAGGCAGAATCACCAAGGTCTTAAACATGAAACCCCCTGAGGTAAGTCATATTATGATCATTCAGTCTTTGTGTAACCAATTTTCCGTAGGCTTGGAATTTGCAACTTTTCCTTTTCTCTGTTCTTCAAAGATTCTGTCCATGATTGAGGAAGCTGCTGGCACTAGAATGTATGAAACCAAGAAGCAAGCTGCTCAGAAAACAATTGAGAAGAAGGACTCGAAGCTAAGGGAACTTGATGAGGTGAGTATCACCAAGTCCATTACTGCCTAGCAGACTATTGTTTACTAACTAGTCTGCATTTCCATTTGCAGCTCATGAGAGAGGAAATCAGTCCAAAACTTCAAAAACTAAAAGATGAAAGGAGCCAGTATTTGGAATACCAGAATGTTCTTCGGCAAGTTGAAAGCTTAACTAGATTATATGTAGCATGGAAATATGTTCAAGCTGTGGTAAGTTGCATTTTCATTTGATTCTGGAGAGAAGGCCTGGAGCAAATCATTAAATTACACCATCTTTACAGGAAACAAGTGAAAAAGCCAATGAGAAAATGGAGCAAGTCAAGCAACAGATAAATGAAAACACAAAAAATATTGAAAATGGCAAGAAAGAAATAGAGGATATTGGTAAATCTGTTGAAGAAAAGCAACAACTCATAAGCGCTGTAAGTATTTGAATGCAAGCTGCTCTTACTAACACATTGGCTTACGGTGCTTCATCAATGTCTTTTGCTGCACAGGAACTTGGTGGACAACTTGAGGCTTTGGAAGAAAAGTTGGCTGCAAAAGGGAAAGAGGAAGCAAAACTACTTGCCAAACAAAAGAGCAACAAAGAGAGTATATCCTCTGAAAATAGGCGCTTGAAGCAATTGGAGAAGAGTAAGAAAGAGGTAAGTTTGATATTACTAATTTTGATATAACGTCAGGTATGGTGACTTGACATCACAGTGTTTCTGTAGGATGAAGCTGCTCTGGCAGCCAAGAATGCTGAATTGGGGAAAGCAGACGGCGAATTCGCGGCTTTGAGGGAAGCTGAGGTGGCTGACGCAGAAGCCCTGGCCGCTGCTCAGAGGAAATTTCAGGCCGTGAGTGCCGGCTTGGTCTCCAGCGACGATGGCCAAGAAGCCACTCTTCAGGATCAGCTCATGGGTAAGTGGATATTCACCGAAGGAAAGAAAAAACCGTCTGCGAGTATTTTCCAACTGAATTGTTTGCTTTCAGCTGCGCAGCAGGGAGTTACCACAGCGGAAACTGAGATCAAACAAAGCCAGATGCAGCTCGAGCATAGCAGGGCTCAGCTGGCCAAGAAGGAGAAAATGTTGGGCGGCTCGGAGAAAGGATATTCTCAAGATCTAGCCAACCTCCAAAAGATGGAGAAAGAGGTCGCGACCTTGTCGGTAAGTCTACGATCATTTTGTTGAGCTCGTGGTCGAATGAAGGTCGGCTTTACGTTGTCATGTTTGGTTTCAGTCTCAACTGCAGTCTTTGAACTACGACGACGGACTTGTGGAAAAGCTGCAAGACGAGTACCAGTCTCTCCGGCAGACTGTTCGCAATGAGGGTCATGCTGTGAACGCCATGGAAGCCAGGAATGCGAGACTGTGCTTCAACTACAGCGACCCGGAGCCCAACTTCGATCGCAGCAAAGTTCGAGGCTTGGTCTGCCGGATGTTCCGGGTCAAAGATCCCCGATATGCTATGGCGCTGGAAAGCGCCGGAGGAGGCCGGGTAAGCACTCGATTTTAGCACCATATATTCGGAAAAAAAAATCGAATCGGTGATTTTCTTTATTCGTGGCATTCTTGTACAGTTGTTCTTCGTCGTCGTGGACTCTGAGGTAACGAGTAAGAAGATCTTGCAACGCGGTAATTTGCAGCGACGAACGACTATCATTCCCCTGAACAAGATCTCAGGCCGGTCGATGGACGAGAAGACTATTCGAACCGCGCAAAATCTGGTAAGCTTACCTTCCTACCCGGTGCGAATATCCGTCTTAATCACAGGAATCGCTTAAAGTAATTATTGTTGTGCAGGTCGGCCGCGACAAAGTATTCCCTGCTCTGGATCTCATTGATTACGAACCCGGTGTCCATTCAGCTATGGAGTGGATTTTTGGCCAAGTGTTTGTGTGCACCGACACTGAGACTGCTCGACGGGTCTGCTATGACGAGCGAATCCAGAAACGATGTGTGACTCTCGATGGCGACGTCTTTGATCCCTCGGGTACCCTATCTGGAGGAGCTGCTCTGCAAACTGAACCGGTCCTCAGCGCCTTGGATAAATTGATGCAAGCTCAGGTAAGTGACTTTGTTATTTCATGTTACGTCTGCGGTTTTAAGGTCTGCACTTGTTGACAGGTTTTTCAGGAGTGACAATAATCTTGCCTTGTAATTTCTCAGTTGCCAGGTGAAAGGTGAATGTTTTTGGCTGTGTAGTAATGTTAATGGTTTGGTTGTAGGAATCGCTGAAGAAGAATGAGCAGGAACTGGCGCGCATTGAGAGCCAAATCCGTGAGGTGAGCCAAACCGCGGAAAAGTACAAAGGGATCAAACAGAGGCTCGACTTGAAGTCCCACGAAGCGAATCTGCTGCGGCAGCGCCTCGAGCAGACGGACCATCATCAGCTCACGGTCGAGATTCAGGACCTGAAAAAAGAAATCCAGGCGTTGACAGACAAGATGGCGGCTTGCCAGCAAACCATCAAGGAGAGCAAGGCAAAGGTAAGTTCAGAGATGCGAGTTTGAGTGCAGCGTTCTTGTTGTTACCACGGAGCCATTTTTGTTTTTAGGTGAAATCTCTAGAGACTAAAATCAAAGATTCGAAGAAAATCCGGGAGCAAGAACTGAAGGCAGCCCAAGCAGAAATGGCGAAAATACAGAAACGTGCTGACGAGAGTAGAGCGAAGTGGAAGAGGAGAGAGCAGGAATACGAAACGCTTCACTTAGAAATCAAAGAGTTGTCGTCGGCTATTGAAACCACGAGCAAACAGATTGAAGAGTTGAGCACAGCTCTTACTGAGATGAGTAAAGGGGACACCGAGTTGGTCGAAAAGCTGGCCGCTATCAAGGTAACTTTTCGTTATTGAGCTTTACGGTCTCGTTTGATTGCATCCTTTTCGAGGTTGTTAGATGGACGACCTGTGTTGATAATATGATGTACGCGATTAAGAGTGCTGGGATACTTTTGTGTGTAGCTGACGGTTTTGTTATTTTTGCAGGAGGAGCTGAAAGCTTTGCAGAGTGAGGTCCGCTCCCAGAAGGACGCCATTTCGAAGCAAAACAAGGAGATACAAGAAATGAACAAACGGAAAGATCGCTTGGTGAAATCGATCGGCGAGTGGGAATTGGCTATAAAGCAGTTGGAACACGATTTATCCAAGATCCAGTCGGAAACGAAGGATGCCAAATCACGGGTAAGCACACTTTGGATAATTTAGCTTATTCCTTTGAATATTTTTTTTCTGACTTGTTTGGTATGTGGCAAACTTTGTCCAACTTCGATGTTTATATCTGTCATTTGTTGAAAAATCGTGAACCGACTGTAATTTTTTATGCATTGAATAAACCCGGATAAGGCTTACTATAAAAGAAAAAAGTATCTTTTTCAGGATCATAACACGGACTGTTGATTTTTTACTTAATTTGTTTTTCTTTGTTGCAGGTCAGTCAACTGGCTCGAGACTACGATTGGGTGGAATCGGACAAACAGTATTTCGGCCAGAAGAACGGCATGTACGACTTCGCCGAGCACAATATGCAAGAGGTTGGCGGGCGGCTGTCCAAGCTGAAGGACCTTAAAGACAAGTTGGCCAGATCTGTGAACACTCGCGCCATGAATCTCCTCGGGAAAGAAGAAGAGCAGGTAAGCAAAACCTCTTTTACCGACCGTAGCTGTGGAAATGTCAGAAACCAAAGTTAAACAACAACCTGCGCATTGACGACACTTTTTTGGAATGCGGCAACAATCATGTTAACTTTACTCTCCGATTTTTCCAGTACAACGATGTAATGAGGAAGAAAACGATTGTCGAGAACGATAAGAAATCAATTATGGCGGTCATTAAAGAACTAGACGAGAAAAAGAAGAAGGCTTTGCAGACTGCTCATAAGCAAGTGAACAAAGATTTTGGTTCGATCTTCAGCACTTTGTTACCTGGAGCCACGGCTAAGTTAGAACCGCCCCAAGGAATGTCTGTTTTGGATGGTCTTGAGGTACGTTGATTTATTTATTAAGTTTTTGTTGCCCGAGATTGCATGAGGCTATTTATTGGTCAACAAGTTCGGCACTTGTGAACACCTTACATATTTGATTGCCTAAGCATACGATCAAGCGCAAGGCTTGGAATTACCCTCTGATCTGAAAGCGATTTCGCCTAAACATTGTGGTGAATCATGGTCCCTTTTTGCAGGTGAAAGTTGGCTTTGGCGAGATCTGGAAAGAGAGTCTGGGCGAATTGAGCGGCGGGCAGCGCTCTCTAGTGGCTCTCTCTTTGATCCTGGCCATGTTGCTCTTCAAGCCTGCTCCGATCTACATCTTGGACGAAGTAGACGCTGCTCTCGATCTTTCCCACACTCAGAATATCGGCAACATGCTGAAAGCTCACTTCAAGGCATCTCAGGTGAGCGCGTCTATCCGTCAACTTATTTCCCCTCCCTTTCACTCAGCTCAAACCGGAGTTTCTCCCGAGAAATGCTCTCTGTATCTTCACCGATTTGCTCTCTATTGCTAAATATAGCCTCATTTTGTAGAACAAATCTTTTGGACAAGACTTTTTTTGCGTAGTTTTATCTCAAAATCAAAGTTGATATCCCAAAGAAGAAGTTCTTTTCGTTTTTTGCTTAAATATTTCCGATATGGTTTCCCGCAAGAGTTTTTAACGAAGACGTGTCAGAAGGTTCTTAAGAGCAAGTAGGTCGTGAAATCATCGGCTGCTTCCGCAAACTCGCTCGGACTTGAAAGAATAATTTTCCATCGAAAAGGCATGCGATTTATATTTTCCTAAATCGCAGCGACATTCGCGCAGGGAATTAATTGTGGTTCGTTGTTGCGCAGTTCATCGTGGTTTCCCTGAAGGACGGAATGTTCAACAACGCCAACGTTCTCTTTCGTACAAAATTCGTGGACGGCATGTCAACAGTGACGCGTACGGTCCAGCACCACAATCAAAACGAGAACGAAAAGGAATCAGCATCCGTGAGAAAACGTCTTTAAAGAGATCCACCCCCCAAAGGTGTTTCCAAGGTGATCCATTCGTGCCTGATATACGTTGCCCCTCCCAGTTATGTAGGTAATTTATTTAGAGTACGGGTTGCGCTGAGCCTTAGTCTCTTATGGAGGCAACCTGATTTTTGTGACCCCCTGAATTAAACTTGCGGCCAGAAAACACAGAGGACCAGAGGCAAGTCAAAGGCTGCTTGTCCACCTCTTGTTTTCTTTTTTTCTTTGTCCATAAGAGTGAAGATATGTGTCTTAAATAGATCTAGTTTTGTTCTGGGTTTATATTTTTTACTTGTAAATAGAAGTCGTTTTATGAATCCTCATTAAGTAACTGCAAACGGACAGTTCCTGTACCGTATCTCTTGAGTAGAAAGCTGGAATGTAATGTGAAAAGTACCAAATTTTCTCGTCGTGTATGATGAAAAACTTTTATTAAACATTTTATATATACTTAATGTGTTTTGAGTCATAAGCTCTTGCAGTTCTTCTTATTTTTTTTACGTGAGGTAAGCCATGAGAGTAGGGGTACTTTTTACTCTCATGAGTAAGCAAGTGCTGTCTTAAGGGCT
>Ga0058701_10005233_pt1 | contig 10726 bp, 9 predicted proteins | sample AgamicOrMae_FD_97039 | JGI IMG/M metagenome (GOLD analysis project Ga0058701, IMG submission 97039) | Agave microbial communities from Guanajuato, Mexico - Or.Ma.e | ecosystem: Host-associated > Plants > Phyllosphere > Phylloplane/Leaf | place: Guanajuato, Mexico | collected 2012-06-04 | reverse complement strand
TAAACCAAACATATCGTTGGTTCTCAAAATTTAGTTCAAGGTTTAACGAGGGTAGAATACAAAAGAGAGGGCATGCAACCTTTTAAGACCGAGGGTGTAAAAGCGTGTTTCGTTCTCGGAGACACCATAATTTTCAACTTATTCCAGGAAAGTTCTCTCAAAATTCGCTCCTGGTACTTTTTCTTAGACTGCAAGCGCTTCCGCAAAAGTGCTTTACCTGCGAAATACCGCGATTTTTTTCGTCTCTCCGTATCCGCTCGTAATTTATATGTAATCCCAAGTAAACAAATCCCTGATGTGATACGACTCTGATGATGTGGTTGCTGAGGAGAGATTCGATGCTCAAGATTGATGAGAATTTATCAGTGAGCCATTTTCTATTAGGCTATGAACTCGACAACGTATTCATGCAACTCTTTTACATTCCTTTTGTTTGTGAAGTGGGTCGTGCAGATAGCCAGAATTGGGTAAGAAATATTAGGGAAGTCCTTCAAGGTTGCTGCTGGGAATATAGCGGCTGGACTTGGACCTCATCCAAATGTAGGGCTTTGGGTAGGAAAGGTGAAATGGGATGGGAATCAGTTTTCCTTGCTCATGATTATAATGGATTAAGATGACATGATGAGAATTCAATGAAGATTAAAACGATATTGTCGGAGTGATAAATCAATGCATCATGTCGCGATTATAAAGAGATTTGGTTTTGAATAGTTTATGAAATTACACTTTAACAGTTGCGCAGAAAATATTTGAAGATAATGTGAACTTCGTTGTAAATCTAATTGATTTTGATGGTGCTGCATTTATGATTTTGCGGATAGCTCATAAAGCTGTGGTTTTTATTATGTCATATGCTTACATTGTTTTATGCTTCAGAATTATTCTGTGTACCGATAATAGAATTTGCTAACCTGAAACAATGTGTTCGTATCGACGACAGTGTTCTTAATTAGCTTCGCACCTGTGAATACTATTATGGTGGTTGAGGTCAGCACAAGAGGCAATTGACTAATAATACAACTCGCAAGTTAAGAGTCCGGTGACAGTTGGAGCACTTCCCCCAAGTAGCCTCTGGCTTCTTCCTTAATCTAAAAACATCCTTATTTAAGTTCCTAACTGTTGCAATTTCCTTCATTGCTCGCTCCAAGGACCTTCGATTCCCCTAAAATCCTCCGATGATGACCGCAACTTTCGAAGTACTCGCCAGTACCCTTAATGTCTCTTTGGTATTCTCCGTATTGATCCTTGGACCATTAAGCGCATTTCCTCCCTACATAACTTGGTCGATGTTTTCATCTTCCAGGAAGAATCGATTATTGCTGAGCTTTGTATTATTTTGAGCACGCACTGAACAAAGATGCCTGCTGTACTGTTGACTAAGCCTTGCCGAAATCGACGCTACATACGCGCGGTCTCCCAGACCTTTCCCAGTAGATCAAGGTGAGTTTGTTGGAAGGCTTTTGTTCGGGAGCTCCTCTGTTCACGGCCGCATCACGTTTTCTGCTTTAAGACACCATCACCTTTCCTCTCCACTCTAAAGCAGCGCTTAGATAGCAGACAGACGTCTCAGAGATGATTTTTTTCTTTTAAACCCATATCAGCCCAAAATATTTGGGGTGAAATTTAGCTTAAGAGGAATTCGAAGGGTTTTCCCCATTCTATTACGCAATTTTAAGCTTCGGGAAATGTCTAAATTATTAATTTCAGGTTTCCAGAGGGCTGACATTTAGCAATGGGGTGAAGTTTACCATGGAAAGTTAGGGGGAAATTTAGCTTAAGAGAAATCGAAAGGATTTTTGCCATTAAAATACAAAATGTTAAGCCTTGAAAAATGCCTAAATTATTAGAAATCAAGCTCTCAGAGGGGAGATATTTTTTAAATTGTGTCAATACTGAACTAAAAACGTCCTCTAAAATAAATTTTTCGGTTTCAGAACGGCATCACTGAGAGGTAGTGGGTTAAGAAAACCTCCCTTTCACGCTTAATGACAACAGCAATGAAAAATAAATTTTCACTCAATTAACTGCTGACTTTTTGATTACCATAAGATGAGTTTCCGGAACTCTTTTATATCAGTTTAAACAATGATTCCATGACAGTGCTTTCCTACCGCAGCACTTTGTGATCTCGACAGACAGCCTGTCAGTCAAAGTGTCCTCTCTGGGATCCAGAATCCAGCATTTCCGCGCGGATTCTGTTAAACTCGCAGAGTAAATTATTCAAAATGAGCTTCTAAAACAATGTTGACAAGTTTCTGCTAATGCCCTGAGTGCTCTTAACCTTTCTCGCGGAGGAATTTTTTTTTTTGTCGTAGGAAAGTTTCTTATTAAAAGCTGTTTACTCGCCGATGGCGCTGCCTCAAGAATCGTGCCTTTTACTTGAGAAACAAAACACACCAGTAGTCTGGCCTCCCTCATGCTGCAGTTTACATCTAATTATTCAGTCGTGAACTTCATCAGGGCCCTTTCCTTGTGCTCTCTGCCGAAATTGCTTCTTCAGCGCGACTTTCCTTTAATAATATCAGTCTTACTGATGAAAAGCGTCTATGTTGTGGGTAGGCCTATCGCTGTTTGGGATCTAAAAATAACACGGGATGAGTAGGTTTCATTTTTGTTAGTTTTTGAAACCAGCCCTCGTTTATTCAAGTAAGATGAATGCAAATTAAGAAGGGTTTGTCTAAGTTGAAAATATAGCCTATGTGGAATTTTAATGATTGGAAGTTAATGTTACCTTTGTACAAGCAGTCAAAAAAGTACTGACCGCTGTAATTTTTTTGAAACCTCCGTAGCTTGGGACCGGAACGGGATACGACAAAAAAGTCAAGATCAAATTGATAGACCTCTCAAAGATCTAGCTATTTTATTTCGTGTTTTTCGTATTTCTGTCCGCTTCATAGTATCGGAAGTTTAAAAAATTTGAAGCGGTCAATACTTTTTTGACTGCTAGTACAAGCGTGTAGAAAAAAAATGAAACATCTCGAGTAACGGGACAGTATACCGCCTATTTACATCATCCTCAGAACGTGTTATTTTACTTTTCACTCGAGATAGTACTTACAATCGTAGAAAAAAAAATCCCACCCCTGCAACCGCGTACTTACGGATGATTAGCAATTGCCTAACTTTGCTCGGCAACAGCCAATCACTCGCCTTATTCCGAGAGAAAGGTAGGCAACTGCAACACACTGGTGTGTGGATGGTTGCCGGAAGGTACTTTTTTCCCACGGCAGTACTCCTTTTTTTTCCAAACCAATCCTGTGTTTGTTCTTCGAAGGCTATTTTAAAAGAGTATCTTCGCCGAAACTTTCTGACCTCGGAAGAGCTTTAGGGGATATGCACTTGTCTTTTGATTCTTATCTGTGAGTCGGCCGTCTGCTCTATTGTTCTGGCTTTTGGGGTCAGCCTCTCAGGCTAACCCACCAGTATCCCTGTTACAAGTTGCAGAAGCAACTCTCTTGTGCCCCTCCGCCCACCGCCTTCTCATGCTTTTGTAATTTGCTGAGGTCGCTGTCAAGTCAACTAGTGTTGGGGTAGGCGAGACCATGAGTTGAGCAGTGTCTGCTGCTCCCGTGCCAGAATGCAGTCTTCTTGTACCTCTTGGTGAACGCATTTTCATCCTTTTAAGCGAATCACAAGTGTTCAACCATTTCAAACACCTTTTTCGTGTTGAGAGTTAGCTAAGAACTTGTCTTTATTTGTGCACAGTAAACTTGAAAGGAGGGTTTTTTCCATTTCTAGTGTCATATCCTCCGTCGTGGCAGGCCTAGCTAGGCGGGGCGAGGCACTAGGCACATCTGACTCACAAGTTAACCTAAAGGCTGCCAAACTTTTTGCCGATACTGGAATCAAAGTTTTCGATAATCCATAAGAGCTAAGAGAATGGGTGGAAATTCGCTTAAAAGGATGAAAACAATGTGGTGGTTTGTAAGACGGAAGTTTGGAATTAGCTTACTTTCATTGTGGGTCCTGTTAAAGTTGCAGGACCGTAATTATTTTGATCTGTCTGAAGTGTGTTTAATTTATAAGGATCTGTGATTGAAGGCGATTTTTTAAAAGGTATGCTAGAGGTTGTTTACTTCAAGAAATCTTTCCGAAGCTAAGTTTGAAGAAAACGTAAGAGTTTGTAAAAAAAGTAAAAATAAAATTTCATACTCTTGAAGTTTTGCGTCCTTAAAAAAACTAATTTTAAGGATATCTACTCTCAGCAAGCTAACAAAATCAATTTATGGAATGGAAACACATACGCCTATGCCATATTTTCGTTATTGGGAAAGGCTTGGACGTAGGTTTTGCATTTACTTTTCTTGGTATTTCACTTTCAAACAAATCATACAGGAAAACCCGTGGAGGTGGCTTCAATGCATTGACTCGTATAAAAATAGAAACCTTTACTTGCGAAATTTCCAGTAGTCTATGGTGTGTTTCCCGAAGATCAATAGATAATAAAAAAGAAATATTACTGCTCCCGTTAAAGCAAAATTCTCGAAATGTTTCAACAAAAGCAGAAAAAGAAAAACAAAAAATGTCGATATCTTAACTTCGGAAAACTTGCGAAGTTTGATTGTTTTTCAGGCCGCTATTTGATGACAGAATTATGAACCAACATTTCATTCTGGTTTCTTTCGTTCAATTATATTGGTGAGGCGTTTCTGCCAAAAGATTCCGTCTTGTTCAAGTAAAGTTCATGTGATCCTACGTCTCCACAAAATATTACTTCCATGTTCCCGTTCTATTTAAACGAAATTTTCATACTTGTGTTTTGATTCGTGCGTTAGGTTTGTAAATGCGTAACACTAGGTCAGCTTCATAACAAAATATTCCTTGTGGCAATATCCGCATAATACTGTACATATGTGAACCACTAAATGACTTATTGGCTCCCTGTTGGGAAATAACTTACTAGATGGGAACTCTTTCATATGTCATGAGAAAATCCTCGCTTGGGACATATTGTTCACAGCCGTCACCTCTGCACTTTAAATAAGGTAATGTGGCCCGAGGGAAAGCCCAGCTTGCCTGGATTGATACCTCCGTGATCGACTACTGCAGCTGCACTGCTACCACGAAAGGGAATATCGCAGCAGACATGATTAGGAGGACAAACTTTTTATGTGAATGTTTTCGTTCCTGCTTTTAGACGACAAACTAACTGCATTAACTCACGTGTTCTCTTTTTTCGTAGAAGGATTTGCATTGGTGCGTCTTCTATGACCTAGGTCGACGGGGTAGCTGTCATAAGCGCCAAAAACCACAAGCGCCAACGCCGCAAGCGCCAATCCGTAACCGCCAAACGAGAAAAGTCGCAATCGCCAAAGGTCTTAACCGCAATACTAACCTAACTTAACCTAACATAACTTAACCTAACCTAACTTAACCTAACCTAACTTGACCTAACCTATACGAACTTTGGCGTTTGCGACTTTTCTCGTTTGGCGGTTACGGAATGGCGCTTGCGGCGGTGGCGCTTGTGGTTTTCGGCGCTATCGAATGCCCCCCGGTCGGCGAAGGTTGTGAAGTCAAATTAGGTGATGTTAGGTTGGTGTACAGTGGGCCTCAAAAGTCATGACCCCTACCTCGAAGCATTTCTTATGGAAGCAGGGGTCTTGACTTTTGTAGCTCACTGTATATGCTTATAAACTCGGAAGTGAAATTTTGCTTTAAGAGAGTATCTCTACGGCTCACCTTGCTGCCCACGCGTGTCTCCTCATACCAGCTAAGTCGTAAAATAGACTTTCCGCTTCCTCTTCGCATCTGCCTGGACAGTCATTTCCAGCTTTTTTCAATTTTGTCTTACGAGTTTGTCTTAACTTCAAGGTTAGCGGATGTGACTGGAATATCACCTGATAATTTTTCGGGGATTGCTCCGCTATATGTTTCCGACGTATATGTTTTCTCTAAGTTTTATCTGATTTGTTCACTTGAAATGAAATTTCATTTCGATTTGTTCCAAAAACAGTCAATCCGAGGAGTGTTGGGCACAATGATTTTCTTTTCAAGTCAGATTATTTTTTCCCATCTATATTACAAAGCAAAGAGTCGGGCAATGCTTTAAAACGTTGAATCACCAAGCAGGTTTCCTGATGCTTAAAAGAGTTACAATATCATATTTGTATAACCAGGTTATAAAAGCCATCCGAAAATCTTATATTTTTCCTTCATTGATTTCCCTTTTTTACTTTTTCCATTCGATAATTAAAAATCGAATTAGAATCAATCTCACTTTTTTCTTCCTTATCTCGAAACATTTTATTTGCTGTACTTCAAATCTCTTTTTTTCGGTCCTTTTTCTCAGTTCTGTATTTTTTGTAGAAATCGAATCAAATATATTTAATTTTTCATTCAAATGGCAAGTCGATGCCACATATTTTTTTCGGACAGGTTTACTTTCTACTAAATGTCCTCTTTAACGTACTACATTATTTGATCTTATTTACTGGAACCACCTCAAAGGTGGCCTTAAAAGCAAATTCATAAGACACGACCTTAAGACCGTGATTTTCATCCGGGGCCCTAAGTGGAAGAGAATGTAGTCCCGGACGACGGAAGTTGCTCTAAGCTGGCAAACTGGGTTACAAGCTGGACCATTATGGAACTAAACCGTCCACGCCAGCCAGACCAAACATTGTTTGTTGTATGAGACTTGTTCTACACTCTAGACATATCGATTACGAAAATCGATACTAGCTCTACTGTTCATCTCGGGCCAAGTGACGAGCTCATATCACATTAGGTGTCGGTCGGCCTGCTCATTGTTATGATAATTGAAAGCACCTCTACTGGCTTGTGCTGCAGGGGGTCAACGTGGGAGCAGCGGAGCCACCGAGTTGCTATGGCTGATGCCAATTCCAGGCCAATCAATTCATTTCTTCGAAACCAAACGAAAGGTCAACAAAAAAAATAAAAAAAAACATGCACCCTTCCCGTAGCCGTGCGAGCTCATTTACTTTGGCTTGCCAATTATAAGAACTTAAGAACTCAGTAAAAACTACCCCCTGTTTTAGGTTTGAAGGTAAAACGGGCTGAGAGCGTAATTTCGTTATTTTTAGAGATAACCCTATGAATAATCATATCAATGGAGAGCTCTTGACGCGACCTTTTCATTGATATGGTTGTTGATGGGTTTATCTTCAAAAATAGCTCCCCTCCCCCTTTTTCGCCTTTGTATCCTGAGCAAGTGTGGGACTACCTAAAACAGGGGTTAGTTTTTACTGTGAAGTTTGCGGTAGTCTTTACCCGCTCGATAGAAGAAAAGTCATCATAGACAAATCATGTTGTAGGAGACGTACCGCTACTATGCAATCTTTTGTTTGAATCCTCCATCTCTTGAGTCCGCTGTGTATCGTGAAACACAGACAAATAATGCTTGTTGTGTGAGACATCTTGCTGTTCCCCTATCGATCATAAACCAAAGCAAATCCTAGACTAATCTTGAGACACAAGTTTGGGACACATGGTCCATCCATATCGATCAACGACAAAACTGGAAGTCGAAAAGTTTTTCCGATGAAATCATTCTTGGGAGCGAGGTCGCCCGCTGACGCTCCTCCAGGCGAGGAGTTCCACCTTTTCTCACAATCAGCCTTGGCTTAGTGATGGTATATTTCAACTTTTTCTTTTCCTCTTTTTTTAACCGCGTTCTCGAAAACGATAAGAAAAAAAAACAGTATATTGTTTTTGGATCCTTCTCAAGTTCAGCAGTCAGCATAGGGACCATTCTTTAATCTATACTCCAAGTTTCAAACACCGATTTTCTATCGTGTTCTACCTTAGTTTCTCCTTACAATATGAGAATCAAGGACTTGCAAATGCATACGATTGGAGCAGCCTTGATTGTTCGGTAATCAGGCATCCTGTACTAGCAGTCTCAAAAGTATTAATCGCTCTAATTTTTTTAAACCTCTGTAACTTTAGAACGGTAGGAGATACGACAAAAACCCTTGGATCGAATTCATGGATCTCTTAAAGATCTAGCGATTTTGTTGTGTGCTTTTCCGACGTATCTCTCCCCGTTTCAAAGTTACGGAGGATCGAAAAAAAAATGGAGTGATCAATACTTTTGAGACCGCTAGTACATAACTTCGATTGGTTGTCACCCAGCAGGTTTAATCTTCTTACTCTGCTGCAGCTGCCACCACTGAGAGGAGGCATCAAGTCTTGAGATATGGCACGGTTCGGTGAAGAAAGAGTCCAAGAAACAACTCTTAAATTTTAGAGTTTAGGTCATTCCACGGAATGGTTAGGTTTTGAAATTCGACGGAGTCGGGAAATCGTGCAACACCTCTTGGGTTTATACCCTTTGCGCCATTTCCATATATTTTGCTCACGATCATAAGAATCTGTTGAGATCGAAAACTGATCGCGCTGAATGATTTATATGTTCTCGAGGCGGGTCGCTTGCACAGCCTCGCCGAGCCGAGCAGTGAGCAGATAGCGGAGCGAAGCTACAGCACGCTCCTATTTGTCACACGATCTCTGTCTTGCCCTGTGACGTCTGCTCGACGATTCTCCAATAGTAAACCGCATTGCTTCATCACTTCTGCATCCCTGAAACGGCCGTCCATTCTGGATATTTTTGTTAGCCGACTCGGGGTGTCGTAAATATGATCGGATCATTAGGCCCGTGCCGCTAAGGATTCGCGTGCTCTCCGTTGAAGTGAAATATTTTGTCACTTTTCCAGAAGCTCTGTCTTTTGTCTATTAACCCATAAGACCCATAAGAAAGTATTTCGAGTGAAATTTAGCTTAAGAGAATTTAAAAGGATTTTTTCCATTAAAATACGCAATTTTAAGCTTTGAAAAATGCCTTAATTATTAAATGTCTGGTTTACAGAAGGGTGATATATTTAAATTGTAACAATACTGAACTGAAAAGATCCTCTGAAATAATTTTTTAAGCCCGGAACGGCATTGCTGGGAGGTGTGGATTAAGCGTTCTCGTTGCCTAATATGATCAAAGATAGTCTAACTTTAGACCCAAGCAAACCTTTTCTAACCAAAAAAAAAAGAAAAAATGGAGCTTAACCTGAACGAGGAGGAGGACCTCAGCAAACCTGAATTTATTTTAAACTAACTGTCCAAAGTAGACCTAACCTTCTCTAGCCTATATTCGACATTGATCTAGGTCGACCTGAACCAATTGTCATCGTTGACCTAACAGTTCATCTTATATCTGTTAAAGAAACGTCTATCCACTTGGAAATGGTTTTACCTGTTAATGCCTCAGTCTTAAAAATCTGACGTTTCTTGTTTGTTTCAGGTGGGTGTGTTTTCGCAGTCTGGGGCTGACATGTCGTAACTCAGCATTCCATGTATGTAAAAACGCCGCAGGTCTATATTTCATGAGGACAACAGAGTGCGACCAATTTTCGGTGTACGTACTTCGATGCAATTTTTCATTAAAGCCAAGGAGTTCCCCGAGAGTGTCAAAACGGAATTTGGAAGTGGGAGGAGGGAAGGGGACGTTAAGTCAAGTACGGTATGCACGAGTTCGTAAATCACTGGAAGAACGTTTTGGCGGGGCGGAGGGCATGTTCGTCTTTGCGGTGTCTCCTTCCAACTCGCTAAACTGCAGTAAAAGGGCTCCTATCCAATAGGACGCGATACCCAACTCGATAGCTCAAGTTAGAGCCACATATATACCAAAGAGTTGTCTTGTAACATCTGTTTAACCTCACAATTTCCCCTAATATCTGTTCAATACTCGTTTTTTATGTCGATGTTTTTTTTTTCTTTATTTGCAGCAGGTATGAGTATTTTGAGAAGAGCTCAGGACTATTTTGGGAAAAAAAAACGAGGTCCAGAGCTCCTGCGAAGCAAGAGATAGGCAACCGTCAACTTATATAAGTTAGTCGGCTTGCATATCTAATGTTTCGCAGGGGCTCTGTGATCTGGAGCAGCACTCCTCGGGTAAAGAACCCCAAAAAAAAGATGTTTAGTTTTTTTTCACCTTTAACATGATCTCATTCATCATCATCATCGTCATCATCATCTCATCATTAATACTTATTTTTCGACGCTTTTGGACTCTTAGTTTCTCATAAATATACTGCAAAGGAGAAAATAATCATAAGCTGAGAAGTAACTCTGTACCCGATTTAACAATTATCAAGTTAAATGAGTAATATTGAAATCTTGTAAAAGCTTTATATACAATGAAAATTCATGGAAATTGATTGGATTGATGATTGATTATTAGGTGAAGAAAAGTTTGACGGTAATATCCAGAGTCCCTTTTCTCTCTTTTTCCTTTTCTTGTCGTTGTTTACTGGCGGCAAAGAATGACAAAATGTCTCCGATCAGTCCTTGTCTGTCTTTTTTTGTGGGGCTACCCTGCAGACTGCATCGATGATATGTGCTCATAATACGATTTTTCGCCGAGCTCCGAGGGACCAGCGCATCAAGATAGCGAAAATGCCTCCTATGTTGCCTAGATCCGATATGGTCCTTTTTCCCGCTTGTATCCTCCTTTTAGGGTCTTTCATCTTGCGATATTTAAGAGAGTAGTTTTCTGGCAGTCTCGGCTTTTTAGTGAAAGTAGCGCAATGCGCGGTCTGCCGCACTCGTGTTGCCACAAAGCCGGATGTGGAGTTGCCAGAGTTTAAATCACTTTTTCAGTAGCGTTCGACATTATTTTAAAGTATAAGTTTTGATTAAGTTCTTGTGAAGTTGATTATAATCTGACCGGAAGTAACAAACTAAAATTGCTTATTTCAACACAACTAACCTT
>Ga0058701_10005232_pt1 | contig 10726 bp, 7 predicted proteins | sample AgamicOrMae_FD_97039 | JGI IMG/M metagenome (GOLD analysis project Ga0058701, IMG submission 97039) | Agave microbial communities from Guanajuato, Mexico - Or.Ma.e | ecosystem: Host-associated > Plants > Phyllosphere > Phylloplane/Leaf | place: Guanajuato, Mexico | collected 2012-06-04 | reverse complement strand
GTCCGACTATACTTACATGCTCAAATCACTGCACCAAAAGCGCACACTCTACGGAGTGCAGACCGGTATAACAAAGGGATCCACCTGGTAGGTGAGCAAGGGCAACGAATTCCGAAAGAGGGTGCTGGCATCACGCGCGAACTTTTAAAGAATGCGCGGTCTTTTTCAAAAAGTAAAACACGCAAATAAGACACATTAATCAGCACTGAGTTTGCGTTTAAACGTGCAAGGCGAAAAAGTTTGAATAAGTGATAGCCGTTCGACGATTACCACCGTGATCCTAATTCAATAAATACAGTAGAGTCTCAGTTATACGTCTCTCAGTTGTAAGTCCCTCGCGTTTGTACCGTACTTCCGATTGGTGTAGTCTAATCCAGAATACTTAACATGGCATTATACGGGAGATTATTTTCACTTGTACGTTCCTCTCATTTCTACGTCCAAATTTTTGAGTCCCGACTTGGACGTATAATCGAGATCCCACTGTAGCTAGAAACTTTTTCGACTGTTATAAATGGAGAGCCTCGTGAGGCTCTCTAGTTGAAACTTATGTATTCCATAAAGATCTTTGTGATGGATTCACATCTGGGAAAGTTGAGAAATCAATCTTTTAACAACCAATAATATTTAAACATTTTTTCTTTGTTCACACAGGCACAACACTAACGTCGTGTTCAACCGCGATGGAACCGTCGTTAGCCGGTATCGCAAACTCCACTTATTTAACGAACGTAACGTTCAGGTTCCGGACGAAAAAGATTTCAGCGTTTTCGACACAGACTTTGGAGTGACTTTCGGAGTGGTCATTTGCTTTGATATAATGTTCCGAGAGCCAGCCTCCCTGTTGGCGAACACTCAAAATATCAGTCATTTTATTTTCTCCACTGCCTGGTTTTCCGAGGTTCCTTTTCTAACGGGAGTTCAAACACAAGCCGCCTGGGCCTGGACTCACAACTCCGTGCTGCTTGCATCCGGGCTCAACAGCCCGCACTACGGAAATACCGGAAGTGGAATCTACGTCGGGCGAATGGGACCACGCAAGGCTATCTTCACGGGTCAAAATATTACTGAGCTCCTAATCGCTCGGGTACCGAAAGATCTCAGTGTAGGCGAAAACTCTTATTCAGCTCAGAAAGCGGTCGATATGAAGCATTCTGACGATAATCCGTTTGGAAATCTCGCCCTCTTGAAAGACTGGATTCACTCTTTCGCGACTGAATTGCTACCACAAGAGGGCGCCTTGGAGAATGTGAAGCTATGTCACGGGCAATTCTGCTGTAACTTTGACATTATTGCAAAGCCTGGCTCTGCAGCAAAGGTATCGGTACGTTCAAGCTAACGTATACAGTCTTAATTTCAAGCGTAGTTGTTATATCGTGAGCTTGGATTTCGGAATGATCTGCGGCGAAGGAGTAGCATTATCGTGGGCAACACTTGGTACCAATATGTAAGAGGGGTATAGGCTGCCTTTGATAAGCAGTGGTTGATAATTTCACTGCCGGTACGGTGCGATAACAAAAGAAGGCGTCTGCGAACTTAAAGGGTGATTTTTTGTTTGTAGGGTTTTCCGAAACTTTTCCTAATAATGGTATTGTTGACATCAAAAATCTCCGCGGATAGCCAATGGGACGGATACTTTTTGGGTTATTTGTAAATAGTAAATTTATCGGAGCAGGGGGTCAAAAGTCAAGGAAAACGCACCTATGATAATTAACTGTTGTTTTTTTTTTGTTTTTTTTTTTTCAGGATGGACGAACGAACATTCAGGCGCATCGAATTTTCGTTTGGGACGGTGTTCGAGATTTCGGTGGGGCTGCTACTGGGGGTGTCCAACTTTGCGGAGTCGTTGCCTGCAAAAATGCCACAGATGTGATGACATGCGGGTTGCCTACGTATGCGGATAAACCTCCCGGAAAAGTCCAGTTTTCAAAACTTGAGATTCGTGGCGTTTTTGAAAGTAACAACACGATGTTGTTGGCGGATACTCTGAACACACGTTTGTTGCCGCTCCCTGCCGATTCGTTTAATCTGACAGAAACCGTCAGAGGATGCCAAAGAGAGTCAAACAAGGATGTTAAATGTATGAAAATGAGTTTGCTGAGGAATTATGAGGACGTCCAGACTTTTGCACTATACAACCGCGTTTTCGAACGCGATGGTTCAAACTACACTCATACGAAGCCTTCCGGTAAACCGCACGTGACCACCCTTCAGATTTCTTAATTACCGGACCGGTAGCTCCTAAAATCCATCCGAAGGAAATATAGTACTGAATTATAGTTCCAGAATAAAGTTATTACTTACAGATGGAGTTCATCGTCGATTTGCTTAAAAGAACGCAGTGTTACCTGCCTAACAAAACGGATGAAGCCTTTTTCCGTAATATTCTATTTACCAAGTTATTTCTATTTTCCTGGAAAGGAAGGGGGCGGGGCAGGGCCGTAAAGTTATGTCCAATGGGGAAAAGACGATGGAATTTTAAATTCATATGTTTCTGAAAAGGTTACTTGTTCACAGTTATTGTTATTTTTTGTACCACCACGTGACACGATGACTATGAATAAAGATGAGTTAAAGAGAATTCATCGCTGTTCTTTGCAATCTTTCCTCGTTGTATGTGAGTATTTCTTTTTTTTAATACATGGGTATGCTGACCCCAGAAGTCATACGTTCCCAAATTGCTTTCAAAAACGGTAGGGCTTCGGCGTTTTATTCGTTTTTACGCAATGAAAATAAGGTTCCTTGGACAATGTTTTATTTTTTACATCCAAATGTTGTTCCGTCTCTGAAAATATTTTTGCTGGTGAAGCGCTATCAAAGACAAAAAAACGTCCCCCCCCCCATTGCAACCACCTGGACATCCGTGCGTTGCGGTTGCCTACCTCAGCTCGGGATCAGACCAGACAGGTATCATTGGCTGATGCCAAGCGAAGGTAGGCAACCGCAACGAACCGATGTCAAGGTGATAGCAGGGGTGGGGGCAAATTTTCTGTCTATGATAGTACGGTAAGTTCAGATTTAAAAAAAAAAAAAGTTTTGAAGCGGCGATGAGGAAGTGATATAAATAATACACAAGCGCGCCTTCTAAATAGTCACACTTTAATAACGAAATAAAATCAAACAGTACAATTTCATAAGTACTAACATTGTATAATATATAGAAAGAACAATAAAAACGTGCACATGTCCCTTTTAATCTAAAAAAGATTCCCTTATGCCTGGGGTATATTTTAAAAAATATTGTTATTGCCCTTGTTGTATTATTTGTTTGATTTTGCGAGTATTATTTCTACTGCCACCGCCCAGTTCACAGTCTTTTCTTTCGAATAGATGTGTCCACATTTTCCCACGCTTTTATTGCTACAAAATGCAAAACGATGGAGCCATATTTACACATTGACACACACTATAAAACAGTGTACTTTGGCACGACTTGTCCTATTCGATTCCCAGTCCAGCATTTGATGGGAGGTACCCGACTGGTCTGGGAAACCCTTCGGTATGGCATCGTTTGAACATTTACACACAGCCATCGAAAAACTTCCAAAGTCTCGTCTTGTCAACTGTGGTAACGTCATGTCGCGTAAAGCTCTGTCGCTTAGGATACTCTGCCGTACATTTTTTTTAATCGTTGGAAGCTTTTGAAACAAAACTAAAACAAAAATTTCCCAGGTCGAACGGTCCGTGCTCCCGTGTTAGTGTGGATATCTACCTGGATATCCGTGTTTTTCCATGAATATTTAAGAGGATATCCATGCTAGCACGGATAATTAAACAAAGATATCCGTGGTATCACGGACAATGCGCCACGGATATCCATAAAAGAGCACGGATATCCATAAAAGAGCACGGATATCCGTGATGGCACGGATAATTCAACAAGGATATCAATGGTTACACGGATATCCCTGCGGATATCCGTACGAACGAAGCACGGACTGCTCGATCCAAGACATTAAAAAAGAAAACCGATTAAATTTTGAAAAAAAAACGCTCAGATCCTGTCTTGATAGGCTCGTGACTAAATGACCGACAAATTTTACTAACTCCTCAAAAAAATAAAAAAAACGCTAATTAAAAAAATGAGCCACGTCAGCAAAACAAATAACCCTTTTTTGGAACTTTTATTTAAAGATATTGAGTTTAGATGAATGAGGAAGTTCCCAGCAATACGCTGAAGAACCCCTCACCGCGGACATCTCTTTAAAACTCATGATCATGTTGTCGACTTATGGGCTTAAATATTCGATTTTAATTAAAACGACAGGGTCGAAGTATCCGTGTGTTTTCCTTGGTCGAACTGTCCTTAGCACGGATAATTCGACACGGATATCCGCACGGATATCTGGGTGGATATCCAAGAAAATGGCCACGGAGCAAGGATATCCGTATGGAAGTCTGCACCCTCTAACCATTTACATAAATATCCACACGATATCCGTGCGGATGTCCGTGTCTAATTATCCGTGCTGCGGATAGTTCGAAGAGGGTCGTTCGACAGCTGCTTTGTAAGTGTTCAGTGGAATGTGGCTTATACAAAGGGCTACCACGCTGCCACCCCATTCTTTTAGAGACGGCTCTATCGGGGCAGACGTATCATGTCAATAAACAGAAAAATTTCTTTACGACATATCGCATTAACTACATACATAACAATAATAGTTTTGATTTTTGTTCACCCCTGTTATTACATAAAGATTGCACTGTCGTAGACTAAGTTGCTTATAAAAAGCTCAGCGCACCCTTGCATCTATCTCTCTTTGTTCTCAATCCTCGTTACTCAGATCCATGTAAAGCTTACGCGCAGCAACGGAAAAGCAACATGGAATGATTCTTCATTTTAATCATTTCCAAAGAGAACACAAAGATAAACCAAACACGTATGACGTTTGCTCTTACCACAACCTTCATTTTATTTTTTCCTCTTTACTTTAAAATATTAATTTTAAGACCCTGTTTGTTCGAAGGCTAGCTATCTCACCGGAACAAATGATCCTCACATTCTGGTGTTTCTCTATGTACCAACATAAAAGCGATTATCGCGGGCAGCTGGGATGGATTAACCGATTTGAATGTAACTGGCAGGCACAGGTGACGAAAGCTGATTGGTCATCGACCCAGGGTGACAGTAACTAGTACCAGCACATCGAGACCATGTTACAACGGGAGAGCTTGCTATTGGTGGATTTCTTTTTCATGCGTCTCGGCATGTTGGTACTAGGGCCCAATATGCGCATGAAAACAATCTGGAAGACTCACATTTTCGAGGCTGAAGACGCCCGTGACGACCGTTTTAAAAACGTTGAATACAGAAAGCAAAGGATGACACTCCGGTTGTTCAAGAAGTTCCGAAACATCTGATAATTGTATGGATAAGTGTACGCTTGGGTACTATACATATAAATAAACGTACACAATGTCTAGCCGTCTCGCTGTTTTTAAGTTGGTACAAGAGAATACTCCAAAAATCATCAGGTATGACTTCTATTCAATTGGTCCATTTTGGTGCTATAAATATTACTTTTTCCTTAAAAATAAAAATTATATAATATACACAGGGATAATACGAGTGATGACAGTTCGATTTCATATAAAAATGTTTAAATAAGACTTCGAGAAAACTATGTCTCAGTTCCATTTGACAGTGCTGGGCAAACACTGCTTGCTCAAAGAAAGTCCGACGCTAGAAACGAAAGGTGCAGACGTTTGGCAGCTGACCAGTATTGGTCGTTTCATTTAAGAAAAATAAATTTAAATGCAATCGGTCCTCAAAGTCATGTACGTATGATCCGAGCGTGGTACCCGATTGGGTACCAAACAGTGCACAATGTCTGACATTCTTGAGCAACTTTGTAGAAACATAATGAAAAGATGTAATTTTGGGGTACGAAGGGCATGGTAAGCACATGGGGAAGAGGCTACGCTCCTTTGTTTTTATGTTGACTTTTTGTACTTGTAAAATGAGCCGACCGGCTGTGGGTCGAGGTTAAAGATCCGCAAGTTAAAGACTGCGTGAGCTTCTTGTAACAGGGCTCCCGCTTCGCTCCCATTTGTAACATATCGATCTCTCCATTGAAAAATCGATCAGGTACAAATGCGAGTTTCAAAAATCGATCAAGTGAGAGCGTTCATTTCAAAAAACGATCAAATGCTATTTTCATACATTGCAGTTGATCGTTTTTTGAAACGCACTCTTTCAATAGACTGATTTTCGAATCACGCCCTTTCATTTGATCGGTTCTTCATTGGAGGGATCGAATATGTAGATTAAAGCACGGAAAAGATATTCGCGGAAGGAAGTAAGGGCCCAATCAAAGCGCCTATCTCTTGACTTGAGGATCTTTAGCCGAGACGAAACGAAAGAAACTCAAAGGAGGTACTGTCACAAGGGGACCATACCTAACCAACGTGATTCCCTCGAACATGTAAGCTAACTTCACAGTAAGCTCCCCTCTTGAAGTCGGGTCTGGGGCTGCATAATAAGACTTGCTCGACTCCAATACGGTGTCTTCATCTGGATGCTACGGCTACAGAAAGCCACAAACATACAAATCTATCTCCACCACAGAACTCAAACGGTACGTGAAGGTATTAAAGCAGTTCTGGATGGATTTACCCTAAGACACATTAAACGTAATGCTCATAACGTATATCTATAAAAAGAAGATAAAACTCTATAGCAGCTTTGCTTATGATAAATATGCTTATCAATACAACATGTCTCTAAATAATATTTACATACGAACAGCCGCTTCTCGTCAGGCCCTTAACGCTCCATTAAAAAATCCAACCAGCCGTGAAATTCCAGTTAGAGTGTATACGATTGTCTCATTCGCCACAAAACGCGTCATCACAAGGGATGAATTTGGCATCTGGAAGTGCGGTGTGACTAAGGAGGTGGGGGGGGGGGTCGGTTGGGTCGGTTAGGTCGGAAGTACAACGTGAGGCAGACGAGCGGAAGGGTTGTGATGGAAGCTGGAAAAGAGGGCGGAGGGTCGGCGGGCGGGGATATGTGTGAAACGATGGGCTCTTCCTAAACCTGATCATAAATGCGATCGACACGTAACAACAAACCGCTGTCCGTGTCACCCATTAACAGCGCGTCAAGGTGACACCAATTCCCAAGGTTCAAGATCTGCAAAGGGCTATTTGCGAGCTTGAAGGACAACTAAACGCATCACATTCCTCGCATCCAAATTACGGTAATTTGATTAAAGCATGGCACGACCAACGAGCAGCAGCACATACGGCGAGACGAAAGGCCGCCCAAAGAACACTCGAAGAGAGTATGAGAAATTCCGCATTCCATTCCCATATCCAAGGTCGGATCGGATGGCGAAATTCTCATATTCTCAATGGTTTCATGCGCGCGATCCTCGCAGTTGGCTGGAGTTGAATCGTTTTCAAGTCCCAAACATCTAAAATGATCGGAATGGTTGCCCGTGTCTCTCTCAAACAGCCCATGCCCAACCCATGGGATAAGCGAGTTAAGATGATATGGTATGCAATCATATTGTGATACTGATTTGGATATGCTATTTTCCAAAGCTCCTAAATGAATAAATCTAACAATAATACAGCTAAATGGAAGAATGACTAGGTGATATGGCACAAAGATGGGTTTTGTGACGCTATGTAGCATCAAACGATGTAACGATGGAAAATACTGACGAAAAACTCGAAGCTCATGTAGCTCAACATGTATAACAAACCAATCTGATCCTAGTAATATGAGGATAACTATTTCAAAATCACAGCAAAATTCTATGTTCCAGCTAAAACTGCTGGGTAGTTAAAATACATTTGACACGGCGTGAAGAGACTACAATAAAAGCAGCCAAAATAACATTCAAATTGCTTTTGACTACGGTAGTGCTTACATAATCCGTCCCTCTAATATATAATGTGTTCAAAATTTGGCACATTGATTAACTGCCTTTTAGTGAAAGAATCTCGAAAACAAGATGCGATAAGTTTGGCACAAGAATGTGGAGCTTCAAATCTCCTCTCTATCAACAACTCTCACACATCCAAGCGAACGCTATCGGCTTGTAGGCTGCCGTGCGGTACCGCACCACGCCGCACCTACCATACATAGTGAACACATTGAGAAAAACTTTTCACAGTACTCACAGCATTCGGTACTGTGTCTATGGAATATTGGTGTACAACAGTATGGGTCGCAACAAGGATGTGTAAGAGAGGGCTTAACCCATACAAACCCACGCAACTACTCACGTTTCTTTGGCTAACCGAATGATTCCTACGAAAGCTTGCGAAAAATCCAAGCCTTTTTTTTCCGACTTCGCAGATATTTCCGTGGAAAGAGATAGATTAAGCCGGCGGGGAAATACAGAGGCTCTACAAACCCACTCATTCTCTCTCTCTCTCTCTCTCTTCAGTCTCCTGATTCTTGTGATTGTGCTGACACATCACTTCACTTGGAGTCTATTAAATACACATTGTTGTTGAGATCAGTTTCGCTAAACCCAATGAACACGTACTCCATGAATCTACAATTAAAGTCTATGAAACATAAATAAAGTTCACAAGATAAATATGTTTTCCTCTAGTTGACACCATATATTGTGTAGGGCACAAAAAGGAGGTTGATGACCTTTTGCTGTACGTAAGAGATATGAAATCATATCCTTTTCTATCAGGCAAATAAATTCGGATATAAAGAGTGGACCCAATAGAGACATTCAGGATTTGTTTTGTTGTGTAAACATTAGAAAAGTTGTTTCATATTAGAAAGCCTCTAGATGCAGCCTGCCTGAACGATGGTACCGGTACCTCTTTTGGGCACGAGTCAAAATGCTAGACGAAACTCTGATTACACTGCCACCCGCGATTTGGCGGACAAGTATGAAAATTTGACTAGCGCGTGCCGGAAAAGCCATTTAAGATCCTTCCATTATCACATAGGTTTATATAAAGGATAAATACGTTCAACGAACAGTTTGGCATCTCCAACACACCGAAACGTTTTTTTTCCGATCTAGATAACCGATCGATTCCGCACGATAATTCATACCGCTCTAACACACACAAAAAATAAACCACCATGTGTGTCTGCAAAACATACAATAACTTAACATACATTAATTGATATAAAATACAAACAAAAAAACAAAAAGAAACAACACAACCTTTTCATATCACTAAGCAAAACTACTCATAATGTACAAACCAGCGTTGTACATTTGAAAACAAAGATGAGAAACAAAAGGGTTAAACATTTATCATTATCACATTCACCGTTCGGGGGCGATGGGATAATGAAGCAGAAAAATCATTGTTTGATATCGTCAACAATCACATCATTAAAATCTGGCATCGTTCGCAATAAATAATATCAATAAAACAAATCTTTGGTTTTGATCCCATTGTAGTAAATCACATACGAGCAGTCCTCAAGAGGTTAGTCCTCGCCTTCTTTGATATGGAAAAATCCGCTCATTTCCCCCAGGGAAAAGACACAGACGGCGCCTGGCAGACGCTATACGGAAAACAAGGATCGAAAAAGCCCGCAAATGTACCGTACAAGTCAGACGTGCGTAACCATGTTCCTAAAAGGTTCTTTTCTTTTAATGAATCGGTGCTTTAACGATGTGGTTGGGTGCGATGTAATGGTAACCCGGCATTGGCATCCCTGCGGTCTCCATCGCTATCCTGCAACAAGACAAGTATTCCACAAACTCATCAAAATTAGCCACTATCTGCTTGTCTCGCAAACATCGCTCCCCCCCCCTTTCACTCTCTGTTTCTGCTCCGGTCGATTCCCGCGCGCGGCAGACGTGCCCACCTTTCACGACCCACCCTATACAAAATCAAGGCATAGATGCGTCACTCGCGTCCAGGCTAGTGATTGGTCACAGCTGCATCCTGGCTTGTGATTGGTCGGGGCCTAAACTTTGATCTGAACGAAAGCCGAGAGGAAAATATTTCTTTGGAAGTCACAAAAGCATATGTCATTAATACCTAGAAATACCTTATTATTAACACGTACGTGTCACCAACCAGTCCGCTGTTTGCTTGGCCGCCATCTTATAGGGCCGAAAATCCCTTCTAGCAAAAAGCTGGTGCATCTATGCCTTGAGAATCTACGGACCCACCGTACTGTAGCAACATGCAAATCAGCTCTCTTTCTATGTCTGTCGTGATACTACCATTCTTGAAGAGGGTTTTGTCATTGGCAGTGATGAGTTCGGAACAGGTGATTGGCGGTGACGCTGGGAATGCGGTCAGGAACAGGAGCTCAAAGTCCAAGAATCAAAATGAATATTTCGGTCTCAACCTAACAAGCCGTGGAGGAAATAAGCGTGTAAATCTTGATAAGCTTGCAAAGTACGGTATGTAACGCTCTCTGCACTTTACCTGTCTCATATGATGATGAATAGAAAGCCGCGACGGGCCCCTGACGGAGAGAGGATAGGCAACCTGACCACGCAAGTGTGTTGCACATTGCCTACCTTCTCGCCGGAGACAGCTCCGTGTTATTTCCATCGAAATCTTATATCTGAATGTTTCGGCCCATTGACGGCAAGATGCACATTGCAACGTATAAGGCTCGCTAATACCAAAGTTGTTAAGTTTTCGATACCTGCATCTTGCCGTGGCCTGTTCAACGAGTGTAGTACACTGCGTGTAAAAATCCCCCGAGGCGTTTCAAAATTCTTTCACTTGTCACATTTTGCCCTCGAAATTACGGATTCTCCCTATT
>Ga0058701_10005230_pt1 | contig 10727 bp, 6 predicted proteins | sample AgamicOrMae_FD_97039 | JGI IMG/M metagenome (GOLD analysis project Ga0058701, IMG submission 97039) | Agave microbial communities from Guanajuato, Mexico - Or.Ma.e | ecosystem: Host-associated > Plants > Phyllosphere > Phylloplane/Leaf | place: Guanajuato, Mexico | collected 2012-06-04 | reverse complement strand
GACTGCAAACTGTTTTCCCGGCGACAATTTATTTCTTCTCAATTAGTGTATTTCAAGCGAAAATGTGGTCTCAATTTCGTGTATATAAAAAAATAAATCAATTTTGAGAAAACTATTAAAAAAAATAGGATTTCGTTATCCATCTCTAACCGAAAAAAATCGGTTCAAATGGTAATTAACTGTTTTTTGCAGTGCATCCTTTGGAGCCGGTCACTGCAAGTCAGTTGCCTTGAAACACATTTCAAAATGATACCTGCGCCAAAGACAAGAAGTTTCGTAAAACATCCTCACCTCGGCACGGCTCGCGTCCGTTGAATCCTAAAGATATTTTTTATTTAAAGCTTTCCAAACAGCGAATAGAATCTTGACCCCTTTCGGTGCAACTGCATAATGATGCTTCTCCGAGAATCAATGCCTTTTTGCGTCGAGGAAGGACACAGCCCATTGGGTTTCTTATACGCAACTTGTGAAATACTATAGCGGCATCCAGGAACAATAATCCTCGATTCAGTTGACATCGTTTTGCTCGAATGGCGATCTATCCTCGCGTATTGATTGGTTTCGTAGAATAGCCAATAATCTAAGATCGGTGAATGTTCTTTACTCGGCAAGCAAAAAGTATGAACTATTACAGGAAGTATGATGTTTTGAGTTTGAGGGCATCAACACGTCGGCTAAAGTTTCTTAGGGTTCGAAGGAAGAGTTTGGTATTTTAAAGAGCCAGTCCTTAAAGCTATTTCCAAGGCTATTTTACAGTTTGTTCAACGGCCGATTTTTTTTCGAAAGCCCTTTTGCCGATTTACAGCTAAAATTTACGATAAAATTCTCAACGTGGTTTGTTTATTTGAAGTAAAAATACGTCTCGAAACATGTCCTAAGTCACGAATTTAATTAGCTCCTGAATACCTCTTCACAAACTTATTACAGAAAAGACGACATGCTTCTTGAGAATATAGATTTTTTCAGCATTCCCTGGTCACTAACCTGTTAATTACTCAAGGAAAAGCTAGCAGCGTTTGCGAGTCTTTAAATGGCGTTGCCTACATTAAAATCCCTAAAAAAAAAGATTAGCCCTACCTTCTGGACTTAAAAAAAAAACAACGCTCGTCCTGAATAAACATGCTTGTTAGCTACCAGGTTCGGTGCCCGATCTCTTTTCTCGAGCTATTCGATTTTAGAGCCGTGTCCTCCGTGGCGCAACGTCATAAAATAGCACCTTATGCCTCGGGCTCGGCCGGCTCACCGCCGACGTCCCGCCACTCGGACCGTCTCCTCGCCGGGACAGCATTTCAGTTTTCAGCGGCGTATTATTGACTTTGTCCGCGTTTATCACTTAACGCTTTCGTAAAGAAATAAAGCTGTCTGCAACCTAATTGAGTGATTTAACTGATGCGTTGTTTGTGGTAATGAAATCCTTTTGTTTGTCGAACATTTTAGCTCACGTCGTGTGCGAGCGCACAGCTTCTTTTGCGAAACCAGATCAGGTAATAGAGGACTTATGTGTTATCTTATTCTGTTTGCCTGCTTAAAGATGTTTGGTTTGCCTGCACGCGTTAGGATTCGTTTTATCTTTAATTAATTCGAAATAAAATTCGGTTACGTTGTCTGCAAAGGCGGCCTGTATGGCACAATTATTTAAGTCACGATAAAGCTTTTACTCATTGACCTAATTAACACACTCATTTAAGCACGAAATGAATTCTTTTATTGGTTGCCCCGAAGCGATAACGGGACCAATTTTAAAAGTCATGAATTTGGGTCTCAGGTTTTTCGCAGATTTCATCGCGAGTCAAGTTGTTTCTCTGCCGTATCACCCTACTTTGTTTTTCCTTTCTTTTTCTTTTTTTAAAGATACGAAAAAACAAAACTTGTTTACAGTGAGATTTTCTGCGTAAACTTAACCCATCCTATAACCATACTACAACTAGAACAAATGGATAAATGACATACGACCCGCTTCCTTATCACTGTGTCCAAATATCACCTACAGTATGCCACGTCTTGATGATAGAAGTAAGCGAAATTAGGCTTAGTGACTGTAAGGTTAGGTTGTCTTTCTCCGTCGCTCACAGGCGATAAAAAAGCGAAAAAAACCTTGAAGGAAATGCGACCTCGTAAAATTTACATTGTGTTTTCGTCTTCCCACCTCACTTTGTATAACGTTGTCTCCATCGTTTGATTTACTACCGCCAAAATTCAGAAACAAATATCGTTGACGTTTATCAGTTCACTGATAACGACTTTCCGGATCAATGGATTGACAGCGCTCCATGTCGCGTGCTGAAGTTCGGGAACTGCGTCTTAAATAACCCGCCATACCTGCTTACAGCATCGAAGAAGAAGTTGAAATTTTATCTTAAGAGCCGCTCTTGCAGTTTCATTAATAATTGAGTGCCGGTACCGTTTTCGCGATTTATATCTGGTTGGCACGGATTAACAATGCGTGAGTGGCAGCAGGTGCAATCATTTCTAAGCCCATTTTTTGTGCTCGCGTCAACGCACACTTAAGACAGAGTTTTTGGATTTTCGTATCTAGGCTAATTTTGTACGCGTTTCACTCGATAATTTATGAGAGATGCTTACAAAGTAAACGTATGTTAAATTAAGTAATTTTAAGTTTAAACTAAGTTATTTTAAAATTTAAAGTTAAAGACGTTTTCCACTGAAAAGAAAAGAAAAAAATATAAAGTTATATTTTTTTCTTTAGCTAACTTAGCTGGAAATTTTCCAATTTCCAAAACGTAAATCAATTAAAAATCAAACAAAAGGCAAACAAAATTTACATTGAAAATGGGAGCGTCTCACCAGCTTTAGGTCAAACGTCCCAAAACGGTGTTTATTAGAACTAATAAACACCGTTTTGGGACGTTTGACCTAAAGCTGGTGAGACGCTCCCATTTTTGATTTGAATTTTGTTTGCCTTTTGTTTGATTTTTAATCGATTAACGTTTTGGAAATTGGAAAATGTTCGGCTAAGTTTTCGCTTCATTGCCCAACTTCCAAAGCAATAACGTGATGAAAAATCAATAAATTTCGAGCAAAAATCTTTTTTACGAAACTGGGAGCACCTTGCTAGTTTGGGGACGATCGGACCTTGAAATTATTTTTTTTCCTCTGTCCTTAACCACGTTTATCATTTTACACATGTTCAGGAAAAATTGGAACGGAACTCCTTAATTCATTACCTCCTAGCCATGCCGATTGGGAATAGCCTAATCTACCCTAAAGAATTCGCATGCATTCATCATAAGAACTCAAACTCTGCAAATTCAACACGTGATCATCTTTAAAAGCGCAATATTGCACAGTTATTACCCAAAATTTCTCATAAATTCATGAAAGGGAATTTCGTCTCTGTGGACACTCTAGGGTTAATTAACTTTATTTCACAGAAAAGGTTGTGTTCCACTCGGAGCTGTTGAGACACGTCTATTCTTTTAGAATCCATAAAAAGTAATAAGTTATGTCGTGGAAATAAACAAAAGCACGGCAGAGATGGCCGCTATCATTTTACGCGAACGGGAAGCGAAAGACGTCGCGTCGGGCAACTGCGTAACTCCAGCCTCCTCCCAGCCTGCGATTGTGGGGCTACAGTCGCACTGCCCCAGGGTGACGTTCACACCACGCATACTGCCACGGATATCTCCCAGAACAGGATATTATTTAAATCGAAATATCCACACCTGATCCTAGACATTATAAGTAATCGCTCCTCAGACGAATCGCGGAACTCTCCTCCTCTTAACGGAGTTTTAAATCCGAGAGACTGAAACTGCCGTACATCACGTATCGAATGCAACACCAGGAATACTATGATCTTAAATCCAATAAAAATTAGAGAACATTTTGGCTTAAAACTATTTGTAAAACGATAATTTAAAACTGACGAATTTTTGATGTAGGTAAAGGTGAAAGATCCTGTTTTTACCTAAAATTTAATGGAGATAGTAACAGTAAGGACAGGATTTGAGTAGAAACGGCTAAATTATCAGCTATGGCTTTTGAATTGTTATTGTTTAATCATTCCGCCAAAAAAGTGGCAAAATCAATAATATTTTCAGATATAGTAATATTTACAGCCCTTGAAGTGCTCGTGTAAAGATTCCTGTTTTGGGTTGTGGTATATGTTTTCCTGTGTTTCGGGATGAAAAATGGACATAACACGCAGTTTGGTTAATTTCGGAGATAGACCTAAAGATAGCCGTATCGGACGAAACGATTCGATGAGTGGTGCTCACGTAGGTATTGATTTACTCTTTCTCAATTTGGTTTTGAGTATATTTTTCTCATTTTGAAAAAATAATGTTGGAAAGCCTGTTTTTTTCGTCAATTCGACGCAATACGCTCAATTTGCATCCAAAATTTTTAATGATTAATTAATTTTTTAGTCTTTCCCTGAGCCCAAATCGTAATATCCTTTTGCAAAGCTTCTTTTTTTTCGCGAGTTCGCCGCAATACGCTCAATTTGAACCCAAAGATTTTCGCTAAAAAATATTAATTAATTTTCGAAGCCATTCCTGAGCCCAGATCGGTTGAGGAGGGCCCTCACATAGCAATAAGTAGAAGTTAACTCAGTAATAACTTGGACTAATGAAATGTCACGCCTAAAAAGGCGAACAGGAACTCACGACAGAAGCGCGGGCGGGTTGCCGGCGCGGCAAGCAACGCCGCCGCTGATTGGCTGCTTAGAGTACCGATTGCCTCAAGAGCCTTTTTGCCATTCACCATTGTAGGTGGTGGATTTACGGCAATGCTGCCGCGGAAAGGCTTGAACTGAGGCGCAGTCCAACTTTGTTTGTTCTGAGGCAGATGACGAACCCCAGGCCTAGGGTAACCTTTGCCAGACGGCCGGCAGAAGATACATTAGACAAGTGGTAAACGCTTCATAATCTGTAAGGAAAACACGCCTTTATTTGACGACGAAAACTATTTAATTACAAATGGCGTTTTGTGTTTCTAACACTATTCATTTCGGACTCTACTTATCAACCCTAAAATCTGACCTGGTTCGGCAAAACAATAATAAAATAGGAAAGATAAAAAAGTGGGTCGAAGTCCCACCTAGCACTTACGTTCTACCTTGAGGTTATCCACAGCTGTGACCACGCATACGAGGCATTATAGATTATGAAAGCATATATTTAGCTTCAGGCTTCGATAAACTAAAAAAAACCGCTAGAAATGGTCTGAAGCAACCGTAGAAAATATTGGGCACTTTAACCTAGATTCGCCGTCGCCGAGAGCGAATTCTTTGGGTTCTGTTCGAATTAAACGGTTTTTCATATTGATAACCACAACTTCCTGATATTTGTGGGCAGGGCACTAGATGCATCAGGTGCATTTAGATAATAAAACGCCTATTAATTTAACCTCTTAAAGCAACGCGAGTTTCGCTAACTGTGGAGGCTTGCTGATCTACACTGTTGTACATTCTTTTACAAGCTCTTAAAATGGTGTCGAAACATTTTATGGCGATGTATTTAGCGAGCTTTTATGGGAATCTAAACTACCGCATGGGTTTGCAACAAAGGGGTCCTACTGATATTCGAGTCTCGATCACCTGATTCGAGGTGTCGACCAGTAATATTTGTCGTTTTCATGGCACCAATTACTCAGTATCGATAGATTTGTCGTCATACCAGGCTCAGTTCTAAAGTAGAATACTTGATTTTGGTAGTCGTACCTCTTTTATTGTGTTCTGTGGTTGAGTATGATTTTTTAAACGAGTTTTTTCGCGTGATAAGACGGGAACAAAAATATCCCGCTGTAATTGAGAGAATTGTCGCTGATATTTTTTCAGAGGATAATTTAAGACTAATCGCATTGTTCAACTCAGAGTCGTAACCTGAAATTTTAATATTGTTCCAATCGATACCTTGTAAATCGATACATCGAATGAGCGGTTAATCAACGATGGGTAGATGTCTAACAAGTCCATTGCCGAGCAAGATTGAGATTAATAACCGATTAAAAAAAAACGTCAGTTATATCAGTTGTAGCTGATTATTATTTTTAAATGTGTGGCTTTAGTTGATGTGCAGTTTATCATTTCTGCTTAGATTCAAACGGATGGCATTATTTATTGTTGTTTCGTTCAAATTCAAACTAATGGTACCTCAATCCTACACTCAAATGTACTCTTATATACTCTTGGTTACGTCCAAAAAAACTTACTTTAAGTTGTTTAATGATTTAGGCGCTAAGGTACTTGTAATGCTCAACCCTAAGCAGATGTTCTGTTTTTTTAAGATTTATAAGTTGGTAACACCACGCTCCGTCAAAGGTCTCGTGTTGCCAACACAAATCTGTGGAAAACTGTCTCGCCTTTTATGATCTCTACCACGCGCTCGGTATCCAAGTATTCCGGATACAAAAATCTCGGGTTTCGCCGGGTATACTCGCACAATCATTCCGCAGTTTCTGTATGTCGAGTAACTTAAGACATTGATATTTTCCTTTTGGGCTGTTCAAAGAAAAAGGCACCACTTCCTGAACAACAAATCCGTCTATTTATTTTCCTGGAAAAAGTCGCAGGTTGTAAAGCAACCCAAACGTACGAACACGGGTACCCCGTTTTTATCGACCGCGAAGGGTACCTTAGTGCCAACTGGGGCAGTCAACATATGCAAAGTACCCGAGTTAAAAGAAAATTGAGCTGCTTTCTTTGAGGTGAATGAACCAAACAGTAATGGTCGCGTGATTTACTTAGGAAGTTCGCGAAGTGCTTGTATTTAGAACAATTTATCTTAAAAGTTTTTCTCTAGACCTTCTGGAATTTAACACAAGAGCCGCGTTTTTATTTAACATCTTTTCATCGCCCTAGCGCAGTAAACATTTAGGCTAACTTTAGATTTGATTGGTTTCCTTATTTTAAGGTAAATTCTGATTTTCACTGGTAAGCTTCCGTGATCATTGTAACAATTGGCCTTTTTAGATTATTAATTCCCTTATTTAGCTGAAAGACCGTAAGTTTGCAAGCAAGTACCACCTACTATACTTCCTCGTGTTGCGGAGTCTAGCAGTTCTCGTTTGTCGTTCCTATTCTTAACGGGTTGACCTCGTTAGTATGTTTTCCTTCGTTTTCATTGCATTGCCTAACTGAGCTCCGCACCGCACCTTATTGGCCGAATGCAAGGCAACGCCCACTGCTTTGCTTTAAGTCTATTTACTTGTGCTTTCTACGGAGAGTGTTTGTAACTCGCTGAACAGGTACTTTTTCAAGGGCTACACATAGCCCCAGGAAACGCGAAAATCATGAAATATTTTCGACTGATAATATTTCACGATGAATGCTTCTGAATGAAGGCGCCTTGGTTGAGAACATTGATTTTTGATCCTTTACCTGTTTTATGTTTAATTTCATTGCCTTAACATTACATAATGCGTAAGTTGAGCTAAGGTGTCGTTCGGTGAGCTCTAACATTGTTACAAGTAATAAAAACCTGTTTTTTAATCAAAAGCAATGATCGTGGAAATTCACGTTAAATTATCTCAATTTGTATCGTGAAAAATGCTCGACGCAGTTAATCGCTTATTTCTGAATATTTCAAAATTATTTGTTACTTTAAAACCACATTTTTTCGCACTGTTTGTGCTTTAGTGTAGTTAAAGGCAACGTAAATTGTCCCTAAAAGCACATTTTGTACAGAATTTAAAAAAATCTTTCATATCTTTGTGCTTCACCAGTAATTTTATTTATGTAGGTCCTCACTTATCATTTTGTAGTTTTATATAGTTGTTTTACCGAGGAAAATGATTCTTTATCATTTTATCAAGGTTTCATTTTTGTAAAATTTATTTTTATGTCTCGGTCCCTAAGGCAGTTCCTATGCAAAGACGATACATCACATTCTTTCAACAGAATTTCATAGAAGTAATAATTTTAATTTAACATTTTGGTACTTTTGGTCGCAGGTGAGTGTCGATATTTCGTGGATTAGAAAAGACAAACGGTAACGTTCATATTCAAAGTAATTCCTCCGACTTGAATATCCTGATCTCGATCGAAAAACAAGGAACTGTCATACAGGGGATTACTTCACGCGTGGGAGGTGTCACCTCAAACATAGTGTCCTAAAAGCAGTTTGTGACACTTTAAAACAAAGAAAACTACAGAGCTAAAAACAATGTCGTTTCGATTTCAACATCGCTAACAACTTTAAAAAAATGCCAAATGGTGTGTGTTGATGTCTCTTTTTCCCTTTTTTCGTTGAGCCACAAATTGAAAACGTCCTAAAATATTTTATCCGCGGAAAGATGTGTCAATTCCCAGCTGCATAATGAATGAGACGACCTTCACCTAAGATGCGTCCTAAACGAGTTCTTGGTCACTTTTCGAGTCCCGAATTGAAAATGTCCAGAAAACGGTACGCTTTTTCTTGGGCTTATTCCGAGAGTGCTGTTTGGTCGCAACTGTCATTAATTTCTTTTTATAAGGCTTTTTTTTCTGTATCGAGAGTGTTTGAGGACGCCCTGTTCTCCACAGGCGTGATGAATGAACTGGGATTTCGCAGTTATGTGGTTAAGGTCCTGTTAAGAAAACTAATTTATATTGGTACGCCTGTTCTCTTATTACACTAATTTTATGGAGGTTATTAATTGGGTGTGTTTGTTAAGGCAATTTTCATATCTGCTCAGATTTTTTCAAAAGGAAACATTAGTCGCGTCTAAGATAAGGTCATGCGACTTGTGGCTCGTTCCGCTACCGCAGTCGCAAAGCCTGATGCCGCTTACGGCGGCTGAGAAGTAAGCCGAATCATTACTTAGCGACCGTTAGGTGAATGCAGGTTAGGTTACGTGCCTTACTCTCTTCGGGTTAGCGTCGCGTAAAGACAAGAGGTTGAAAAACAGACCTTTCAAACTCCCCAGTCCTATCCTGTCGGCTATTTCATATCTGACGCTTAAAATAATATCGATGAAAAATTGGCACCGCCAGTAAGGTAGAGGTTTTTGCCTATCTTGTCAGGGCCCAAAATTTGGATTCGCAAATTGGCGAAAACAATCTGGATACCCAAGATTCTCATTTTTGTGATCCGGGGCTGTAGCAACGTACATTGTATGCAAGATAAGGATTGTAGGCCAGGGCTGAGTCCCGTCGTCACACCCGAAATTGGGCTATGAAAAATTCATATCCTGCGAACGGGACAGGTTCATTTGGGGGCCGTCCGTAAACGCAGAGGTGAGGTGCGACAAGGCTGGCCGCATCCTTCCTTGTCTTGCTACGGCTTTTTGATATATGAACGTGGAATTTTGGGGCAAGATTCGTAATGAAACGGTTTGTTGTTTGAGGACGATCCCCCGGGGAGTTGCGGCTGCGATGTAAAATATAAATCAATGCGGGGTTGCCAAGGATTAATCAGAATTTCGCGATTTGGGGAATCCAAGAGAAACCAGCTCTTTATCACTGACTTAATCGTAACATACCTGCCTGGAAAGAAGTTGGTGTAAATTAAGAATAACGGTTTCTCGGTTCGTGTTTGTAGTGGGAGATCAGGTTTAGCTGCCATGTAACAATGGGTGCACAATTAAGTACCTACTTAACCTAAACTAACAATAGAAGATCGTGAAAGACGTTGCAACTAACAGTCCATACTTCGGGAGCAAAGAGTGTAGATTTGAAGGCAGATCTATGGTAAAAGCAACCCTTTTAAGATAACCAAACCAATCATATTACAATCAGTATCAAGAAAGCAACCACTGGTTCAACTCTTTGATTCGCGCCTTTCGTTTAGTAATTGAAAGGGTTTTGCTATTGACCCGACATGCATTAATACAGGGGAGACTTGAACGCACGTGACCAACGTAATGCATTTTAAGTGGGAGGTGACTTGAACGCAGGGAACCTAACCTAATACATTTCCTGGGGCAGTCGGGTGAATAGACACTCCTAATTTGAAAAGCGCGGAGACAACTCGATTCGACCAGTATAGAATTACGGAAGATATAAAGATATTTTGAAGATGGAACACAACCGATATTATGTCGATGAATCGATTTCAAAAAATACCTCGCGGTTTGCCTTTGCGAACTTATTAATGAGCTTCCATACGCGTCTGTGGTTGGAACCTCCAGTCGCGGCATGGCACGAAATCCCTAGCTGCATTTCTTATGGGGCGGGACCACAGCGCGACAGTACTAAAGTACCCGCAATGTCGCACTGGGTACCTGACTAGTACTCTGTCGAGCATTTATCACTCCTTTCCACATGCTTATACGTTTTCTTTCTCTCCTGGAGCGGCAACTGAATCGATATAAAGAGATTAATGTCTCCATTTTATGTCGATCTCGTGGCGTAAGTTGGGTAACTTGTTCCGGTCACATTTCGACTTGCCGTAAACAAGTTTGTGGAGCACTAAGTCTTTGCGCTTCTTTTCATTATTTGCGCCAATTTTCAAACTGCGTCGTCGTCTTGCATCGGCGGTTCAGTCTCGAACTGCGAGCAATTTTTAACTTTATCGTGATCATTGCCGTAAAAATACCTCCTTTGAAAATCTTTTTTTCCGTACATTTTTTCTTAAAATTTTGGAGAATATTTCAAAATTTTATATTTGTCATCCCCACTAATTTTTAAATAATGAGGTCGTCTGCCGCACTTTTTAAAAATTATTTAGAAAACTAGCTCAAAACTATGTCGAAAAAATAGCTCGTAATTTTGAAACGGAGAGATATACGTCAGAAAATTACGAAATAAAATCGTTAGATGTTGAAGAAATCTATGAACTTGATTG
>Ga0058701_10005229_pt1 | contig 10727 bp, 7 predicted proteins | sample AgamicOrMae_FD_97039 | JGI IMG/M metagenome (GOLD analysis project Ga0058701, IMG submission 97039) | Agave microbial communities from Guanajuato, Mexico - Or.Ma.e | ecosystem: Host-associated > Plants > Phyllosphere > Phylloplane/Leaf | place: Guanajuato, Mexico | collected 2012-06-04 | reverse complement strand
TATGAACTAGGCGGACACCAGCCGATGGTAAAAGCAATTATTAGTTCCCCTTCAACCATTCCAACGAACAAACGTTTTTTTTTTTTCTGTTTTTTTTTTTTTTTTTTTTTTAATAACTGAAAATTTGAAAAAGGCAAAGGGTTTCCCAAGTTTTTCCTTTATTACCCTTAATACTTTTGCCCAAATTTTGTTTGGGGGATCTTTAAGTTTTGAAAAATGGATCTAATTGAGAGACACTAAAAAGGGTTAGAGCCGCTGTCTATTGCTCAATTAGCCAATTTTGATTGGATCGAGAGAGGAGGCAGTTTGTGGCCGGGAGATTGAAGGGAAAGGCGTAAATTTTATATTTCTCTTTTTTACGCGATAAATCGACGAAATGAGAAACTGACGACGGTAAACATAATTTTTAGTTCCCTTTGAACAATTCCAAATATTAAACGTTAAAAATTCAACAAAAAAAATTGACTGAAAATTCGAAAAAAGCCTAGGGGTACCCATAGATTTTCTTCAATTTTTTGGTCCAAAATTTTTTGTGCGATCATCATGATCTGACGATTATGCATCTGATTGACGGACACTAAAAAAGGTTAGAACCAATGTCTGTGGCTCAGTTAATTTGTCGTTTTCGGACGGTCAAGCAGATGCGCTAGGCGTCTTCCTCAGAGGATGCTGTGGTCCATCGCAATGTTAAAGTTCGCGAAGCAGCATCCGAGACTCCCTTGGATTAATCTGGGTCACGCAAGAAGACAAAACCCTTGCGGCGAGGTCAGGGTTCACGAAGATGGCACCACGTCAGCGAAATCAAGATGCGTTGCCCGCTTTGTTTTCCGCGCGATTATCATTTATTTATTCGCGGGTCAAATTTCGTTGATTTGTGCAAAAAAAAACCTGCTCGGAAGGATGAGTCCGTTGTTGAAGCGGTTTATGCTAATCCCAGCGGAAAGCGGGAAAGGGTTAATGCGGTAGCCTTGAGCTTCCAACCTATTACGCTAACTGAATTTTTCATACTTCTATAACTTGATTTCGTAGTCGGATCTGTTCAGGCGAGGGCAGAAGTTCCTGACCCGAACGCATGGGGTACCGATATTTTATTGACAAGACGGCCTGGAAATTTTCCTTCGAGCGTATTATGTCTAAAGCTGCGCTCTAAACTTAAAAATTAAGGTTTTGGCACAACGAGAAATGTTCACAATCTACTATTAAATTTAGGTAAAAATTTCTCTGGGCTCTAAGGCTTATCCTATATCGACAATCCCTCTATTATGGAACACAATCACAATGACATGGATGTTTACAAAGTGCTAGGTAGGTTAATCTAATTACAAAGCCCCTCACGTTTCATTAAAATAAAATTGATTAACGTTTTATACTATTTTTACTTTTGGACGAGCAAATTTTCCAGTTTAAGATTTATCTTAAAAGCCACGAAACGGACAAAAAAATACGATCAATTTAAGCTCAGCTCTAATGACGAAACAAAGAGGTGTTAATCCAACAAAGTTCCATTAGCCAATAATCAAATTGATTCCTTTTTTTGGTGTCATTTCCGTGGTCATGGCCTTAAGATTCCCGGATTATGAGATCAGTTGACCCCAGCAGTGGGGGGGAGGGGGCTATTGGGCGCCGAGGGGGGCAATGCCGCCTGCGGGGAGGAGAGAGAGGGGGGAGGGACGATTTAACGCATAAAAGGATGCTTGTGGGGGCGTCTGCAACACATTACACTTCCAACTCCGGCGCAGTACACACAACTCACAATGATTCGAACGACCGTAAGTACTTTTTTTTGTACCACTTAAGATTACGAAACCCTGGTACATTCGATGTACGAAAATAACGGCATAATATTTCATGAAGTAAACATTACTGATAAAATCTAAAGCAAACAAAAACAATTTATCTTTTTTTTTATTAAGGAGAGGTAACCCTGATCAAAAACTATAACTTCATTGTTTAAAAATTTATTTACAGATTATTCGTATTTTAGCCTCAAGGACCGACATTAAAAGAAAATGAAAAAAGGCCATCTGTAGAGCTGGATATTTAAAATAAGCCTACTCATTTTTCTTCTTGGAGAACCAGTTTTTGTGAAAATTACAGAAAAGCTATCAAAACGGAACTACTTGTCGGTTTGAGTTCCCACTTTATATTTCCCACCCTCATTGGTTAATAACTACATTTTTCATACCGCGTAGCAACGAAAACGAACATTATAAAATATGCACAAATATAATTAACAACTAGAAAAATTCGTCAGCGTCCAAACGAAACATTATTTAGCGACTGATAAATAGTGGCCCAAAAAAGGAACAAAAAAACAAAAAAAAAACATTTAATGGCGGAAAATAACTTATTTTTACCGTTATTGCCAGGTTGTGCTGGTAGCCTTAGTGGGGTCCGTGTTATGTGCACCACAACAGCCGGCGGCTCAACCCACCAAAGAACCCGTCGTCATTGTGAAGCTCAACAGTGACATCAGCCCCGACGGCTCCTTCTCATACGAGTGAGTGAAATAGTGCGCGCGAGTGATAAATGGTGACGAGTGAAATGTGATGAGTGAAGCGTTTCTTAAAAAAATCGGAGTCGCCAGAAATTTCCACCGAAATCGTTCCAATAAGGCGTTTAAACGCACTAATTTTTCAGAGCCCAAACAGTCGTTCTGCAGCGAATGAAAAGATTTTACATTTTAAGGTAGTTCCAGTAAGGTAGGCTAAAATTAGATGAAGAAATTTTCCCAAGGTATGTACCCTCATAATAAGTTCGGGGGGTACACATACGCTGCCAGGGTATGTATTTCAGGGGGTACATTAGTCAAAATGTATTGCGCGCTCCAATTTTTTTAAACTTCCGTAACTTTGGAACAAAGCGAGATACGACAAAAAAAAAGCTAAAATCAAATTCATTGATCTCTTGAAGATCGATTTCATTTCGTGCTTTCCTTACGTTTATATCTCCGTTTCAAAGTTACGAAGGTGCAAAAAATTGGAGCGCGCAATACTTCATTGACTGCTAGTACAAGAGGTGAACGGGTGAACCCCATTGTATGTTGGTGGGTACACATACGCTTAAGATCGTGCACCCCAGATACAAATTCCTTGCGGGTATTCAATCCCTATGACACCGCCATTTCTCCCCCTCCCTCCTTAAAAAAATACAAAATAAATAGCATTGAAGACATCTTCAATTTAACAATAATTCAGAAACGGTAGCGTACGAATTTAAGAAATCTTTAGAACTGTCACTTAAAGGCTATATAAGTCCATGTGATTACAAGCTGTGTTTCAGCAATATCCAATAAATTAATTATAGCAGATTTCTCTCAAACGGTTTGCGTGCATTATTATAGTCCCGCGGGCCATCTTTAGCGCACCGGCATCACGCCGAGGGGAGTCAGACCTAAGAAAGACTACGCCCATGTAGGTGCGCGACATAACTGATGGGCCAATGAGCAGCTGTTCAGGACGCCTGCAGCTGCGGCGCCTACAGCTGTGCGCCTGCGGCGGCGGCGTCTGTTGTGACAGGTCTTTCACGATAGGTGCTCATCAATGATAGTGATTTAGGTGGGCTATAACCAAAGCGTGGGATGGCGTCATCGGCGACCTGCGCATCGCAGCGCCGCTTCCAGTGCCGAAACGGATAGTGAGCCGCCGAAAGCCCGCCAGGCGGCCCATCGGGTTGCCCATCGGGCGGCCGCCGGCCAGGTCAAGGTCGCGAGGATTACCCGGAGTCAAGCGGGGGTCAAGCTGGTGTGTGGCCCACCCTCTTGATTCATCCTTTGTGGGTCATCACGGCGTTTCCTCAGTGATTGTGGGTTACTTAAAAGGGATCTTTGAATCACGTACGGACATACCTCTGAGGAGGAAATTGAGGACGACATTTGTTTACGATATCGACTCCGCGACATATCAAAAGTCCATCATATCATAAATTTCCTGGATTTTAGATTTTTATGTAAATTGTAGTTGAGATTCTTGTGTTTTTTTGTTTGTTTTTTTCTTTCTTTTTTCCTTTTTGGAGGAGCAAGTCATGCTGTCTTTAAAGGGGTCATTAGAGTTAAGGTGTTTTTCATTAGGCTCATCATATTCATATCAAGTTGAAATGAACTTCTGACCAGTTTCCAACATATTCAAAGAAGAGCTAACTTTTTAAGGGCTTTGTGAATTCTGTTATAAATAATCCACTAACAATATAATTTTACAATTTTTCATGATTTAACGCTTTTTTTCCGGCGCGCACAACCCCGCTAATCTCACCTAACCTTAACAATGCTGACAATAAAGTAATGTCGCGGTCGAAAAAAAAGCCTGATTAACGCCCTTTAAAACTTTTTGTTCACACTTGTTAATGACTCAAGACCTCGCACAATTCTGTGCTATCAAAATAATCAGCGAAATCCTAAACAAGACTTTACACCAAGCTCGCTATGTTTTCGAAAATACAAATAAGTATCGCCATAATATGGAGTAAAATATCTACTTCATAGTAAAACCTATAAAAGGATAATTATACCACCAATCCACTATCCCACCAGGCTCACTGCTGCTTAATCTAGAAGAACAAAAACTCTTTTTCATCTGATCTAACGATATTGTATGATGCGATGGGAGCTCTTACAATGTATATAGAATGTAACTTAGGTATTTTTTTTTCTCCAAAAGTATTGAATATTTTAATTCTTTCAATGTAACTCTGTGCTATCAAAATAATTTAATTAGCAAAATCCTAAACAAGATTTTACCCCAATCTCGATATGTTTCCGAAAATACAAATTAGTATAGCCATAATATGGAGTAAAATATCTACTTCATGGTTGAACCTAAAATAGGAGCTCGCGTGGCAATCTTCCTGTTAACCATCTTGAATTTTCGATATTTTTGTAACATATATTTTTTGTTTAAAAAAGCAGAGTGGGCTTGATCGAAATCAGCCATTCCTGGTATGTATTCCCGGCATTTTTTTCGATTTTTCAGATACGAGACTGGCAACCAAATCAAAGCTGAGGCGCGAGGGGCGCTGAAGAACGCCGGCAACCCGGAGACGGAGGCCCTGTCCGTGTCGGGCTCCTTCTCGTTCGTCGCGGACGACGGCCAGACCTACACGGTGACCTGGGTGGCCGACGAGAACGGCTTTCAGCCGCAGGGCGCGCATCTGCCCACCCCGCCGCCCATCCCCGAAGCCATCCAGCGATCGCTAGAATTCAACGAGAAAAACCCCGAGCCAAATCAACCAGCCAACTAGAAACCAATTGTGTGTCATAAATTGTTAATATTATTAAATAAAATGTGAAAAAACACGTTAAGGGTTTTGTTCACTGTTGAGGAAATAGTAGAAAAAGGCCCCGATAAAAATTAAGACCCGCACAGTAAAAACAAAACCCCCGTTTTGGGAAATGCTACACCTGTTTCATGTGTGAAACTACAACGGGGGTACGTATTTCGGTAATTTTTCGACATCGGATCTATATTAAGCCACATCAATGGAAAGCTCTCGCCGAGACCTTTCGCAAACTAGGTTTAACGCCTTTCTTTTCCAATATTTTTATCCACATTACTCAACTCATATTTCATTCTCAAGACAGCTATTTTAGGGGTCCTGCAAAAAAGAGGAGGACACAAAGATAGAGGAGATTGAAAGAAGAATATAATAGCAATAAAACTTTGGAGTTCCGCTCCCATCCAAATTGCGTAACAGACACCATTTGAGCTCTTAATTGGGGGGAGGCAGTTACATGTCAAAAGGACCAATCAAGTCCGGTCAGTGTAAATATAGACGCGACATATTTTGCACAAGAGTTTTGCGGATCCGTTTATTTTATGGTCGGTCGGTCACCGTAAGCGCAAAGTCGTTGTAAGAAACCCGTTAGAAGACCCATCCTCCAATATTGGCTCAAAATAGACAAAGTTAAACAAACAGATAGTAAGTCAAAGACATCTGACACAGATTACCAAAGTGTGCACAATCGGCGAAAAGCTTAACTAAGCATTAGCACGAAATTTTATCCTGGGTGCGTAAGGTGGGTCTTTATTATGTGGCTCTTTATTATGTCATAAAGAACTTAAAAGTCTGTAGGTTTGGGTGCTTGTTTGTCCCGGAAATTCTTCCAAAGCCAAAAACGTTCTTAAAAAAATATCGCCAAAATTCGTTTTTTTTTGTTTGAAAAGAAAAGGTTAGCTCTATTTGCACGCCTATGTTGATACAAGGGGGAATTAAAGGCGCGGAAACTAACCTAACGCATTTTAAATGGAGCAGCGTGTGAATAGTCACTTCCTTAAATACATAAAAAAATAAAATATTGCCATTTACTTCTTGCCAACAGACGGCTGCCGGTGAGAATTTCAGCTTTATTGGGCTTAACGTTATATTAAGTGTTTTGTTCCTCGCTCTCCTGCCACTCCGCTCGGCTAGACGAAGATGGAACACAGGAGGTGGAAAATTCAGCCGTTTCACTCGCAGTGCCCGCAAGGAAGCATAACCTTTTCACGTTAATTTTGCCTTATAAAAGACGAATTGTTAGTCGGACGAAGCTAAGTGGTTCTAATTAAGCGCGGTGGAATAGTGAAGGCTGGTGAAACCCTTTCAGAGTTCAATCAGCAGGTAGAAATTAAGACACTCGTTTGAGCCAGTGCGTGGCGTACGTTGCTCAAACGACCTTCTATTTCAACACGGCCGGTGAAGGGGCTCCCACCTGGCTCCCACATGGCTCCCACATGGCTACCATCAGGACCCCGACTACCTTCCAGTCCGTGACCTTTCTTCAATGTGTCCAACCCTTCAGTTTTTTGTTGGGTGTTGCTTTTGACACGGCATGCATTAATAATACAGGATGACTTGAAGGCACGGAATAACCCAACCTAATACATTTTAAATCGCGCAGTCGGGTCAATAGACACTCCCTTCCCGAAATAAAGGCTCATAAAACACCAAATTAAGCTCCAAGAAAAGACGGAAAGAGCTATTAGTTTTTTAGGTTACAAAATCAGGTAAGCTCTAAAGTCATGACAGTCCTTACCGTCTCTAAAGCTTTTCCCTGGCCGTACAAAATTCAGCTCTGGAGGAAGGCCAAAAACAACCAAACCTGCCCTGCCCTGCCCTTGGTGTAGTTGACGAGTGACTCGACCTACCTAACCTAGCCTAGCTGAAAGTGACTAAACTCTATCCCAACTAGCTTGACTTGTTAGTGCGTAAGAAACAGAAATTTAAACTGTGCTACAATGCAGCACAAAGCTAAGAATTAAAGATTTTATGGCGGCAATATTCAGTATTGTTCCCGTCAGAGGACCGACAATGAGGCTTTACGTTATTTAGACTCGCCTTCTGAACACGCTAAAAGTTTGCTCAATTGAAAACAGAAAAAATGTTTTTGCTGTTACCGCAATAGAACAAATAGGAGTGTTCCTGGTCAATCTATAACTCAAAACGTTTTTATTAACCTAACTTTTTGACAAATCCGTAATTTATTCTAAGCTTGTTGAGGTTTCATGCCTCTCCAAAAGTAAAGAAAATATCAAAGGGCAAATTAAAAAAATGAAAATAGCAAATTCAATTAGAAAAAGATCAACTTTAGCATTCGATAACGTTCACCTGTTATAGCTGGCTCAACCAGCGCGAAAAAGACCATTGCTCAACATAGGCAACCTCACAGCGTTCGAGTAGGGAGTGTTGCCTATTCTTAGTGTCTCAAATTCTACCAACGAAGCGGATCATCTGTATACCGGGCTAGTTTTTACTGTGCTCGTTCCGATTCGAGGCCGGAAGGTGGAAAACGAAAAGTGCAACATCCCACCTTTTAGAACAGCATGAGCAAAGAATTGGTCTTTTAGAAGATCGGAAAATATTGTATTCCGGCAGGTAGCATTGGGATAAAGATGTCAAACGATAGTTTAACGGGTACCGTAGGTGCGGTTATCACATGAGGATCGGTATATCAGAGAGGCATGCGGCGGCATGGGCCACGAGGTGAGGTGGCTGCCTTGCTGGACTCGCTTGCAACACCGCATATGAGCCAATACACTATGCCAATTTCTAGTGAACAAGAGCTCCGACCTTCAAAGGTCCCTTAGTACGCTCGCTGCTGTGTTCTGCTACCCTGACTCATTGTCAGTAGCAGGTGCAACTCGCCCAGTTAAAGGATTCGCGTCATAATATGTACCTGCTTGGGGACTATCCTTAAACAAGGAGTAAAGGAAGCGGAAATAGTTTTATAGTTTCCAAGAACCAACGTTGACATGGACTTACGGAATATCTCCTCAAGCTGGAATTCCAGCCTGCACTCACCTGAAAAAAAATAAGAACAGAATTACTTGAAGAAGGTTTTTTGTATCGTGAAGGCAATATCAAGGTGATTCTTGACAGGGTGTCAACTGCTTAAATTATGCTACCAATCAGATTTAACTTGTCAATAAAATAAGTGCCTTTCGTAGGGAAATTTAACTTTTCTCAAAGCCACACAAGAAGCTCAAAGCAAAAAAAAGAAAAAAAGAAAAAAAAGAGTTCTTATAAAAATAAAGAAAAATAATTCATTTCTAAAAAAAAAGATATCTCATAAAAATAAAAAAATACTAATAATTCATTTCAAAAAAAAAGGTTGCTAGCAGAAGGACAAGTTAACATGATTCATGATAGTTGTCAGATCTTATGCATGACTGAAAGATTTCTCGGCGGCAACGATGTGTTGTCGAACAAATGCTGTACGTCATGCAAAGCGAGCCGCGCAGGATGCATGTTTGACATTAAATTTTACCTTCATACCTTCACACCATGGTTTTGCCTTCATATTCAAACAGATGTGGGACCACCTCAAACATCAGGGGTTAGTTTTTACTGTGTAGCTGTTGGTACGCCTCGTGAGCGCCGTGGTGACAGTTGCATACCTCAAGTATAAAAGGCAGTGCGAAGGCGCGCTTGCGGCCAGAGGCTTGCAGTGCGGCACCCCGAGTGCAGCCATGGGCCGAATCATGGGCATGCGCATGGGCATGGACATGGGCCTTGGCAAGGGCGCACTGGTGAGTAGACCCCATCAACGAAAGTGCGCGCGCAAGTTGTCAGTGATAAGTGATTCAGTAAGAGTGCATTTGTAAGTCATTACAAATACCTCCGCACAAGTTAAATAAAAAAATCTACGCTGTTACGGGGATCAAGGTACCTATCAGTGAGTATTGGAAGTATGGAGTTTGTGCATACACTTGCGTGGATGGGATGTGCTCTAGCAGAACGAGAGGGCGGAACTGAGAGAAAGAGGAGCTCCTTAAAGAGTTTCACTCTATTTTCGAGTGAAATTCACTCGCAGAGACTTAAAACTCATCCTCCTTTTGAGGCTTCAGCACACAGAATTTCTGGTCTAAAGCGAGTGAACTTCAATTTAAGAATTGAACTAGCGGTATTTAAGAGAGCGAGATATTGTTGGACTTTGTTAGTTTGTTGCCGTACGTAGGGTTAACTTACTCGTAACAGGATCTGCAGCTTGTTTGGAAAATCAAATACAGAACTCGCGCGTTTAAACTTCCCGCTAAGTTTATACGCCACGAACAGCTATCTGTCGACTTTTTATGTAGAACCCCCAACTCTTTAATCGATTTTAAGCTTAACTTGCGTTTGAATCTTCACTCGAAAGTACCCCAGTAATATAAACTACATTTCTTTTATTAACGATGTTCCGAGCATTATATTACTGTACTGATTATAGAAGAGTTCGAATCGTAAGCGTAGAAAAACCCACATTAATTGCAGGGCTGGGCCACCATTTCGTTAAAACCTTCGATTATCTCTTAAAAATGAATTCAACGTGCATTCAAGTCTCCGTTCTCTACAATCTCCGGAAAAGACTTTTCTCTTTTTTCATTTTAATTTCTTTACACACTAGTCAGTTTTATTTCATGAAAGAAAATCTATTGAAAACTTAGGGGGCAGGGACTCATTTCAAGAGGATACAATTCCACCACTAGCTATGTTGTATATTACGCGGATAAATAAAATAGTCAATCCATCTTAAGGTCCTGTTTTTTTTTTGTTTTTTTTTTTTTTTGTTTTTTTGTTTTAATTTAAAATTCTAGCTCATGTTAGCCCAGCTTTGCAGAATACCAATCGGACAACCTAATTAGCAAACATAATATCTTTAAAAAGCTTTGATTTTCAACATGCTTAGCTCTAGTTAAAACATGTTCATAAACACCACGCTGAGCTAGACTTAAGTTCGTTAAAGATTAACAGCTTTTTCAAGAGCTGAAAAGGAATTCCCTGACAAAAAGGCTTTCCCTCATTCGGCTTCGCCTACGCTACAACCTTGTTTGGAACCCTGAACGGAACGGTTTGTGCTGCCGCATCTCACCGGCCTGATCGCATTTGTATTTCCCATGTTTCAGAAACTGTTTTTCGCGTTGATCTCTCTTCGAGCTCTCGCCTCGTCAGCGCCCGCTCAAGAGCCGATCGCTATCGTCACCCTCAACAGCGACATCAGCGCAGACGGATCATTCAGCTACAAGTTAGTAAAACAATGAGAATACTTAACCCTTTACCGCCCAGGGATGCCGTTCAACAACAGAAAAAAATATTTTTGAGGATCTTTTCAGTTCAGTATTGTCTCAATTAAAAAAAAAATATCACCCCTCTGGAAACCCTAAATTTTATAATTTAGGCATTTTAAAACGCTTAAAAGTGCGTATTTTAGTGGAAAAATCCTTCCAATTTCTCTCAAGCTAAATTTCACTCCAAATACTTTGGGCTGTAAAGGGTTA